>SL_3KL_010_SEDDRAFT_10005907_pt1 | contig 10963 bp, 9 predicted proteins | sample SodLakKL_010_SED_2_FD_10381 | JGI IMG/M metagenome (IMG submission 10381)
TCTGTTTGGCAAGCGAGGTAAATGCCGGGATAGATTATGTGGCCGCCAATTTTGCCCCTGGCGATGTTGCCAATATGAGTTTAGCCTGGCCATTAGGCCACCCTGCTATAAATATGAATTTAGCAGTACTTGAAGGTAATATAGAAACGGCAGCAAGTGCCGGTTTACGGTTTACCATTGCTGCCGGCAACGATATGGCTCATGCTGAGGACTATTCTCCTGCAAGAATAACCCACCAAAATGTCTGGACACTTTCATCAATAAGTGAAGGTGATAATTTGTCGTACAGTTTTACCTGCCCGGAAAACAACCATGAAGGCACCAATGGTGGCGCTCCCCCGATTGACTATGCTGCCCCGGGCAATGAGATAAAATCATATGCTTCTTCAAGTACTGATATTACTACTGCCTGCGGCACTTCCTTTGCCGCCCCTCATATGGCAGGATTGTTATTAACAGAACCTAACGGTATTGGAACAGATGGTTTTACCGGTTATGATGCTTTCGGCTCTCAGCACCCGATTGTTGCATTTATGCCTACATTGTCAGCTCCTTATATATTCGCCAGTGTTTACGACAATTACTATCCAAGAATTAGTTGGAGTACAGTTGCATATGCTGACAATTATCGAGTATATAGACGAATTGATCAAGGAAGCTGGCAATATATCGGACAGGTTTCAAACCCACCATTCACAGATTACACCCAAGGGACATCAAACCTGTCAGTAATTTTTTCACCACCGGCAAATGGTCAGGATTATCTTAGTTACCGGGTGAAAGCTGCTGCATCAGGATTGGACAACAGCCCAAACAGTAACACGGTTTACTTCAGCACCAGTGGTTTCTGTAATCCATGTCAATAAATGTGAATAAATAAACTGGCAATTCAAAAAAACCCGCTGCGCATAACACAGCGGGTTTTTAATTTTATCAAACCGGATTACAGATTACACAATCTTTGTAATCAGCTCAACAGTTCTTGCAGAGTAGCCTGCTTCGTTGTCGTACCAGCCGATCACTTTCACCAGGTTACCATCTACCTTAAGGGTGCCTGCATCAAAAATGCAGGAGTGCGGATTCCCGATAATATCAGTGGAAACGAGCTCCTCTTCGCTGTACTCCAGGATTCCCTTCAGTGAGCCATTAGCAGCTTCTTTGAATGCTGCAAGTACTTCTTCTTCGGTGGTTCCCTTTTTTACCACTGCGGTAAAGTCGGTGAGCGAGCCGGTTGCAACAGGTACACGTACCGCGCCGCCATCAAGCTTTCCGTCCAGGTGCGGCAGTACCAGCCCAACAGCAGCGGCAGCTCCTGTAGTGGTCGGTACAATGTTTACGGCTGCTGCACGTGCACGACGCAAGTCTTTGTGCGGGCCGTCTACCAGAGCCTGGTCGCCTGTATAGGCGTGGATGGTGGTCATAAATCCTTTTTCTACTTCGAATGCCTCATCCAGTACCTTCACCATGGGTGCAAGGCAGTTCGTTGTACAGCTGGCATTACTGTAGATCGCTTTGTCCTTGTCGATCTCATGATCATTCACACCCAGTACAATCGTTTGCACATTGCCCTTACCCGGTGCAGAGATAATTACTTTTTTCGCGCCAGCATCGATGTGCTTTTGGCAGCCCTTATCATCCCGGAAAATACCGGTTGATTCTACAATTACTTCAGCTCCGCGCTCACCCCATTTCAGGTTTGCAGGATCACGCTCGGCAGTTACACCGATCTTTTGTCCATTGATTACAAGATCGTTGCCATCTGCATGAACTTCTCCGTTAAACTTCCCCTGAACCGAGTCATATTTAAAAAGATGAGCAAGGGTTTTGGCGTCGGTGAGGTCATTAATCCCCACAACTTCAATTTCATCATTATAATGCTCCAGGACTGACCGCATTACAAGGCGGCCGATCCGGCCAAAACCATTAATTCCAACTTTTATTTTAGCCATTGTTTTTTTCTCCGTTTCATGTCAAAAATTACAGTTAATCAGCTTATTACAAGCATTATTAAAATACGATTTTATTGCCTTTCTATCCATTTTTTAAAGCGGCGTGATACGAATAACAAGAAAAGCGGTTCCATGGGTGGAATTCAAAGTCGAAATATTTTATTAAGCCCTACATAAAGTTTTTTTGTTGCCACTGAGGGCACAGAGAAACACGGAAAATATGGCTGCTAAGGTACAACTGCCCTTCATGATTTTCGCAGGTTTATATAGCAAACACTGCCGTGCTTAACAGTACAGATTAGTCTTCGAGCTCTACATCATCAGGCATATCATCATCTGAGATAAGATCATCTACATCGGCAGCAGAGTCATCATCATCTGGTATATCTTCCTCATCCTCATCAACAATTATCGGAGCAGCTTTTTTAACCTCCGCTTTGGCGCCGGCCCTCTTCAGCTGCATTGCCACATCAAGATTGTCATTATCGTTGGCGATATTCAGGGCTGTATCACCATTTTTATCCTTCAGCCTAACATTGGCACCATTATCAAGAAGAATTTTTACCACACCTCCGTTTCCCTCACGGGCAGCTAGCATAAGCGCGGTTTGCCCCCATCGCTGTTGCGCATTCACATCAGCACCTTTTTCAATCAATAGTTTAACAGCTTCTTCTGCTCCTTCTCTTGATGCAACGATCAGTGCCATATTACCAATCGGCGTGCCATTTTCGAGCAGATATTTCATAATTTCGATATTGCTGTTCTCAGCTGCCCGGTTGAGTGCAGTTCCCCCCATTTTAGTGGCTATAGCAGGATCCGCTCCATTTTCAATCAGATACTTCACAACATCAAAATGACCATTTTCTGCAGCAAATATTAATGCTGTTGAGCCATTCTTGTGTGCTTCATCAAGATTGGCACCCTCATCGTGAAGATTTTTTATCTCTTCTAAATTACCTTCTTTTGCCGCTTTTAAAAGTGGAGAGATCTCCATAATAATAGTTCGTTTAGCTTTTAATTGTTATAGATTTTAACCCTGTTAAATTCTGAACGGTATATCTCAAATATATTTGTTTTAATCAACTATCAAGACGTTACTTTTTTAAAAAATTTGAGATCAAAAAAAGTTTAATCGAGATTCTTCTCAATATTGAATCCGTTGATAAACTCGAGTCCGCTTAGTTTTTTTGTTCCGGGCAGCTGTACAGTCAGTAGTTCAACAGACCCTGCCCCGCATCCGGCAATTAAACGATCATCTATGGCAGCGAGTTCACCCGATTTCAAACCGTAATTCTCAGATACCGATGTATGATACACATTCATCTTTTTCTCATCATACATGCACCACGCAACAGGAAATGGGTTGAGGCCACGCACCAGGTTATGAACTTCTTCTGCGCTTTTACTAAAATCTATCCGTGTATTCTCTTTATAGAGTTTTGGAGCGGGTGTTGCTTTTGAATGATCCTGCTTGATTAGTGATACGTTATTTTCAGCGATTTTATTTATACAGCTCAACAGAAGTTTTGCACCTTCCTCTTTAAGCCGGTCATAAACATCCCCCGTGGTTTCTTCAGGGCCGATGGGTGTGGTAACCGTATCTATGATGCTTCCGGTATCCACCTCTTTCTCCAGAAAAAATACGGTACAACCTGTTTCTTTTTCGCCATTAATTACCGCCCAGTGGATAGGAGCCGCTCCGCGATATTTGGGCAGCAGTGACGCATGCAGATTTATTGAACCTTTCCGCGGTATTTCCAAAATATTTTCGGACAAAACTTTAAATGCAACTACAACAAAAAGATCAGCCTTCAATTCTGATAATTTTTCTGCAAATCCGGGATCTTTTACATTATCAACATCAAGCGTGGGTAAATCTAATTGCTGAGCTCTCTTTTTAACCGGAGTCGGAATTGCATCACCCCTTCTGCTTCTTCTTTTATCTGACCCGCTTACAACCGTAATAATTTTATGCTCTGATTCTGCAATTACTTCAAGGCTGGGAACCGCAAAATCGGGTGACCCCATAAATATTATTCGCAGAGGATTCATTTCTCCTGTCCGGCTTTTTTCGGCACCAGCGGATATTCTGTTTCAATTGATCCGGACTCAATTTTTTTGAGACGGGAACGGTGTAATCTTCTTTTGAATGCACTCAGATGATCTAAAAAAAGGATTCCCTGAAGATGATCATACTCGTGTTGAATCACACGGGCCATCCATCCGTCGGCCTCCAACTCTTCTTCTTCAAAATTTCGATTCAGATATCGAATTATCACTTTTTCAGGCCTCACAACATCATCCCGCACTTCCGGTATACTAAGGCAGCCTTCTTCCATTTTCAGGTTTTCACCCGTTTTAGAAATAATTTCCGGATTAATAAAAACAAGCGGGCCTACAGACGGTTCATCTTCCTCAGTAATCGCATCAGGATCAGTAACAAAAATCTGTAGTGATTGTCCGATTTGCGGGGCAGCCAAGCCTACTCCCTGCGAGTTATACATCGTATCGAACATAGCGTCTATAAGGTTTTGCAGCTGTTCTGAATTTTCTTTTACGGGTTCAGCCTTTTTTCGCAGAACAGGATCGTTATACGTAACTATTGGTAATATACTCATGCTTAAATATCGGGGTTCGCTTCAAGAAATTCCTGCAAAATATAAGCTGCCGCTGCCTGGTCGAGTCTTCCTTTTTCGCGGCGCTTTTTTTTTGGAACACCGGATTCTGCAAGAATTTTTCCGGCTTCTTTAGATGAAAAACGTTCATCCATTTTATAAACAGGTATGTCAGGAAAGTCTTTTTTTAATTTTTTTATATAAGCTTCTGCAAGAGAAGTAGCGTTCGTAGGGGTTCCCTGTGGTGTTAGCGGCCATCCCACTACAATTCCAATAACCGGGCCATCATTGTTTATTTGTCTTTTAATTTCACTGAATGAACCAGACAAAGTGAATGAATTCACAGGAGATGCAAATGTTCTGAATGGATCGGTTCGGGCAATTCCAACACGTTTCGATCCTACATCAACTCCTAATAATCGCCCGGTAACCGCCAAATGTTATTCTCCGTTATCTGATTCTTCAAGCGGCTGCTTTAAGAATTCTTTGAGCCTTTTGCTTGGCTTAAAGTGTGTTTTACGGTGAGGTGGCACGTAAATTACTTCGTTTGTCTTAGGATTGCGTGCCTTTGGCTTCGCTTTCGTTTTCTTAACTTCAAAAACTCCAAAATCTCTGAGCTCGATACGGCAGGTTGGATCTGCATCCAGCATTTTCCCTCTCAAAGCATCAATTACTGTTTCTACCCAAGGCTCGGCTTGGTTAAGGGGAACGTTCATATCGTTTGCTACTGATCGTACAATATCTCGTTTTGTGTATGTAACCATCTTAATTATTTGTTTTTAAATCATTTAAACCTACTCACTCCTGTAAGCGGGGCGTAAATATAACAGGTAAAACAGAAAAAAATTATTAAAAATCTTTACGTCTTTTAAAATAGACGACAGGTTATTCGTATCGCGTCACATTTTTGATACCTTCCACTCTTTCAAGCCTGTTTATTATTTTTTCGAGGTGAGCCAAATCGTTGATATAAAGGGTTAAAATTCCTTCAAACATTCCCCCTTCGCTTGTCACATTTATGCTTTTCATGTTGGTTTGCATCGATTTCGACAGTATTTCGGTTAAATCGTTCACAAGGCCTACACGATCTTCCCCAATCACTCTTACAGCACCAAGGAATTGAGTATCAATATTTTTAGCCCAGGAAACATCCACAATTCTTTCAGAATCAGTTTTGATAAGATGGTGGGCATTTTTACAATTAGACCGATGAATTTTTACATCACCATTGCGGCTAATAAAACCAATTACATTATCTCCCGGAATCGGGTTACAGCAGTTCGCATAAGAGTATTTTACATTGCTAAGCTCACCTTCCACCAGTAATGCTTTATCATCGCCAACCGATCGTGCTGTTGTAATATATTCTTTCTGTATCTCCTCTTCAGTTCTTGATTTGTAATCATCCTGCTTATCGTCAATCCTGCCTTTGCTCTTAAATTGCTTTACTACTTCAAATAATTTATCAACTTCAAAGGCGCCGGAACCAATTTCAAAAAACATATCCTGGGCTGCATCAAACTGGAATTTTTGAGCAATCCGTGTTAACTCCTGGTCACTAATTGCAATTTTGCCTTTTTTAGCACGCTTTTCCCAAATCTCACGACCTTCGTCTGCAACTTTACGTTCTTTTTGTTTGATGAACTGGCGAAGACGTGCTTTGGCTTTGTGTGTAACCACATCTTCCATCCAGTCAGGATTCAGATTTATTTTATTGCCCGTAATAATTTCAACCTGATCTCCGCTTTTCAGTTTAGTGCGCAGTGGAACCATTTTTCCATTCACCTTTGATGCAACAGCTCTTTCACCTATTTCGCTGTGTATTTCGAATGCAAAGTCGATACATGAAGCACCATTTGGCAGGGTTTTCAGTTCACCATCGGGAGTAAACACGTATATTTCATCCTGGTATAGGTTAAGCTGGAAATCTTTAACAAATTCTGTTGCAGCATCAGGGCGCGGGTTGTCAAGTACATCACGAACCCAGTGTACAAACTTATCGAGCTCGGAACTGCCTCCGCTTTCTCCTTCTTTGTATTTCCAGTGAGCTGCTAAACCCTGTTCGGCAATGTTATCCATTTTACGGGTGCGGATCTGGACTTCAACTTTTCGCCCGGTTTTGGTAATTACAGTTGTGTGCAAAGATTGATAGCCGTTTGCCTTTGGAACAGAAATAAAATCGCGAAAGCGTTTGGGGATAGGGGTATACCAGTCAGTGATAATGGAGTATACTCTCCAGCAATCTTCTTTAGTATGCGGGTTTTCAAGGATGATCCGTATTGCAAAAAGGTCATAAATCTCTTCAAACGGCTTTTGCTGAGATTGCATTTTTCGGTAAATCGAATAAATGTGCTTCGGCCTGCCTTTAATCTCAAAATTAAAGTTGTACTCTTCAAGTTGCTTTTCGACCGGTTCCATAAACTTGTCAATAAACTCCTCTCTCGACTCTTTTTTCTCTCTGAGTTTACGTGCAATAAATTTAAATGAATTGGGATCTATCACTTTAAAGCAAAGATCTTCGAACTCATTTTTGNTATTAAACAAACCAANCCGATGAGCAAGCGGAGCATACAACTCCAAAGTCTCAGTAGCCTTTTTAAGCTGTTTTTGCCGGGGCAGATGATTTATCGTTCTCATGTTATGTAAACGATCTGCAAATTTTATCAGAACAACCCGGATATCCTCTGCCATAGATAGCAGAAGTTTCATGAATGTTTCGGCCTGTTTGGAATCTCTGTTATCAAAAAAGCCGGTAATTTTGGTCACCCCGTCAATTAGATGCGCAACCGTATCTCCGAATAAATTTCTGATATCATTCAAAGTTACGTTAGTATCTTCAACCGTATCATGCAGTAGAGCAGCAACTACCGACTCATCATCGATATTAAAATCTTCGGCCATAATTTTAGCAACTTCAACCGGGTGCAGAAAATATGCCTCACCGGATGCCCGCTTAACTCCCTGATGAGACAGATAGCACAATTTAAATGCTTTGCGTACAAATTCGTCATCAGTCTCGTCCAGATTTTCATGGCAAATATCCAGTAATTCAGACAGAATACTCTCCTGAAGCTTGTCTAATTCAAGCTTTTCTAAATCGGTTTTAATATCTGTATCTACTTTAGCCATATACAATTAAAAGATATCCGCTGATATGGTTTATAACTATCTAAACGAAAAACGAGTTCATTTTATAGATTAATATTTTTTTGGAAAAAGTTTTGATTTATGAATCAGGTAATGTATGGTCCAGAAACTTGTTAAAATCGAAGTGAAATACCGGCTGAAACTCTGTTGTAGCTGTTATAATCAAATTCATCACGCCCTGATAATTGAGTAAATCTGAAATCTATAAAAGGGCTTAAAAAAGGAAAAACATCTATATAGGCACCTGCAGTTGCTAGCAGATAAGCGTCTAAGCTTTTAATATCTTCTCTTACTGAGTTATCCTGGCTTTCCGGTAATGAAAATGACTCAATTGAAGTGTTATCGAGTCCTATTCCAATGCCGGCATAAGGGCGCAGCAATCCGATATTGAAAATCAACAATCCGCTTACACCCACATCATACGTTTCAAAATCAAACCGGCCGGTTTCAATGCCGTTTACTGTAGTGAGCCTTTCTTCAGTAAAAAAACTAAAATGGGCCTTGAGTGCAATATTTATAGATGGAAAGGGTGTCAGAATTTCTCTTTCCAGACGAGCGCCAAACCCGTTTTTTGGCTCTTCGTCACGCAGTTCATAACTCACTCCCAAACTCCATTGAGCTTTCGAAATTTGTGGTGTTAATGATAGCGTTAAAATTAAAAAAACGACTGCCGGTAACAGATGTATTTCTGTATGGCGCATGAGTAAAGTAACGGCTTTATATATAAATGAATGTTATTTCATCATGAAACAACATTTTTGATCAAATAAAAAGCCCTAATTTATGAAAAAGAAAAGTTAGTTCGCCTATCTCATGAAAGTAAAAACTGAATCTTTAGGCTGTCTCTCAAAATCTCTTGATGATGTTTAAAACGGAATAATTACTGCCTTATCCAACAATGACAGAACGGCTGGTTTCGATCACTGACTTCAATTCATTGAAGGTAATTGGTTTCACCATATACTCGATGTAGTAGGTTTCATCAGCCATATTTTTGTTAATCTTATCAGAATTGCCGGTAATATAAAGGGCGGGTACGTTTCTCTTGTTTTGAATTTGTTTTACAGCTTCTACGCCGCTAATGCCCGGACCAAGTTGTATATCCACAAGTAATAAGTCGGGGTCTTTTTCTTTTGCAATCTCAACAGCTTCTTCACCCGTTGTAGCTTTGTAAACCTCATTATGCCCAAGCTTCTTAAGCATCATCTCTGTACTCAGAGCAAGTATAAGATCATCTTCTATGATTAGTATTTTCATTGCGTGAATGTCTTAGATATTAAGTTTCTGCACAAACGAACTGCTTGACCCTCTGATATTTCTTTTTCTAAACCTGAGGTTTACTCCTTTGTGTACAGCAGATTCGTTTAGTTCTCCGTTTAGTTGTCCAAGTAATATTTTTATAATTGCGAATTCAAACTTATCCGAATCCCTGTTTACAAACAAATTACAAATATTTAAACATTCACCTAATATTTCAAGGCTTACATAGCCATCATTCGAAATACTCAAAGCTATATTCACAGGTTCAGAACATTCATTAACATCCGTTAATAGTATTCCCATCAGTTCATTTAATAGCAATCCGAACGGTACGGCCTGATTTAAATTCAGCTCAACCTCTTGCAAATCAAAGTGTAAGGGCAATCCATCTTCAAAATCGATTTTTGCCTGCGAGTATGAATCTAAAAATGATTTTACATAGTCATTAAACCTTATGCAGGTAATATTATTTTCCTGATATAGCGTTTCGTGTATTTTTGCGATTGAAAAAACACGGCCATGAATCTGTGAGAGTTTTTTAATAACATTGGCATTACTCTCTTCCATCAGCTGCAAATCTATCAAACCGGCAATAACTGCAAGATTGTTTTTTACTCTGTGATGAACTTCCTGCAGCAATATTTCTTTTACCCTTAGAGAATTTTCGAGCTCTTCTTTTGCATCTTTCTCTTTTTCCAAAAGTTCGGTTATTCGGCTCTCAAGATTTTTTTGCTCAGATAAATCTACATAGATACCATAGCAAGATTTGATTTTACCATTTGTTTTAACCGGAACGGAGTTTATAAGAACAGGAATTTCCGTGCCGTCTTTTTTCTTTCGGTATCCTTCTGTCTGATGTGTAATTCCGGAGAGTGTTAACTCACTGATTTTTTCGGCTTTCATATATTCACCGCCGCTCGTTATTAGTTTATTTAAATCCCGGTCTAAAAGCTCTTTTTCGAAATACCCGAACATCTTTAGAAAACCCTGATTAACCCTTTCCACTATTCCATTTTCATTAATCATCACGATGCCGAGCGGTGAATTTTCAAATAACTGGCTCATTAATGCCATATTTTTCTCTCTTTCAAACTCAGCTTCAACAAGGTCAGTCACATCTAATCCCGTACCAACAAGGTAAGTTCCGTCTTTAGCTTCAAATTTGGAACCGTTCATTTTAAAATGACGGATGCCCTTCTGTTTTGTGTGCACCTTTGCAACTACCTCATGGGTATCACCTGTTCCAAAAATATCCTTGATTAACTTCAGCACTTTGTTTCGATCATCTTTGTGAAAAAAATCACCGGGTTTCATAGATCGCATCTCTTCATCTGTGAACCCAAGATCACTATAAAATGCATTGTTCCACTCTACAAATTCTCCATTCTCATTGATGACGTAAAATGTTCCGGGTACAGAATCGATAGCTATTTGGTTAAAGTGTCTCTGCTCTTCCAGTTTATCTTCGATAATTTTTTGCTCGGTAATATCCCGGAAGGTGTTCATGTGTATAATTTTACCTTCTCTGTCACGGTATAAAACTGATGAAACTTCAGCAATAATCTCCCTGCCTGATTTATGGCGATACACTTTTTCACCTTCGTAAAAAGATTTCTCTTTCCTTATCTTTTCAGCTTCTATATTGATTGGATGATCCTCCGCTACAACAAGCTCTCTGCCTCCTTCAATGATCTCTTGCTTTGTGTATCCCAAATAACTGCAGGCAGCAGAATTAACGTCCAGAATAATACCATCGGGGGTACCGATGATGATTCCGTTTAAAGAATGGTCGAATTGTTGTTTATATCTCTCTTCCGAATCACGAAGTTTATCTGATGCTAAAACGCTTTCCGTTGTATCGTGAAATTGCAGAATTACACCCGTATTGTTTAAAGGTGTAATTAACACATTGAACCATTTCTTGCTTTTTTCGCCATTACTTGGAAAAATAAATTGAAATTTTTCTTTTCCGTCTAAAACATCGCGAATACC
>SL_3KL_010_SEDDRAFT_10005908_pt1 | contig 10963 bp, 4 predicted proteins | sample SodLakKL_010_SED_2_FD_10381 | JGI IMG/M metagenome (IMG submission 10381)
TAAGAGAAGATTTAAAAGAGTTTACCAGGTAGCGGCGATAAACGCCCCCGCTACAAAGATTTTTTAAGGTTAGAGTTAAAAGTTAATCAGTTAGCCCGGATGCAATGTAATTTGTGTCCGGGTTTTTTGTTTAAATACTGTGATTATCATTAACTTGCATGCATTATGGGGCTTTTCAGTAAGATAAAGAAGATATTCGGTGGTGGAGATAACAAAGACACCCCCCTACCCAGAGATGAGGAATTCGGCCAAAAGAAGGAATCCTTTGACCCCGAGCGGATTTTGAAAGAGATGGAGGACGAAATAAAGCAATCCGGGGAAAAGGTCTCCGGCAAAACCGACCGGGAATCAGACAAGAAACCCGGTAAACAAAAGCAGTCCGATGATCTCACTGACCTATTCGTTTCCGAGGAAGACAAAATAGATACCGACCGCATTCGCAAAAGTAGTCTGGAAGACAGGCAGGAAGAATCGAGTAAAGGAGAAGCTGAACGCACTTCATCCAAAAAGTCCCACTCCCAAAGTGAAAGTGATTCAGAAAGGGATCGCTTTTCCGAGTCCATGGAAGACTTGAAAAATCGCGCTTCGGCTGCAGGGTCGAAAGTAAAAAAGGGCATGGATGAATTTCTAGACGATGTGAAGAAAAAATCGGACGAGCTGGATCGCATCGAAGAGGAAGAAGCCAAAAAATATTCAGGTCCGTTGAAGTACCGGGACAAATCACTTTTGGACGACAAAGATGACTTTTTTAAAAAGGCCAGTGCTTTTGCAGATGGCAGACCCATGCCTGACGAAAAGCCCGAGGTGGTAAAGAAGAAATCAGACGATAAAAAATCCGAGGACAAGCGCAAAGTTTACGGTTTCGAAGACCTGGACGGCGATGGCGATGAGATCATAGACGACGCCATTATCGAGGAGGAGTGATTTCGAATCCCTCCCTTTTGCCTTACTTTAACACTTTTAGGCTCCCCCATTCCAAAAAACTTGCTTATTATTGCAGTCTGTAGATTTACTGAGGTCTCGATTCCCGAATCAATTGACAGTGGGATTTGACTTACGAATGGTTCAAACACGACAACTGCACAATTACATGAAAAAGCGTCCTATACAATGGTTGGGGTTGTTTATAATATTCATTTTCCCCTTTACCTTCCTGTATTTACTTCCTGAAAATTCCACAGAATGGAAAGAAGATGCTGATGCATTTTCCATCCCCACTGAACCGGATATCTACTTTGGCTTCCCTAAAGACTCTTTTTTCATACATGAAGCGACCATAAAGCCCAATGAGTTTTTGTCGGGCATCTTACTCAACCACAATGTAAGCTACGCCACCATAGCAGACCTTGAACAAGAAACACGGGATACGTATTCGGTGCGCAGGCTCAGGTCAGGCAGGGACTACGCTGTTTTGAACCGGGACACAAGCACAGCAGCAGATTATTTTATCTACAAGCCCGGACCATTTAGTTATGTGGTGTACTCTTTAGACCCCGATAGTTTGTACGCCGAGGTGCACCGCCACCCCATTGATACGGTCGTCAGAACGGGAGCCGGTCATATCGACCACAGCCTTTGGGTAGCCATGCAGAATGGAGGTATGAACCCCGCTCTTATCAGCAAAATGGAAGATGCCCTGGCGTGGACAGTAGATTTTTACCACATTCAAAAAGGCGACCAGTTCAAATTGCTCTACGAGGAATTGAAGATTGACGGAGAAGCTGTTGGAATAGGACGTTTGCTCGGCGCCAATTACATTGACCGGTCGGGCGACAACTACGCCATTTACTTTGAAAATAAGAACTACAGCGGGTTTTACGACCTGGATGGTCTGCCGATGAAGCGCGCCTTTCTGAGAGCACCGGTAAGATACAGCCGGATATCATCCCGGTACAACCCAAGACGGATGCACCCGGTCCTACAGCGCATAAGACCTCATTTGGGGACCGATTATGCAGCACCCCATGGCACGGAAATCTTCACAGTTGCCGACGGTGTGGTTACTGAAGTCGCTTATACTTCAGGTAATGGTAACTACGTAAAAATCCGCCACGACCACGTGTACGAGACCCAGTATCTGCACATGTCCAGATTTGCGGAAGGTATCAGACCAGGTGTACGAGTAACGCAAGGTCAGGTGATCGGATATGTGGGTTCAACGGGAATGGCTACCGGACCGCATGTTTGTTTCCGATTTTGGAAAAACGGACGTCAGGTGGATCACCTCAGACTTAATCTTCCCCCTCCCGAACCAATGTCTGATGAGGATTTGCCGTATTACTTCGCACACCGGGATTCCATGCTTCCAATCATCGATGCCATTCGGCTTCCCGATGAAAAACCGGAGTCCAGCCTGGTGGTGGGTTTGGAGTAAAACCAACTCAAAAATATAGGGGTTTTAAAAGATAGTATTCCCTCAGCAACTGATTAAAAGTTCTAATACGCACGGCCGTGCGTATCTACAGGTATGCTGTCAATAAAATGTACTTGACCACAAAAAAGTAGCAGGCACACGGTTATAGATGTGAATTGAAGTATTTTGGCATACACGGGGCCGCGTGTAAACACAGATATGCGGACAAAAAAAAGCCCCGGGATTTATCAAATAAATCTCGAGGCTTTAAAACTTTATGATTCAGTGGGATTCGTTTTATTTCCCGTTACCCGATGTCTTTTCGGAAGCATCTTTGGGCAGTACGAGTAATTTGTCGAAATGACGCATACCGGTACCGGCTGGGATTTTCTTACCCACAATCACATTTTCTTTCAATCCGTTCAGCACATCCTTTTTAGCGGACATGGCTGCCGTACTCAATACCTTGGTCGTCTCCTGGAACGAAGCGGCAGAAATCCACGACTCCGTACCGAGAGATGATTTGGTAATACCCTGAAGTATGGCGCTGGAAGTGGCCGGAATCGCATCCCGGAATTCCACCGTTTTCAGGTCTTTGCGCTTGAGAGCGGAATTTTCCTCCCTCACCTGGCGCAGAGAGACAATTTGTCCCGGCTTGAGGTTGGTGCTGGCACCGGATTCAGTAATCACTTTCTTATCAAAAATCCAGTCATTTTGCTCCAGGAAGTCGTATTTTTCAACCGCTTCACCTTCGAGGAAAGTAGTATCGCCCGGATCTTCAATCTGAACCCTTCGCATCATCTGACGGACAATCACCTCAATGTGTTTGTCATTGATGGCGATACCCTGAGAGCGGTAAACCTCCTGGACTTCATTAACCAGATAAGATTGCACTGCGTAAGGTCCTTTTATCGCGAGAATATCAGTCGCAGCAATGGATCCCTCAGACAGTTGCATACCGGCTCTCACAAAGTCGCCCTCCTGCACCAAAATGTGCTTGGACAATCCGATGAGGTATTTGCGCTTTTGGCCTGTCCTCTCATCTTCAACGAAGACCTCACGGTTTCCTCTTTTAATCTTACCGAAACTCACGATTCCATCAATTTCAGATACCACTGAAGGATTTGATGGGTTTCTGGCCTCGAACAATTCGGTAACACGCGGAAGACCACCGGTAATATCCTGAATGGCTCCGAGTTTCCTCGGTATTTTGGCAATGCGCTGACCCGCTTTAATTTCGTCTCCCTCATCAACCGATATGTAAGCACCTACCGGCATGTTGTAGCTCTTGAGTATCTCGCCGTCGGGAGAGAGTATTTTTATTTCAGGTATTTTACGCTTGTTCTTTGACTCGATGATAATTTTCTCCACATAGCCCGTCTGATCATCTTTCTCTGTTCGGAAAGTGACATTTTCTTCAATGGATTCGTAGCTCACGATACCACTAAACTCCGAGATAATGACACTGTTGAACGGATCCCATGAGCAGAGTCGGTCTCCTTTCTTAACCTTTTGTCCTTCCTCCACATAGAGAATAGAACCGTAGGGCGCATAATCGCTAAAGAGTATCTTACCGCTGTCTTTATCCACAAGGCGAATTTCACCTGAACGAGACAGAATTACAGAGTTATCGGAGTCCAAAAGGTCAGTCGTTCTGAGGTTGTCAAATGCGACCACACCTTCTTGCTTGGCTACCATTTCAGATTCCTGCTGGGTAACAGAGGCCACACCACCCACGTGGAATGTTCTAAGTGTCAACTGCGTACCCGGCTCACCAATACTCTGGGCTGCGATAATACCAACTGAATCGCCGGATTCTGCCACACGACCTGTAGCCAGGTTCTTACCGTAGCACTTGGCGCAAACGCCTCGCTTGGTTTCACAAGTGAGAACCGATCTTATGGTCACTGATTCGATGCCAATATCTTCGATTCTCTCAGCCAGTTTGGAAGAAATGTATTCCCCTGCGCCCACGATTATCTCATCCGTTTCGGGGTGGAACAAATCGTGGAGCGAATAGCGGCCTGCAATCCTACCGGACAGATTCTCAATAACCTTATCCTTATCTCTTAATGCGGTAATTTCAATTCCGCGAAGTGTATGACAATCTTCCTCCAGTACGACTACATCCTGCGAAACATCGACCAATCTTCTGGTGAGGTAACCCGCATCCGCTGTCTTGAGTGCTGTATCTGCCAAACCTTTCCGTGCACCGTGAGTAGATATAAAGTACTCGAGTACAGAGAGGCCATCAACAAAATTCGAGAGAATTGGGTTCTCGATAATCGCTCCTCCAGTATCACCGGATTTTCTAGGTTTAGCCATCAGACCACGCAAACCGCACAACTGCTTAATCTGCTGTTTACTACCACGAGCACCTGAGTGCAACATCATGTAAACCGAGTTAAAACCACCCTTGTGACTGGACAGTTCCTTCATCAGGTTGTCGGTAATGGTGTTATCTGCAAAAGTCCACTTATCTATAATCTGGTTGTATCGCTCATTGTTGGTGATGAGACCCATGTTGTAGTTCTCCCAAACTTCATCCACTTCACCTTGCGCCTCAACCAACATCTGTTCCTTCACTGTGGGAACGATCATATCCCCGAGATTAAAGGAAAGTCCACCTTTAAACGACCAGTAGAAGCCCATGTCCTTGATTTGATCGAGGAAGGCAGCGGTTCGCTTAAAGTCAGTTTGATCAATGATATCAGCGATTACCTTTTTGAGGTTCTTTTTGGTCAAAAGCTCATTGACAAAAGGCAGACCATCAGGAACGGCTTCATTAAAGATTACCCTTCCGATGGTAGTCTCCAGGCGCTTTTTAACGAGTTGACCCTTTTCGCCTTCCACATCGACGCGTACATTTACATAAGCATGAAGCTCAACTTTACCTTCGTTGTAGGCTATTCTGGCTTCTTCTTCTGAATAGAATTTCATGCCGTATCCCAAAACTTCTGAGCCGTTTTCAGGCTTTTTGGCTTTGGTCAGATAATAAAGACCCAAAACCATATCCTGCGAAGGCAGTGTTACCGGGGATCCATCTTGCGGGTTCAGCATATTGTGAGCAGAGAGCAACAGCACCTGGGCTTCGAGTATGGAAGCATGGCTCAGTGGTACGTGTACCGCCATTTGGTCACCGTCAAAATCCGCGTTAAAAGCACCGCAAACCAGCGGGTGCAATTGAATGGCTTTACCCTCAATCAGTCTGGGCTGGAAGGCCTGAACAGAGAGTCTGTGAAGGGTTGGGGCCCGGTTGAGTATCACGGGATGTCCCTTCAGTATATTTTCGAGAATTTCCCAAATTACCGGGTCTTTTCTATCTACCAGCTTCTTGGCTGATTTTACCGTTTTTACAATGCCCCTTTCAATCAGTTTTCTGATGATAAAAGGTTTGAAAAGTTCGCTGGCCATTCCCTTGGGGAGTCCACATTCGTGTAGTTTAAGTGTGGGACCAACAACAATTACGGAACGGCCTGAGTAATCCACCCTTTTTCCGAGTAGGTTCTGACGGAAACGACCCTGTTTTCCCTTGAGTACATCACTCAGGGATTTGAGGGCGCGTCCACCTTCCGCTTTGACAGCATTGGATTTTCTTGAGTTGTCAAAAAGCGAGTCAACGGCTTCCTGCAACATCCTCTTTTCGTTTCTGAGAATAACCTCAGGTGCCTTGATTTCCATCAGTCGCTTGAGGCGATTGTTTCTGATGATAACCCTGCGGTAGAGGTCATTGAGGTCAGAACTTGCAAATCGGCCACCATCAAGAGGAACCAATGGTCTCAATTCAGGTGGTGTAACGGGCAAGTACTGAATAACAGCCCATTCCGGCTTGTTCTCCATGCGCTCCTGACCATCGCGGAATGCCTCCACTACACGCAGTCTTTTCAGTGCTTCCGACTTTCGCTGTTGCGAGGTCTCCGTTGCAGCCTGATGTCTAAGTTCGTAAGAAAGCGATTCCAGGTCAAGTCTTTCCAGGAGTGCGTGCACTGCATCGGCACCCATTTTTGCTATAAACTTGTCCGGGTTATCGTCTTCAAGCTGTTGATTTTCTTTGGGGAGTGAATCGAGCACATCCAGATATTCCTCCTCGGTGAGCAGGTCCATTTTCGTGATGCCATCCGACTCTTTTACACCCGGCTGAACAACCACAAAGCGCTCGAAGTAAATTACAGATTCGAGTTTTTTGGATGACAGACCGAGTAAGTAACCAATTTTATTTGGGAGAGACTTGAAAAACCAAATATGCACAACGGGAACCACCAACTTGATGTGTCCCATGCGCTCACGTCTCACCTTTTTTTCTGTAACTTCCACCCCACAGCGGTCACAAACGATGCCCTTGTAGCGGATTCGCTTGTACTTACCGCAGTAACACTCGTAATCTTTAACCGGACCAAAAATCCGCTCACAGAAGAGTCCATTGCGCTCCGGTTTGTAGGAGCGGTAGTTTATGGTCTCCGGCTTGAGAACCTCTCCGTGCGAACGCTCCAGGATATCATCCGGGGAGCACAGGCTGATAGAGATGGAACTAAAAGATGTATGGGTGGTAATATTCTGATTTTTTGAAACAGCCATGATAAAAAATTAAGGTTGATAGAAAAGGTACCAATTCAACAATCTCCTCTAAGAGGTCTATTCAAATTTCACATCCAGTGCCAGACCTCTCAGCTCGTGAATCAATACATTGAATGATTCAGGAATATTGGATTCCGGCAGGTTGTTTCCTTTGACAATGGCTTCGTATGCTTTTGCCCGACCAATGATGTCATCCGACTTGATGGTGAGCAACTCCTGCAAAATATTGGCTGCTCCAAAAGCCTCCAGTGCCCAAACCTCCATCTCTCCAAAACGCTGACCACCAAACTGGGCTTTACCACCGAGGGGCTGCTGCGTAATGAGAGAGTAAGGCCCGATTGAACGGGCGTGCATCTTGTCGTCGATCATGTGCGACAGTTTGAGCATGTAGATGATACCCACAGTGGCTTTTTGGTGGAATCTGTCACCGGTTTCACCGTCATACAAATCAGTCTGACCCAAATCAGGCAATTTCGCCTTTTTGATGTAATCACCAATCTCGTCAATGCTGGCACCGTCAAAAATCGGGGTAGAAAATTTAACCCCAAGTTTTTCACCGGACCATCCCAGCACTGTTTCAAATATCTGCCCGATATTCATCCTCGATGGTACACCGAGAGGATTGAGCACAATGTCAACCGGAGTCCCATCTTCCAGGAAGGGCATGTCCTCCATTCTTACAATTCGGGAGACGATACCCTTGTTTCCGTGGCGTCCGGCGAGTTTGTCACCAACTTTCAGTTTGCGCTTTTTGGCCATATATACTTTGGCCAGTTTAAGGACACCGGCTGGCAATTCATCTCCAATGCTGATGTTGAATTTTTCTCGCTTATACCTTCCAATTTCCTCATTCACCTTGATGTTGTAGTTGTGCAACAACCGGGCAATGAGTTTATTGGTGTCTTCTTCTTTAGTCCAGGAGCTGTAATCGACCTGAGTGAATTCAATCTCGTTGAAAACACGCTGGCTGAACTTGGTTCCTTTTGAAATAAGCTCTTCACCGTAAATGGTTTTAACACCTTCAGAAGCTTTGCCCTTGGTGAGAACCAGCAATTTGTCGATGAGCACTGTTTTGAGCTCGTTGAGCGCAACTGCGTGTTCATCGTCCAGTGAGCGGAGCATTTCCTTCTCCTGGTCTTTCTGGGATTTGTCCTTTTTCGCTCTGGAGAACAACTGCTTGTTGATCACCACTCCTTCAGTTGATGGGGGCGCTTTCATCGAGGCGTCCTTAACATCTCCGGCTTTGTCACCGAAAATCGCACGCAGCAGTTTTTCTTCAGGGGTCGGGTCAGATTCACCCTTGGGCGTAATCTTACCTATAATTATATCCCCTTCATTGATCCAGGCACCAATCCGGATAATTCCGTTCTCGTCCAGATCTTTGGTAGCATCCTCGCTTACGTTGGGGATGTCGTTGGTCAGTTCCTCCTCACCGAGCTTGGTATCTCGCACATCGAGTTCGAAATGTTCGATATGAAGTGAAGTGTAAATATCTTCCTTCACAACACGCTCAGAAAGTACGATGGCATCCTCGAAGTTGTAACCTTTCCACGGCATGAAAGCCACTTTGAGGTTCTGTCCAAGTGCCAGTTCACCTTTGTCGGTGGCATAACCGTCACACAGTATCTTGCCCTCAGTAACCCGCTCACCTTTTCGCACAATGGGCTTAAGATTGATGCAGGTTCCCTGGTTGGTTCTAAGGAATTTGGTGAGGTTGTACGTCTTGAGATTGTCTTCAAAAGACACCAGTGTATCTTCTTCCGTTCGGTCGTATCGAATGACAATCTTATTGGCATCTACGTACTCAACTACACCGTCGCCCTCAGCATTTATAAGCATTCGCGAGTCCCTTGCAACTTTTGCTTCCAGTCCTGTACCCACGATGGGAGAACTTGGTCTCAAAAGCGGGACAGCCTGACGCTGCATGTTTGATCCCATGAGTGCCCGGTTCGCATCATCGTTTTCCAAAAAGGGAATAAGCGATGCACTCACACCCACAATCTGATTGGGTGCCACATCCATAAACTCGATCTCGTCGGGTGCAAGAACAGGGAATTCACCGTGTTCACGGCACTTCACCCTGTCAGAGACAAAAGCTCCGTCCTCCGCAATTTCAGAGTTTGCCTGGGCAATTTTTTTGTAATCCTCTCCTTCCGCAGACAGGTATTTAATTTCACCTGACATATCGACTTTGCCCTCAATGACCTTTCTGTAGGGAGTCTCAAGGAATCCCATACTATTGATCTTAGAGTGTACACAAAGTGTGGAAATCAAACCAATATTTGGTCCTTCCGGTGTCTCAATGGTACAGAGGCGACCATAGTGAGAATAGTGGACGTCACGCACCTCAAAGCCCGCTCGCTCTCTCGACAACCCACCGGGCCCAAGTGCGGAAATACGCCTTTTGTGCGTGATCTCCGAGAGCGGATTGGTTTGGTCGAGGAACTGTGACAATTGCGAAGTACCGAAAAAGCTGTTGATCACCGACGATAGCGTCCTTGCATTAATCAGGTCAACCGGCGTAAATACTTCATTGTCACGCACGTTCATTCGCTCGCGTATAGTTCTTGCCATTCTTGCAAGTCCAACACCAAACTGACTGTAGAGCTGTTCCCCTACCGTACGCACCCTTCTGTTGCTCAGGTGGTCGATATCATCAAGTTCCGCTCTTTGATTGATAAGCGAAATGAGATACTTGACAATTTCAATGATGTCTTCCTTGGTAAGTACCTGGACTTCACTGTCAATGGTCAGTTTGAGTTTGCGGTTGATCTTATAGCGTCCAACCTCACCCAGGTTATACCTCTTATCAGAGAAAAAGAGTTTGTCAATTATACCCCTTGCAGTCTCCTCATCAGGTGGGTCTGTACCTCTCAACTGTCGATATATATGCTGAACCGCCTCAATTTCAGAACTGGACGGATCTTTTTGCAGTGTATTGTAAATGATGGAATAATCCTCTTCAATATCCTCCTTTTGGAGAATAACAGTCTCGGTTTCAGCCTCGAGGATCATATTTATGTTGTCCGCATCCAGCACCATATCTCTTTCGAGAATAATTTCATTACGCTCGATGGTAACCACTTCTCCGGTATCTTCATCCACAAAATCCTCTGTCCATTTTCTAAGTACCCGAGCTGCGAGTTTTCTACCTATTGATTTCTTTAGCTGAGTTTTATTCGCCTTGATCTCCTCGGCCAGACCAAAGATCGTCAGGATTTCCTTATCGGAGTCAAACCCAATAGATCTCAGAAGTGTGGTAACGGGAAACTTTTTCTTCCGATCGATGTAAGCGTACATCACATTGTTGATATCGGTGGCAAATTCCATCCATGCTCCCTTAAAGGGGATTACACGGGCAGAGTGTATTTTTGTCCCGTTGGGATGAAAACTCTGACTGAAAAACACCCCTGGCGACCTGTGCAATTGAGATACAATGACGCGCTCGGCACCATTGATGACAAAAGTTCCCTTGGGAGTGATATATGGAATGTTACCAAGGAACACATCCTGAACGATGGTTTGGAAATCAATGTGTTCTTCGTCATTACAGCTCAACCTGAGTTTAGCCTTAAGCGGAACGCTGTAAGTAAGTCCACGCTGCTTACACTCATCGATGCTATAGCGCGGAGGGTCAATAAAGTAATCCAGGAATTCCAGTACGAAGATATTCCTGGCATCGGTAATTGGGAAATTTTCCTGAAACACCCTGTACAGACCTTCGTTGATGCGATTTTCGGGAGTGGTTTCCAACTGGAAGAACTCCTTGAAAGATTGCAACTGAATTTCCAGAAAGTCAGGGTATTCGTTTTGGAGGCGGGTTTTGCCGAAGCCAACCCTTGAATTTACTTGCTTTGCGACAGTATCGGTAGATGCCATTTGAGAAGTTTCTTAAGAAAAATTATAATAAACAAAGACCGGAAATCCGATCAGTTAGCATTGTAATACATATAAACCAGTATAGCCTGCGCACTATTGTACGCAGGCCAGACTGGTAAATATCATTGGAGACAATTGCTATTCAAATTATCACCT
>SL_3KL_010_SEDDRAFT_10005909_pt1 | contig 10960 bp, 13 predicted proteins | sample SodLakKL_010_SED_2_FD_10381 | JGI IMG/M metagenome (IMG submission 10381)
CGCGCAGGTGGTGCGGGGGTCTAGCCGCCGGAGCGGCGGGAAGCGCCGATCACCGACCGGCGGCGGCGTGCTGTGCGAGCGAGGCGACGACCGCGCCCAGGTCGTCGGGGGTCGCGACGGTGTGCACCGTCAGGTCGGGAACCGTCCGCTTGGCCAGCCCGGCGAGCACACCTCCGGGACCGACCTCGACCAGTTCGGTGNCCCCGAGCTCGGCGAGACGCTGCTGGACCTCCCGCCACCGCACCGGCGAGAGGATGCCGGCGATGAGCGCCTCGGCCAGCGGCTGGGCGCGGTCGATCTCCCGGGCGGTGGCCCCGCTCACCAGGGGGATGTCCGGGTCGGTGACGCTCGAGGCGTCGAGGATGGCACGCACCGGGTCGACCGCCGGCGCCATCGCGGGCGAGTGGAACGCCCCCTCGACACCCAGCGGCAGGGCCCGGCCACCCGCCTCGCGCGCTCGCTCACGCACCGCGGCCACGGCATCGGGATCGCCGGCGACGACGATCTGCCCGGGCGCGTTGTCGTTGGCGATGACCAACCCGTCGATGGCGTCGACGAGCACCTCGACCGCGTCCGGGCTCAGCTTGAGGACCGCGGCCATCGTGCCGGGCCGCTGCCGGCAGGCCTCACCCATGGCCCGACCGCGGGCCGCGACGACCCGGGTGCCGGTGGCGACGTCCAGCGCCCCGGCCGCCACGGCCGCGGTGTACTCACCGAGCGAGTGCCCGGCGACCACGTCGGGACGGACACCGGCGTCGACCAGCGCGCGCCAGGCGACCAACGAGGCGGCCATGATCGCCGGCTGCGCGTCGGCGGTGCGGTCACCCGCGCTCGGGTCGAGGCTCAACTCCACGACGTCACGGCCGAGCGCGATGTCGACCTCGTCGACGATGGCGAAGGCCGGGTGCCCCGACCAGGACGCGAGCGCACCAGCGCGGTGGGATCCCTGACCGGGGAACACGAACGCGGTGGACATGGAACCTCCGATGGGCAGCACGACGACGAGCCTGCTGCAGCGTCGCGCGCACGGGTGCGGTGGTGGCGGGCGGTGGTGGCGTGCGGTGCGAGGCCGACAGTTGACATCGACGTCAGTGTCGATGTCAAGGACCTCGGGGTTCGGCCGGACGGGGCCGCGGCGTGCGGCTAGCTTGCCACGGGCAGCGGGAGGAGAGCTCACCGTGGACCGCCACACCGCCGCGCTGGCCGACGCCGAGGACCCCCTGGGCCACCTGCGCGCCGCCTTCTCCCTGCCGGCGGAGGTCATCTACCTCGACGGCAACTCGCTGGGCGCGCTGCAGCCCGCGGTCGCCGAGCGCCTGCGCTCGGTGATCGATGGCGAGTGGGGCCGCGGCCTGATCCGCAGCTGGAACGACGCCGGCTGGGTGGAGCTGCCGCGGCGGGTCGCCACGCAGCTCGCCCCGCTGCTCGGAGCGAGCACGTCGGAGCTGGCCGTCACCGACTCCACCTCGGCGAACCTGTTCAAGGCACTGGCAGCGGCCCGGCAGCTGCGCCCCGACCGCCGGGTGCTGCTCACCGACGACGCCAACTTCCCCACCGACGTCTACGTCGCCCACGGACTGGCCGAGCTCACCGGCGACCTCGAGGTCAGGGTCGTGTCCACCCACGAGGTGGCCGACCACCTCGACGAGCAGGTCGCCGCGATGACGCTGACCCACGTCGACTACCGGACGGGACGGCGCCACGATGCCGCGTCCCTGACCGCAGCTGCCCACGACGTCGGCGCCCTGGCGGTGTGGGACCTGTCCCACTCCGTCGGCGCCCTCGACGTGGCCCTGGACACCTGGGGCGCCGACCTGGCCGTGGGCTGCACCTACAAGTACTGCAACGGCGGCCCTGGCTCGCCGGGGTTCCTCTACGTGGCCTCGCGGTGGCACGACCAGGCCACCAGCCCGGTCAGGGGGTGGTTCGGGCACGCCCGACCCTTCGCCTTCGATCTCGGCTACCAGCCGGCCGAGGGGGCCGAACGCTTCCTCGACGGCTCACCCCCGATCCTGTCGATGGCCGCACTCGAGACGGCGCTGGAGGTCTTCGAGGGCGTGGACGTGGCCGCGCTGGAGGCCCGGGCCGCGGAGCTGACGGGGCTGTTCATCCAGCTGGTCGACGAGCGGATCGGCCCCGAGGTGGAGATCGTCACCCCCCGGGTGCCGACCGAGCGGGGCGCCCACGTGTCGATCCGGCACGAGGAGGCCGGCGCGCTGACCCAGGCGCTGATCACCCGCGGCGTGATCGGCGACCACCGCCCACCGGACCTGGTGCGCTTCGGGTTCGCGCCGCTGTACACCACCCGCGTCGAGGTGGTCGACGCGGTGGAGCAGATCGCGGACCTGCTCGCCTCGGGTGCCTGGGACCACGACGACTTCCGCCTGCAACGCACCGTCACCTGACCGGCGCCGAACCCCGCCCGTCACATCCGAGGAGGCGAAGGGAGCCAGCGTGCCCGTGCTGCTCGCGCACGTCGCATCGACGCTGTTCATGGTGGGCATGATCTGGACCATCCAGGTGGTCCACTACCCGTTGTTCGCGCTCGTGGGCACGGAGCAGTTCCCCGCCTACGAAGCCGCGCACTCCAGCCGCATCACCACCGTGATCGTCCTCCCCTGGGCCGTGCAGGGCGTGACGACCCTGCTGCTGCTACTGGCCCCGCCCGACGGCCTCCCCCGCCCGCTGATCTGGTCGGCCGCCGTGCTGGCGGCCGTGCCGGTCATCGTCACGGTGCTGGTTAGCGTGCCCGCACACACCGCGCTCGGCAGCGGGTTCGACGCCGCGGCCCACGCCCGGCTGGTCGGCACCAACTGGCTGCGGACCGCCGCCTGGACCGCCCACGGCGGCGTGGCCGTGGCGATGCTGGCGGTGCTGCTCAGACGAGCGTGATCGACCGGCCTTCGGTGGCGCCGATCCGGTCGACGATGTCGTGGAGCACCTCGTCGGGCACGGCATCGTCGAGGCTCAGCGCCATGATCGCCTCGCCCCCGACCGCGCTCCTGCCGACCTGGGCCGCCGCGATGTTGACCCCCGCCTCACCGAAGCCGGTGCCCACGGCGCCGATGATGCCGGGCCGGTCCTCGTACCGGAAGAAGCACATGTGCTGGGTGGGCTCGACGTCCACGGGGGTGTTCCAGACCTCGATCAGCCGCTCCCGGTTGCCGGGGAGGACCGTGCCGGCCACCCGGATCGGACGACCATCCCGGCCGATGCCGGTGACCCGGAGCACGGACACGTAGTCCTCGGAGTGGGGGTCGGAGATCTCACGGACGTTGAGGCCCCGCTCCTCGGCGAGCAGCGGCGCGTTGACGAAGGTGACCGGCTCGGAGCACACCGGCGACAGCAGGCCCTTCAGCACCGACAGCCCCAGGGTGCGCCCGTCGGCCTCGGCGATGTCGCCGAGGTACTCCACGGTGACCTCGCCCGACAGGCCGCTGTGGCTCAGCGCGGTGAGCAGGCGGCCCAGTTCGTCGCCGAGCGGCAGGTAGGGCTTGATCCGGTCGTCGATCGGGCCTCCCTGGACGTTCACCGCCGAGGGGACGAACTCGCCGGCCAGGGCCAGGTTGACGAAGTCGGCGACCTGGGTGCCGGCCTTGTCCTGCGCCTCCTCGGTCGAGGCGCCGAGGTGGGGGGTCACGATGGCGTTGTCGAGGCCGAACAGGGGCGAGGCCGTGGTGGGCTCGGCCGCGAACACGTCCACCGCCGCGCCGGCGATGACCCCGTTGCGGAGCGCCTCGGCGAGGTCCTCCTCCACGACGATGCCCCCGCGGGCGACGTTGATGAGCCGGGCCGTCGGCTTCATCAGCGCCAGCCGCTCGCTGTCGATCAGCCCGAGGGTCTCGGAGGTCTTGGGCAGGTGGATCGTGACGATGTCGGCCCGCTGCAGCACCTGGTCGACGGTGGGGACCAGCTCGACGCCCAGCCGGGCGGCCCGTTCGGGGGCCACGAAGGGGTCGTAGGCGACCAGCCGCATCCCGAAGGCGTGGCACCGCTGGGCGACCAGCGTCCCGATCCGCCCGAGCCCGAGGACACCGAGCGTCTTGTCGTGCAGCTCGGTGCCGGTCCAGCGCGACCGCTCCCAGCGCCCCTGGGTCAGCGCCGCGTGGGCCTGGGGGATGTTGCGGGCCAGGGCGAGCAGGAGCGCGACGGTGTGCTCGGCCGCGGAGATGATGTTCGACTGGGGTGCGTTGCAGACGATGACACCGGACTTGGTGGCAGCGTCGACGTCGACGTTGTCGAGGCCGACCCCGGCACGGGCGATGACCTGTAACTCACCGGCAGCAGCGATGATGTCGGCGTCGATCCGCGTGGCCGATCGCACGACGATCCCGTGGTAGGGACCGACGACACCGAGCAGCTCGTCCTTGCTCAGGCCGGTCCGCACGTCGACGTCGTGGGTGCGTGCCAGGGCGGCGATGCCGGCGTCGGCCAGCTCGTCAGCGACCAGGATCTTCACGGTGGTGCTCCAGGGGTCGTCGGGGTCACCTGGGAGGCGGGTACCGGGTGACGTTGCCCACGAGCCTACGCCGCCCACCAGGGCCCCTCGGCCCGGGAGCGGGGGACCCCGCGTCGCTCACCCGGTCCGGCCCCGACGAGGCAGCTCATCGACCTCCGGTGGCAGCTGGTTGATCAGTGTGGGGGTGGCCCTGGCCACGTAGGCGAGCACCAGGGCCTCGGCCTCCTCGGGCCAGGCCTGGTCCCTGACCGAAGCGGCCATGTGCTGCGCCCACCGCAGCGCGGCCTCGGGGGTGACCGGGAAGGGCGCGTGACGCATCCTGAGCCGGGGGTGGCCCCGCTCCCGCCCGTAGACGTTCCCTCCCCCCCAGTACTGGGCCAGGAACAGCGCCAGGTGCCGCTTGCCGGGGGCGAGATCCTCGGGGTACATCGGCCGCAGCAGCGCGTCCCGCTCGACCCGGTCGTAGAAGGCCTCGACGAGGGCGTCGAAGGCCGCCTGCCCACCGACGACGTCGTGGACCTGGTGCGGTTCGAGGGGTGCGGAGCTCATCACAGAGGGCGTTCGTAGTACGCGACGTCGAGGTACCGGCCGAACTTGTAGCCGGCCTCGGTCAGGGTGCCACGCAGGACGAACCCGTGACGCTGGTGGAAGGCGACCGAGACGTCGTTGGGCAGCGCCACGAGGGAGTAGGCCCGGTGGAAGCGCTCGTCCGCCGCCAACCGCTCGAGCAGCACCGTGTACAGCGCGTTGCCGACCCCACCTCCGGTGCCGTCCGGCGCGACGTAGACGCTCAACTCGACCGAGCGGGCGTAGGCCGGCTTCTCGCGGAAGGGCTGGGTCTCCACGTACCCCGCCACCGCACCGTCCACCTCGGCGACCAGCAGCTGGTGAGGACCGCCGACGACGTGGCGGTCGAACCGCTCCTGCCACTGCCGCGGGGTCCGGACCTCGGTGTTGAAGGTGGTGGTGGTGCGCAGCACGTAGTGGGTGTAGATCGCCGCCACCGCCGGCAGGTCGGCGGTGGTCGCAGCACGCACGGCCGGAGCACCCATGGCACGGAACGTACCGGCGCGGTCAGGTCCTCAGCGTCGCGTCGAACCGTCGGATCGCGAACCGCAGCCCGGCCAGTCCGAGCAGCAGCAGCACCGCCGCATGCAGCGGCATCATCCAGGTGAGCGACCCGAGCATCAGGCCCCGGACCACCTCGACGCCGTGGTAGAGCGGGGAGAGCAGGACCAGCCACCGGACCGAGGGTGGGTAGACCTCGAGGGGGTAGAAGGTCGCGGAGAACAGCAGCAGGGGCAGCAACACGAGCTGGACCAGGTCGAAGTCCTGCCAGGACCGCATCACGCTGGTGGCCGCGAGCCCGAGCCCCGCGAAGGTGAAGCCGATCAGCATCGCCGCGGGCAGGGCGAGCAGGGCCCACGGCGAGGTCACCAGCCCCGCCAGCGCAGCGACCACCAGGAACCCGATCGAGTAGACCGTGCCACGCACCAGCGCCCAGGTCAGCTCACCGACCGCCACGTCCCGAGGGGTCAGGGGCGTGGCCAGGATCGCGTCGTAGACCCGTCCCCACTTCAGCTTCGCGAAGACGTTGAACGTGGCCTCGTAGGCGCCGCCGTTCATCGCGGAGACCGCGAGCAGAGCCGGTGCCACGAACACCCCGTAGGGCACCGGCTGCCCGTCCGGTCCCGGCACCTCGCCGACCAGGGCGGCGACCCCGACCCCCATGGCGAACAGGTAGAACATCGGCTCGAACAGCCCGGAGACGAAGATCATCCAGGCCCGCCGGTTGGCCATGAGGTTGCGTTCGACCAGCCGCACCGAGCGCCCCAGCACCGGCGGCGGGGTGAGCCGGAGCTGGAGACTGGCGCGCGGCGGCGCATCCCGGGCGGTCACGGTCTGAGCCGCCGGTCGAAGGTCACGCTGCCCGCCAGGATCCCGGCGACCAGCAGTGCGACGACGACGCCGAGGTGGACCGGCCACGCCAGCGCCGGCGCGGTGCCCAGCGCCAGCGCCCGGGTCAGTTCCACCCCGTGCCACAGGGGGAGCACCCGCGCGATCGTGCCCGCCACCGGCGGGAGCTGCTCGACGGGGAAGAAGGTGCCCGAGAACAGGAACAGCGGCACGATCACGAACCGGTTCAGGCCAGCCAGGAACTGGTCCCTGATCATCAGCACCACCCCGGCGCTGAGCGCTGCGCAGAACGCCACCCCGGTCAGCACGGCCGGACCCATCGCCAGCAGCCCGCGTGCCAGCGGCACGGCACCGAAACCGGCCGCGACCACGACGAACACCAGGGCGATCACGCTGATGCGGATCGTGGCCCACAGCAGGTTGCCGAGGTGGAGGTCGCGGGGCCGCACGGGGCTGGCCACAGCGGTGTGGTAGGTCCGCACCCACCGGGTGCCCCCGAGCACCGGGAACGTCCCGTCGGCCGCGCCGGCCTGCATGGCGGAGGCGGCCAGCAATCCGGGGGTCAACCAGGCCAGGTAGCTCAGCTCCCCGAGCGCCGCCGTCGGCTCGCGGTCGACCAGCTGCCCGAGCCCGAGCCCCATCGCGGCCAGGAACAGCACGGGGGTCAGCACCGCGCCGATGGTGGTGCCGCGCCAGGTGTGGCGGTAGGAGCGGGCGTGCCCCTCCAGCACCCTGAGCGCGATCGGGGTGGCCATCAGTCCGCCAGGACGCGCCCGGTCAGGCGCAGGAACACGTCCTCCAGCGTCGCGCGCCGGGTGAGGACCGCGGTGGGCTCCAGGCCGCGGGCGTGCACCTCGCGCACGAACGCATCCCCGTCGTCGACGTAGGCCAGCACGCGGTCGGGCAGCGCCTCGATCCGGTGCCCGGTGCGCTCCATCACCCGCACCGCCGCGGCCTCGTCCTCCTCCGGGGCGAGGCGGATCTCCACCACCTCCCGGGTGGCGTGGGCCGCGATCAGCGCGGTCGGCGCCCCCTCGGCGACGATCCGGCCGGCGTCCATCACCACCAGCCGATCGCACAGCTGCTCGGCCTCGTCCATGTAGTGGGTGGTGAGCAGGAGGGTGATACCCCGCTGCTTGAGCCGGAACAGGCGGTCCCACAGCACGTGCCGGGCCTGGGGGTCGAGCCCCGTGGTCGGCTCGTCCAGCAACATGACCTCGGGGTCGTTGATCAGCGCCCGGGCGATCACCACGCGGCGCTTCATGCCGCCCGACAGGGGATCGACCCGGGCCGAACGGCGCTCGGTCAGCTGGACGAACTCCAGCAGCTCGTCGATGCGCTCGCGGATCACGGGACGGGGCAGATCGAAGTACCGGCCGTAGATCGCGAGGTTCTCCGCAACGGTCAGCTCCTGGTCCAGGGCGTCCTCCTGGGGCACCACCCCCAGACGTGCCCGGAGCTCAGCGCCCTGGCGCTCGGGGTCCATCCCGAGCACGCGCAGGTGCCCCTCGGTCACGGGCGAGACCGCCCCGATCATGCGCATCGCGGAGGTCTTGCCCGCACCGTTCGGGCCGAGGAACCCGAAGGCCTCACCGCGCTCCACCTCGAGGTCCATGCGATCGACCGCGGTGAAGGTCCCGAACCGCTTGGTCAGTGCCCGGGCGTCGACGACCGGGGGCACCTCAGTACAACCCAGCGGGACGGAACCGCTGGTCGTGGGCCCTGATGGCGTACTTGTCGCTCATGCCGGCAACGTAGTCCACCGCCGCCTGCAGGTCGCTCGAGCCCGGCAGGCGGTAGGCGTCGGCGATCTCCTCGGGGTGCGACCGGTAGTGACCGACCAGGTCCTGGATCACCCGCACCCCCCGCTCGGACTGGGCGCGTGCCTCCTCGCGCAGGTAGATGTGCTCGAACATCCAGGTCCTGAGCTCGTGCATCGCCTCCAGGTCATCAGCTCGCATGGTCACCTCGCCGGCCTCGACCGAGGCGTCCACCACCATCGTGAGCATCGTCGCGATCCAGGACCGCCCCGGGGGTCCGAAGCGGTCGGTGAGGTGGGCGGGGAGGTCAGCGGGGTCCAGCACCCCAGCGCGCTGGGCGTCCTGGGCATCATGGGCCAGGTAGGCGATGCGGTCGGCGAACCGGCACACCATGCCCTCCGCCGTGGCCGGTGGAGGGTCGTTGCGCCAGCTCGACTGCCGGATGCCGTCGCGCACCTCGGGGGTGAGGTTCAGTGGCTCGAGCACCTCGACGATGCGCACGCCGTGGATCGCGTGCTGCCAGCCGTCCTCCAGCAGAGGCGCCAGGGCGTCCTCACCGGTGTGGCCGAAGGGGGCGTGCCCGATGTCGTGACCGAGACAGATCGCCTCGGTCAGCGGCTCGTTCAGCGCCAGCGCGTTGGCGATCGAGCGTCCCACCTGGGCGACCTGCAGGGTGTGGGTCAGCCGGGTGACGAAGTGGTCGCCCTCGGGGTTGAGGAACACCTGGGTCTTGTGCTTGAGCCGGCGGAAGGCCTTGCAGTGCAGGATCCGGTCCCGGTCCCGCTCGTAGGCGGTGCGGTAGGGGTCCTCGGGCTCGTCCACGTCCCGGTGCCGCGCCCGGCGGGAGCGGGCCGCGATCGGGGACAGCAGCGCCTCCTCCTCGGCCTCGCGCACCTCACGGGTGCGCCGGCGCACGGTGGACTCGGGGGACTCGGGGGACGCGGGGGACGCGGGGGACGCGGGCGGATCGCTCACGGGGAGGGCACCCCCCACCTCGGTCGCCGGGTCGGACTGAGTCCACGGGTGGTCCGCTCGGCCAGCAGCCAGGCCACCACCCAGACCAGTTCCCGCGGCAGGTCACCCGAGCGCAGCCAGACATCGTGCACCGGCCTGGTGAACAGCCGCTGACGGGCCTCGACGACCGTACGCTCCTCCACGTCGTAGACGCACCACCGCCGGCGCCACCAGCGCGCGACGGGCGCGACGTCGAAGACCATGCCGTCCACCTCGATGTGGAAGCGTTCCCCGACAGGGCTGTTGCGGCTGACCGAGGCACGCAGGGCGCCCGCGCGATCGGTCAACCACCACTCACCGGAGGCCGGCGGGTGGGAGACCTGCAGGATCCAGTCGTCCACGTGCTGGATCGAACCGCCGTCACGGCCGACCGCCACCTCGAGGTCACAGACCTTCAGGCCGTTGTGGACCACGACGGTCAACCGCGGCGGTCCGGCCTCGCGGTGAACCTCGAGGACCGCCGACCGGCCCGGCCTCCCCCGTCCTACGCTCCCACTCACACGTCACGACTCCTGTGGTTCGGGACGGCCCGGTTGCCCGTCGAAGGCGAAGCCTCGCTTGGGCACCAGCACGCTCCGGGTGAACTCGCAGACGATCACCCCGTCCTGGTTGTAGCCGATGGTGCGGACCTTGACGACCCCCCGATCCGGCTTCGAGCGGGATTCCCGGGCCTCGAGCACCTCGGTCTCGGAGTAGATCGTGTCACCGTGGAAGGTGGGGTTGGCGTGCTTGAGCGACTCGATCTCGAGGTTCGCGATCGCCCGCCCGGACACGTCCGGGACCGACTGGCCGAGCACGAGCGAGTAGACGAGGTTGCCGACGACCATGGCCTTGCCGTGGGTTGTGGCGGCCGCCGCGTAGTTGTCGTCGGAGTGCAGCGGGTGCTGGTTCATCGTGATCGAGCAGAACAGGATGTCCTCGGCCTGGGTGATCGTCTTCCCGGGCCAGTGCTTGTAGACGTCCCCCACCTCGAAGTCGTCGAAGAAGCGGCCGAAGTCCGCGGTCGGCATCAGGTTCCCTCCTCGCGTGGTGTCACGCGCCCCCGCACGGTGCGGGCGGGACCATCGTGCTCGCCAGCGGNCCCCGGCTGCAANCCGCCGCACGCACCCACCCGCGGGATCCGGCCGGCACACGACGTCGGGCGCGGCCCTGGACGCGTCGCAGGCGGCGGCTCCGGACGCGACCGGGTGCGGCCGGGTGCGACCGGGTGCGGCTGAGGACGCGCAGCTCAGGACGCGACCGGGACGACCGACACGATGACGCGGCCGCTGACGTCCCGAGGCGAGATCCAGCCCAGCACCACCTCGCGCTCACCCGCCAGGACCGTGCGTGAGACCTCCGTCGCCAGGGCACCGCACCAGGAGTACTGCCCGGGGACCACCGGCTCGCCCCGCTCCCGGACGCAGACGAAGGGCACCAGGTCGCCCTCGTCGGTGCGGACGTCGGCGATCACGCCGATCGACTCGTTGACGGTCGGACCGCGCACGGCCGTGACCGTGGTGGCCGAGGCCGCCCCGATCACCGCGCCGAGGGCGAACAGGCCCACGGTGACGATCGTCTGACGGACCGCCGACAGGCCCTGGCCCTTGATCCAGCGCCGCGCCACCCACACAAGGAGCACCAGAACGGCACCACCGATCAGGACCCGAAGCACCGACTGCCTTCCTCGCGACGGTCGACAGCTTCGCACATACCCAGGCGCGAGAAACAGCAACTATCGGCTGGTTCTCGCACCCCCAGCCCTGCCGCACCCACCGGTACCCCGGTCCGACGCGAGAAACAGCAACTATCGGCTGGGTCTCGCACCCCC
>SL_3KL_010_SEDDRAFT_10005910_pt1 | contig 10956 bp, 9 predicted proteins | sample SodLakKL_010_SED_2_FD_10381 | JGI IMG/M metagenome (IMG submission 10381)
GATATTCCTGACTGCTGGGAAGTGATCGTTATGGATGACGGTGACGTCCGCACCGAGCCGGAACGCTTCATATGCGATGGCCCGGCCCATCTGCCCGGTTGATCGTGTCGTGAGGACCCGGACATCATCGAGCGGTTCCCTGCAGGGGCCGCTTGTGATCACGATCTTCTCTCCGGCAAGGGGTCGTCCGAGGACCGCCCGTTCGGCATAGAGGACGATCTCATCGATGGTAGCGATCTTTGCCTTCCCCTCCTCGATACGGGGAGGGATGACATTGATCCCAAACTCCTCCAGGGTTGTGAGATTCCGGACGACAGCAGGATGGCGGTACATCGAATGATGCATGGCAGGGACGAGGACGACCGGCTGGCCGCTCCCAAGTGCGGTTGTCGCAAATGTCGTCACAGTAGTGTCATCGATCCCGGTCGCTATTTTTCCGATGGTATTTGCCGTACAGGGCGCGATCAGGAGGAGTGAAGCCGACATTTCATCACCACAATAGATGACATGCTCGACATGGCCGGAAATACTCACTATCGTCTCACGGCCGGTTGCATAGGTGAGAGCCTCGGGGCTCAGGATGCCGGTTGCGGCATCTGACATAACCGCCTGGACGATGGCACCCTTCCTCCTGAGTTCATGGGCAAGCTTCACCGTCTCGACAGCGGCGATACTCCCGGTAACCGCAAGGATGATCATCTTCCCTTCAAGTGTCCGCCTCATATCAGAACCACATCCAGAACACAATGGCAAACTTGTGGCGCATATTTCTTTATTCTATGCACTCTGATCTCTGCATCATACCCTACCGATCCGATCATCTCCCTGACCAGCCCGTCATCCGGCTGAAGTGTGTGAAGGTGGATGACAGTTCCTGAAACGGTATGGGGTAAAATAGACGACAAAAACAATTTCGAGTCGAAATGGCCCATCATGATACGGTCATATCTCCCGGAGAGGAGATCGCGACAGTCTCCGCGCTCCGCAAAGACAGATATTTTCAGATCGTTTGCCCTGATGTTCTTCTGAAGATAGAAGAAAGAGTCGGGATTGATCTCCATCGCATGTACCCTTCCCCCTGCTGCTGCAAGGGGGAGGGTGAAGTATCCGATCCCGGCAAACATATCAGCGATCCGCTCTCCGGGTCGAACCAGGGATGCAACCCGCCGTTTCTCCTCACGGTTACCCTGGGAGAACATCACTTTCGTCGGATCAAGATGATACACAATCCCGCTCTCCCGATGCATCACCTCGCGAGGTATCCCGGAGAGGATCTCATATGTTGGCACCCTGAGATCTCCGGTATGTGCCGGAATGAAGAGGATGAATGCAGGCTCTTCCCTGCACGCCACATCCTCGATCTCCTCTGCCGAAGGGCGCCTCCCATGGAAGATCACGGCATCGCCGAGGCGCTGGTACCCCCGCCCTTTGCGGATGCGGTCGGGGATTATTGCATCATGAGAATATCCTTCCTTTACAGGGACATAGACGCGATCACCCTCCCGAAATACCCGGCGACCCCGATCAACCCAGTCGAGGTGATCGAGGGATCGGAGGCCGTCAGGGGAGATGATCCGCGCGCGCATCAGCACCCGACCACAAAGAGCATCTCGCCATCCCGGAGGACCTGCACAACACCACCAGGGGTGGCATGGCAGCCTTCTGGTGCAGCGATCTCAGCCGGCATCTGCGTCTTCGGATCCAGGATGCCGATGATGTTCCCATCCTGATGTGTCACCATCGCCTCCATAGCGTCCCGTACATGAGAGATTACCCGGATGGATGGCTCATCCCGGAAACTCCTCGGTCCAGAGGCGAGGAGATCCCGTGTTCTGAGTGTCTGGCCATCAGATCCCGTCACCTGGTAGTACCGACCCTGTATCTCGATGACATCACCCCGGATGATTCGCGGGAGCCTGATCAGCCAGGTGACACGGAACAATCGTTTGCCATCCTTCTCACCGACCAGCTTTGGGTGCGAGGTGGTCTTTGCACCAAAGAGTGATGTGATATCATTCACAATCGACTGGCCAAATCCAAGGGATGAGACGATGATATCAAGGCCATCGCGGGAGGACTCCATTGAAGAGACGAAGGCAAGGCGTTCACCCCCCTGCTGTGCCATATCCTCGGCCTGGTAGGCGATCTCGGCACTTCTCTTCACCTCCCACTCAGATGGTCTCCTCCCGTCTGCTCTCACCTGGATGATACCTTCGTAATAGCTTCCGCTGATCCGGCAGCACCGGTCACACTGCTCTTTCCCCCAGACGATCAGGATGGTCGCCTGCCTGGTCACCGGGATGCCATAACACAGGGCAGTTATCTTCAACGTTGCCTGTGTCCGGTTCGAGCTGAGATCCCGGAGATCCATCTCGATATCCGGATTTTTCACATCAGGATGGAGTACAATCCCTGATAGTACGAGTGAACGCCCAAGGCCTTCACGTTCCTCCAGGCAGTCAGACCAGGAACTGCCAACCTTCCTTGATCCGCATGTGGGACAGAGGATCGTCTGGACCCGTGGTGAAATAGTCACCCATTCGATCTCATGAAGGCGGCAGGGGCCGCAGAGCCCTTCATCTGAGGGCTCACCACATCGTGGGCAGATTGCTTGTTGTATGCTCATAATCTCTGGTTAAAATAACTGGGCGTGCGGAACGGAATCGATCATCAGGCATGAAGAGATCTCGACAAGTCCAAGTGAGACTGCAATTTTTACAACTCTCCAGCCGATGATATTTGCATTCGTCGCATGCCGGAGGGCAGCTCTCACTTCATCTTCTGTTGCAAGATCTCCTCCATAGAAGTCCTCTGTTATGGTGATCTCAAGATCACCCTCTTTAAGCGTCGTGCCGAGGAGTTCGCGATCGCAGATAGCAACTACCTTCCCTCCCCCTGGCGCATCATGAATCCTGAGGTACATTTCAATATTATTGGGTGTTCATGATGCAAAAAGGATCTTGTATCAGATGGAGATCTCAACACCATAGACCCGTTCTGGGATCTCGGCATGGATGCGCCAGATATCCTCTTGTGAGAGTCTTCCTGCATCCAGGTGCCGGAGTGTGAATCGCGGGACGGAGCGCGGGCCCATAACCGATCCGGGGCGATCCCGTTCATCAATATAATCACTCTCCATTGTAAATACCCTCCCGTCCAGGGCAGCTTCCGGGATCGATTCATGGCTTGCGATGAAAGAAGGGTGAAGCGGGGTATCGGGAGTTGCAAAATGCTTTACAACCCGATCAATGGGCATTCCGGCCTCCTCAGCCATCCAAACGACATCAGCGCAGGGGCCGCTCTCGGCGTGCAGCTGGACAGCACAGCCGCATTTGGCAGAGAAATCAAGGGCAGAGGAGAGAACCCGGTTCGATGCATCCCATACCTCTGCATCCACCTCATAATGTGGTCTGCCGCTCTTCAGGCCGATTGCTTCCCCATTCATCACATACTCTGCTGCGATCCTGAGGGCTCCGATCATCAGTGTTTCAGCATCTAAAAGGCTCATCCTCGCGGTGAGGCGGGAGATCTCTGCCGGATGGACGCCGAGGATGGGAAAGGCAGTCACTCCTGCCTCTCTGCACTCGTCTGCTATTGCAATCGTTCTCTCAAAGACTGGACGGAAGTCATCAGGCGTAACTGCATCAATCCCAAATGACCAGGATGGTTTCGTCACAAGGAAGATGTGCGTTCCACCGGAACGTGCAAACTCCTTGACTGCTGTGATACCAATCCCGTTCATCGGATCGATATGCATGTGATCATCAGTGATCGGAAAGCGCGGCTTCTGCATATTAATCGATGATCGACATCATGGGGTAGCCGTTCTCATATCTGAGAGTTGCCGTACAGGTGGCCTCCCCAACCTTCGTCGATATGGTGACATCAAACATCCGTCCCGAGACCTCAGAATACCCGAAGGGATTTTCAAGCATGACAGAGCGATCAAGCCGGACCGTCACATCCGTTACATACGGCTGGAGCCGGACAGCCGACTCTATTGCATGCTCAATCGTCTCTGCAGTCTCTGGTGAGACCGGGGTTCCGACGAACTGGTGGTAGAGTGCACCAAGTTTGATCGCCGCTTCAAATACTGCTATTTCTCTCTCTGTTGGCATTGACAAACACCTAAATCAGTTTTATAAGACCATGTTTTGGTTCAAAGGCCTCGCCACCCTGGCGAAGTTTCTCAACCGCCTTTTCGATGGCATCACGCGAAAATCCTTTCTGGGTGAGGGTATCAATGACTGAATCGACACGGGCTGTCCCGGTATCGTCGCCGGACTGGCGGATCGTCTCCTTGATACTCCTGATGAGATCCCTGCTCTGTTTCGATACACCTGTTGCGATCTTGTCGATATCAAATGAGCCCGTCTGAGGATCATATGCGACTTTCCGGAGGCAGTTATCCACGATTTTGATCACCCGGATGGCATCATCCCGTCCAATCGAGTTTGCAAGACGGGTGCGTGCACTCGCCTCTGCAAGCCGGACAAGTGCTTCAAGCTGCCGGGCTGTTACAGGAACCGGTTTATCCGGGGAGGCGAGATTTCTGAGTTTCATATAATATTCAACGAGTGCCTCCCGTGCCTCCTGCGTGATGATCGGAAACGCGTTCCGTTTAGCGTATGCGATGTACTTCCGAAACAACACCGGGTCGATCTCAGGAGTTACCGGGGCAAGTTCTCTTGCAATGTACTCCTCATCAACGCCCTCGATAGGGTTCTTGCGGTGCTGCATGATCAGCTCACCAACCGAATGTGCCTTGAGGATATGCTGTGCTATCGCCTCGTCACGTTGTTTTTCAGGCTTATCAGTCATTATGAAGATGAGATCAAACCGGGAGAGGAGGGATGGGGGCATATTGATCTGCTCGGAGATCCCGACGTACTCATCGAACCTGCCGAGCTTTGGATTGGCCGCACCGAGAAGTGCACACCGTGTCTTCAGGGTCGCTGTGATCCCTGCCTTTGCAATGGATATCGTCTGCTGCTCCATCGCTTCATGGAGAGAAGAACGATCATCCTTCTGCATCTTATCCATCTCATCGACTGCGGCAACCCCCATATCCGCAAGGACAAGCGCACCGGCCTCAAGGGTCCATCTCCCATCCCCGAACTCATCCTTGACGGCAGCCGCGGTGAGACCTGCTGAAGTTGCGGATTTACCTGATGTATAGATTCCGCGGGGGGAGAGCTTCACCACATACCGGAGGAGCTGGGACTTTGCAATACCGGGATCTCCGACGAGAAGGATATGAATATCCCCACGAAGCGTACTTCCATCCGGCATCTCCTTTGCGATGCCGCTGAAGAGCTGGAGAGAGACCGCCTCTTTTACGTCTTCATTCCCATAGATAGTCGGTGCGATGGAATGGGCAATCTTTCGATACAGGTTTGGGTCCTTTGAGAGTTCGAGGATCGCAGCCTCGTCCTCTTCGGTGATATTCACCTCTTCAAACTCCTTCTCACCAAATTCGATGGAGTTGCATTCAAGATAGATATCAAAGATGGTGCTCTTTGATCCCATCGTCACCCTCTGGATCGATTTTAAGATCCCGTTGATGACCACCCGGTCACCGGGTGCTGCAAGGCCTGCAAGATCATCGGTCACATCAACATCAAGGGTCTGAGGCTGTTCCCCACCCCGTAGACCCTCAGGCGTCTCCTGAATCCGCAACTTCTCTGCATCGATGAACTTCGATCGGATGGGAACGAGTTCCAGTTTCTTCTGGGTACAGTCAGCCATCCCACAGCCATCCGGTTCGATGAACCTTCCGTACGACTGTTCGCGGATGGTCATATGCCCTGCCGGGCAGCGGAAGACTGCCTCAACGAGGCGTGGGCGAACCTCGGTCGTCTTCCTGATGATCCCATCGATCGAGACGAAGGAATTGAGCTGATCAGATCTGATATCACGGACGAGGGTCTTTCGCGGGAGGTTGATAAACCGGATATTTATTCTCGGGATGATATCATGTGCATCTTTTCGTGCGAGGAGATTATGTGTCCGGAGGGCATCCCGGACCTCTGCAAAGACCTTGTTTGGATAGCCGAGGAGCTCGTCTGCAAGCTTTACACCGGATTTTCCAAACTTCTGGAGCGTCTCATAGTTAATGATGAGAGAGCGTTTATAGGGAAATTCCCTCCCTATCTTACGGAGCTCCTGCTTATACTTTTTTGCAAGGAAATCTGCCCATTCCTTTGATTTATCGACGATTTCAACGTCGTAATCCTCTTCAAGACTCAACTCTGATCCATCCCTCTTCTCTTCATCGCAGACAGGACGAACCTGGCAATTAGCGCCTCCATCTGAAGGTCGCTATGGGCACCCTCTGATATCCGGTAGTCGGCTTCACCGAGATGATCGATCATCTCCACCTTCAGCATCCTGTCAATCTCCATGGTCAGGATATGGCGGTAGCACTGGCCGAGGAGCTCGGTTGGTGCGATCCCCCGATCACGAAGAAGGGAAGAGAGGTGGCGTTCGGCCCCCTCGAAGTCCCCATCAAGGGATAGGGAGATGAGCCCTTCGATCTCTTCCGGCCGTGCGTTGGAGGTGATCTCATAGATCCGATCAGCAGTGATATCAGAGGTGACGATAGCCGCTCCCTGAAGCGCATTAATCGCTTTTCGCATATCTCCCTGGGCGATATAGACGATGGCATCCCTCGCCTCAGGTGTGACGGTGAGACCCTCGTTTACAGCGATTCGTCTGATCTCTTCACCAACATCCTCCGCGGTGAGAGGACGGAACCGGTATATGGTGCATCTGCTCTGGATGGGATCGATGATCTTTGATGAGTAGTTGCATGAGAGGATGAAACGGCAGCTCTGTGCATAATTCTCCATCGTCCTCCTCAGTGCAGCCTGTGCATCAGTCGTCAGTGCATCCGCCTCATCGAGGAAGAGAACCTTGAATGTTGATGACCCCATTGGGGTCGTCCGGGCGAACTGTTTGATCTGATTGCGGACGACATCGATCCCCCGTTCGTCTGAAGCATTCAGCTCCCGGAAGTTCATCCCATAATCATCGCCGAAGAGTTCACGTGCAAGGGCGACCGCTGCCGTTGTCTTCCCGACACCAGGACTTCCTGTGAAGAGAAGGTGGGGGAGGGTTCCCAGTCGGACATAGCTTGAGAGACGTTCAACGATATCCTTGTGACCGACCATCTCAGAGAGGTGAGAGGGGCGGTACTTCTCGATCCAGATCCCATGGATATCCTCCATACATGATCATTGGATCCCGATGGTGAAAATGGATGTGTTCAAACGATACCATGATGTCTGTCAGAAGCATACATTCCGGTGATGGTACAAGCGTCCGATCCGATCAGCTGGGTCTTTGCAGGGGAGTGTCATGCGGCGGTTCGGAGGAGAGATCGCTTTATTACGCCGACCGGTGCAAGCATCCGCCGTCTCTTTCTGGTCGGCGTTCTGACCGAGATACATATACAGAACAGCCGTTCTGTCGAGGGGAGGGTGAGCGACCCGACCGGGGGGATCACCATCTCGGTGAACCGATCCTGCCCTCTCGTCGCCGATCACCTCGCATCAACCGAACCCCCGGCGTTCATTGCGGTCGCCGGAGAACTTGCTCAGAAGGGATCTGAAGAGATACGCCTCATTGCTGATGCATGTATGACAGTGACGCGGGCAGATCGCGATCGCTTCCTCCAACTCTGCGCAGAAGAGACGATCGAACGGCTCGAGAGGAATGAAGAGCTCTCATCTGCCCAGAGGGAGATCGCCCGGATGGTACAGACTGCTCTTGCGGTGATCAATGATGCAGAGCAATTGGATGCCCCGGACAGAACCGGGATGATGATCGAGATCATCTCGTCCGTCTCCGGCCCAAAGGGCGCAACACTTGAGGATATCATCCGCTCTGCCCGTGATATCGGAATAAGTGAGGATGATGTCAAATCGATCCTCACCTGCCTTCTTGAGGAGGGTGAATGCTATATGCCGACCAGTGGAATGATCCGTCTCCTATGATGCCGCGGTTCCTCCCTGAGGGGCCTGCAATTCTGATCAGCCGCAGCCGCTCGATCCTCGTGATCGCAGATATTCACCTCGGTGTTGAGAGCGCGCTATCACGGAAGGGATGGCACCTCCGAAGCAGAACCGATGACCGCCTCTCCCGGCTCATCGCCTGTATCGAGGACGCAGATCCCGATCTCCTCGTTATCCTTGGAGACCTGAAACACTCTGTCCCGCAAGTGACATGGCAGGAGGCAAAAGAGCTCCCCCGCGTCCTTGAAACGATACGAAAGCGCGTGGAGCTCGCACTCCTCCCCGGAAACCATGATGCTGGTATCGAGCGGTACATGGAAGAAGGAGAACTCCTCCCAAAGAACGGAGTCGTCATTGATGGGACAGGATTTCTTCATGGCCATACCTACCCGTCACCAGATCTCGCCGGCCATCTGATCCTCGCCGGCCATCACCATCCTGTCATCCACCTCTATGATGAAGTCGGCTGCTCCCTCAGGGGAAGCCCGGCGTATCTTCTGGGTGAGGTGGATGAAACGATCCTCCAGATGCAGATGGCGGATCACCCTACCAGGCTCCTGCTCGTACCGGCATTTTATGAATATGCAGGGGGTATTGACATCAGGACGATCCCGGAGAGCGGGATATCCCCTCTTGCAAAGAGTATCAGAATCGAGACAGCAGAGGTATTTCTCTCGGATGGAACCTATATCAACAGCCTCGGAGCCCTCAGATCCGAGTGCAATCCTGGATCAGCTGGATAAGAGGGTACAACAGACCCTCCGCAAACGAGGTTTTTCTGATCTATCAGAGATCCAGCTTCGGGCAATCCCACCACTCCTCAAGGGAGATCACCAGGTTCTGATTGCACCGACCGGAACAGGGAAGACTGAGAGTGCTATGCTCCCGGTTCTGCATGCAATCCTTACAGAAGGAAAAAGCGGCGGCTTTCAGGCACTCTACATCACACCCCTCAGATCCCTGAACAGGGATATGCTCTCACGGCTTCGATGGTGGTGTGGTGAGCTTGGGCTCTCCGTCGGTGTCCGGCACGGTGATACAACGATGGCCGAACGGCGGAAACAGGCCCTCAACCCCCCGGATCTCCTTATCACGACGCCAGAGACGATTCAGTCGATGCTGATGGGGTCACGGCTGAGGAAGCACCTTGCCAATGTCAGGTATATCGTCGTCGATGAGATCCATGAGCTTGCAGACGGAAAACGGGGTGCACAACTCTCGGTAGCACTTGAGCGGATCGTTGAGTATGCAGGTGAGTTTCAGAGGATCGGGATCTCCGCAACGGTAGGTAATCCAAAGACTGTTGGGAGATTTCTCTGTGGAACAAGGCCATTTGGTATCGTTGAGGTTCCGGTTGCAAGCAGGCTCTCCCTTTCAGTACGCTTCGGTGGGGAGCGGTTTGACTCCCAGGTGAAGGTGATCGAAGAGAGTATCGATGCTCACCTGGCGAGCCTCATCTTCGTCAATACACGATCAGTTGCTGAAGCGATAGGTCACCATCTCATTGGGCGCGGGGATATCGAGATTCACCATGGTTCACTCTCAAAAGAGGTGAGGATCGATGCAGAGGAGCGGTTTGCACAAGGCACTATTCGTGGCCTCGTCTGTACAAGTTCAATGGAGCTTGGGATCGATATCGGTCATATCGGTCATGTCGTCCAGTTTGGATCCCCCCGTGAAGTTGCCCGCCTTATCCAGCGGGTTGGACGGGCGGGACATCGCCTTGACCAGATATCGCGGGGGACGATCATAGCGACCGGGTTTGACGATCTCCTCGAGTCACTCGTCATCGCACGCCGGGCGGTGGAAAACAGGACTGAGCCTGTCACTCCACCAGTATGTTCTGCCGATGTGATGGCAAACCAGATTGCGGCGATCGCGGTCGAGCGGGGCGAATGCGAGACTGAAAAGATCAGATCTATCCTCAACCGGGCATCACCTTTTACCGGATGTGACGATATCCTCGATGCATGTATCAGCCAGATGGAGGAGCACCGGCTGATCCGGCGGGATGGAGATCTGGTGATAACAACAGGCCGCGCCAGGAAGTATCTCTCCACGAACCTGTCGATGATCGTTGATGAAAGGAAGTTTCCGATCATCGATTATGTGACTCGGAGGATGATCGGAACTCTTGATGAGTCTTTTGTCATAGGCTGGATTCATATCGGGGCAGTATTCATCACCCGGGGGCGGCTCTGGAGGGTTCTGGAGATCCAGGATGAGAAGATCACTGTCGAACCAGCACCAAAGAGTGTTGGAGAGCTCCCTTCATGGGAGGGAGAACAGATCCCGGTACCATTTGAGGTCGCAGAGGAAGTCGGGCGCCTCCGGAGGGTACAGAACTTTTCTGAATATGGTGCTGACGAAGCGTCTATCTCCTATATCAGAAAGATCCTCGGTGAGATGGAGAAGAACAGGACTCCTGTTCCGACTGACCGGCTGGTAATGCTTGAGCATACGAAGGAGGGGGTGATCATCAACATCTGTGGCGGCCATAAGGCAAACGAGGCCCTCGGTCGCGCCTTATCTATCCTGATATCTGCCCGGTTCGGAACGAGTGTCGGGATCGAGAATAATGCTTACCGAATCTTTCTGCGGCTTCCGCGGAGTGTTGGTGCACGCGATATAGCAGATCTCATCCATTCCCTTGAAGGGGATCATATCGAGGCGATCCTCACCATCGCGATGAAACGCACTGCACTCTATAAGTGGAAGCTCGTCGCAGTCGCAAAGAAGTTTGGTGCCATCGATGCCGATGCAGATTATGAAAAGATCAGCCTCCACCGCCTCAGCGAACATTTTGATGATACCATCGTTTCAAAAGAGGTGTACCGGGAGCTCTTCAGCAGGTATATGGATGTCAGGGCAGCCGGAGTCCTCATAACACGAATCAAAGATGGGGAGGTTGAGCTCCGGATCGGACCACTCTCAATCATCG
>SL_3KL_010_SEDDRAFT_10005911_pt1 | contig 10956 bp, 6 predicted proteins | sample SodLakKL_010_SED_2_FD_10381 | JGI IMG/M metagenome (IMG submission 10381)
CAATCGCGCTCGACGCCGCCTGCCGAAACACCTCGGTCAACCGGCATACGGGAAACACGTTGGAGTCAATTAGATCGCGCAGTACCGTACCCGGGCCCACCGACGGCAGCTGGTCGACGTCGCCCACCCAGATCACCGCAGCATGGCGCGGAATGGCGCACGCCAATTGATACGCGAGCACAACGTCAATCATACTGGTTTCATCCACCACAAACACATCACCGGCCAGTTTCCGGTGCAGGTCATGCTTGAACCGGCCGTTGGACGGATCGTATTCAAGCAGGCGATGGATGGTTTTTGCCGTCATGCCCGTCATTTCGCTCATGCGTTTGGCGGCGCGTCCGGTCGGCGCGCACAATACGACTTTCAGCTTCTTAGCCCGAAAGATTTTCAGGATGGAATTCACGAGCGTTGTTTTGCCGACGCCGGGGCCGCCCGTGATAATCATGACCTTGTGGGATACAGCCTCGCGAATCGCGCCCTGCTGCGCCGGGGCCAGTTCCAGGCGTACCTGTTGCTGGACCCATGCAATGGCCTTGTCGACCTGGATGGGCGGACACGGATGCTCGCCCTTCATCAGATCGCCCAGACAAACGGCCAGTTGGGTCTCGGCCTGGTACAACGGTTTCAGGTAAATCAGCGGTTCCTGGTCCGGCCCCGCATCCTGTACGAGGCGCCCCTCTTCAAGACCGTGTTGAATGGCGTCATCGACGATCTGCGACGGTATCTCCAGAATCTTAACCGCCTCATCCGCCAGCGCCGAACGCGGATAGGCGCAATGCCCGTCATTCGTCAGTTCCTGCAGCACATATTCCGCGCCCGCACGGGCCCGCAATGCGGAATCCTGCGCGATCCCGATACGTTGCGCAATCTGGTCGGCCGTCTTGAAACCGATCCCCCAGATATCGCGCGCCAGGCAATAGGGATCCGACATCACCCGTTCGATCGCCTTCTCCCCGTAGGTCCGGTAAATCCGAAGCGCCCGCGCCGTGCTCACGCCATGACTCAACAGAAACGTCATGATCTCCCGCACGTACTTGTGTTCGTTCCACGCGCTCTTGATTTGAGCCCGGCGCATCGGACCGATCCCTTCCACCTTCTGAAGCAACTTGGAGCGGTTGTCGATGATGTCGAACACGTCCTTGCCGAACGCCTTCACCAGTTTTGAGGCGTATACGGGGCCGATTCCCTTGATCAGCCCGGACCCGAGATATTTCTCGATCCCCTCCAGGGTATCCGGATGCGTCGTGCGCAGTTCATTCGCCTTGAACTGCCGGCCGTGCTGGGGATCGATCACCCAGCGTCCTTCCGCCTCCACCCATTCCCCGGGCGTCACGTTGACCAGCGTGCCCACGACCGCGACCAGATCCCGGTGTCCCCGCGCTTTCACCTTGAGCACGGCAAACCCCGTTTCCTCGCTGTGAAAGGTAACGCGCTCGATCTGTCCGGTCAGGCGATTCTGTGCCTCTCCCCCGGACACGGGAAACGGGGCGCGTTTCTTTCGCGCCCCGGAATCGGATTGTGCGGGCTTGATCATGGCCGCATGGTGTATCCCAATGATTTCCTTCCCATAAACATGTGCGCCATCCCGTTGCCATACTGCACAAGCAGAAGAGTTATTTCAATAACACTGATGTTCCAGGGACGGCGAGCGGATCCATGTTTCCATTCCACTTTCCTCCCGCCCGCAACGGCTCATCAGGAGAATCGCCCTCCAGGATAAACGTCGGACCTTCCAAGACACGCACCTATCCGCATTTGGGGGGCGAGGCTCCCGCCGAGCCGCGGCAGGACGCATCGCAACGGATCCGAGACTAAAGGATTCATGGAGACGCCCGCAATTTTGGGTGTTCCCAACCGCTTTAAATATGGTATCGACATTGAAGTGAAAAGCCGACGTTTCATCCCGACACCCGTACCGGCCGCGCGGCTGCTGACGTCCGCCGGTTGCGTATAATGCCGTTACAACCCGGCAATGGAGAGCGCATTTTTCATCATGGCCAAAAAAAGAAAAACAACAACCGCCGAAACCGCCGAGAGCATGGCGAAACGCCAGCGCGAAATCTCGGTGTCGGAATTCTTTCTCAAGAATCGTCACCTGCTCGGATTCGACAGTCCGAGGAAGGCACTGCTTACAACCGTGAAGGAAGCCGTGGACAACTCGCTTGATGCGTGCGAGGAGGCGGGAATTCTGCCCGAAATCAGCGTGGATCTCCGGCAGATCAGCGAGAAACGATTCCGCGTCAGCATTACGGACAACGGCCCGGGCGTCGTGCGCGCGCAAATTCCGAAAATCTTTGCGAAACTGTTGTACGGATCCAAGTTTCACCGGCTAAAAATGTCGCGCGGACAGCAGGGCATCGGCATCAGCGCCGCGGGCATGTACGGGCAATTGACCACGGGCCAGTCCACGCGCATTGACTCGAAAACCAAGGGGCAGAAACACGCGCATCGCATCGCCGTGCAGATTGACACCAAGGCGAACAAACCGGTCATCCTGGCGGATGACGAGGAAGAGTGGCGGCCCACCTTTTACCCGAACGGCAAGGTCAAACCCGTCACCTACACACACGGCACCTGTGTGACGATTGAAATGGAGGCGGCCTATATTCGCGGCCGCCTCTCCGTGGACGAATATCTCAAGCAATGCGCCATCGTGAACCCCCACCTGCAACTGCATTATCGTGTGAACCTCGCGAAAAACGGGAAGGCCGATGAGGCCGACACGAGCCAACCCGCGGACGAACCCTGGCAGACCTTCGAGCGCGCCGTCCGGGTACTGCCGGAACCCAGCGGGGAAATTAAACCGCATCCGCACGGCGTGGAGCTGGGATTGCTGGTCCAGATGCTGAAAGACACGCACGCGCGCACGTTGAAGTCGGCATTGACCCAGGATTTTTCGCGGGTAAGTGATCGCGCCGCCCAGCAAATCTGTGCGCAGGCCGGGCTCAATCCGCGCGCAAATCCCACGCGGATCGCGCACCAGGAAAGCGAGTCGCTGTTCCGGGCCATCAACGAAATCAAACTTCTGCGACCGCCGACCGATTGCCTATCGCCCATCAGCGAGGAACAGATCATGGCGGGACTCAAAAAAGAGATTCAGGCCGACTTCTATACGGCCGTGACGCGCCCGCCCACGGTGTACCGCGGCAACCCTTTCCAGGTCGAAGTAGGCCTGGCCTACGCAAAACCGGGCGAAAACAAGGATCTCGGCGCGGAGGAACCGATCCGCGTCATGCGGTTTGCCAACCGGGTTCCCCTGTTGTACATGGGGGGCGGCTGTGCCATCACGCGCGCGGTAGGCCAGGTGAATTGGAAGGCCTACGGATTAACCCAGCCCCGCGGTTCGCTGCCGGTGGGGCCGATGGTGATTATGGCGCATATGGCCAGCGTCTGGGTCCCGTTCACCAGCGAGAGCAAGGAAGCCGTCGCGCATTATCCGGAAATTATCAGGGAACTGACGTTTGCCCTGCAGGAATGCGGGCGGCGCCTGTCCGTTTACTTAAACCGGCGTAAACGAGCGGCGGAGGCGGAGCGAAAACGCAGTTATATCGAGCTGTACATTCCGCACCTGGCGCTGGGCCTGAAAGACATCATGGATTTAAGCAACCGGGAAGAGCAAAAAATCGTCACCAAGCTGCGCAAGATGCTGGAGAAAACGCACCTGGACGTGTAACGGCAAGAAAGAAAGAACGCAGAGACGCAAAGAACGCGAAGACGCAAAGCTTGGAATTAACAGTATCCCAAATGATTTTTCATATGTTCGCGCGCGCGCGGCCCCTTTGGGAAAACATTATTTTCTTTGCGCCTCATCTTCTCTTTGCGCCTTTGCGTTTAAGAAAGGAATAATCCCATGGCCAGAAAATCACCCAAAGCCCCCGAAATCATCTCCAAGAAGGGCGCGTCACGCAAAATCGTAAGCGTCGCGGAAACGATTCATCAGGATATCGTGAAGAAAGCCCGGAAGCCTTCCATGAAATTCCCGATCCGTTCGCTCACGAACGTCAAATATGACGTCAAGCGCGGTCATTTCGAAATCCTGGGCAAACACATAACCCGCACCCTGTCGTACAACACGGTCAAGGGCTTCGCCCAATCCATGCGCCTGTTGGCCACGACCAAGAACGATCTATTGGACCGGGACGACATCGCCGGCAAACGGGAAGTGTATTACAACAGCAAGAGTTGGGGGGAATGCCGCTTCGAGCAACAACCGGAAAGCGACACGCTGCTCGATGACATCGAAGCCATGCTCGCCATCAACCGCGAGCAGTTGGGTTATATTCCCGAAGAACGCGGCGGCGAGGTGTGCGGTCCCATCGTGGTCATCGACCGGGATCCCGCGACCGGCAAGGACATCCGGATCGACGGCACAAAACTGGGAACGGGCGCCTGGAGCGTACCGTCCCGCGTGGAACACCTGCGCTTTGAGTCCAAGGCCAAATTTCTCCTGGCGGTGGAAACCTCTTCTCTTTTTCAGCGCCTGGTGCATCACCGGTATTATGAAAAAGCAAAGTGCATTCTCGTCTCCATGAGCGGTGTGCCCACCCGGGCCTGCCGCCGTTTCATCCGGCGCGTGGCGGACGATCTCAACATGCCCGTACTGGCGTTCACCGACGGCGACCCGTACGGATACTGCAACATCTACCGGACGCTTAAGGCCGGCTCCGGGCAGGCCGCGCACATCAACCGGTATTTCTGTGTGCCGACGGCACAATTTCTGGGCGTCACGCCGCAGGACATCATTGATTACAAACTCGAAGACACGACGCACCCGCTTGAAGACGTGGATATTAAACGCGCGCGCGACGCGCTAAAGAACGATCCCTTTATCAAGCATCACAAGGAATGGCAGAACGCCCTGGAGCAAATGCTGAAAATGGGGGTGCGCATCGAACAGCAGGCCTTCGCCAAGTACGGGCTGAACTTCGTGCTGGATACCTACCTGCCGGAGAAACTGAAAAAGAAGAACTTCCTTCCGTGAAGAAAAAGCAAAGGCGGAAGAGAAGAGAGCGCAAAGGCGCAGAGGGAAGAGAAGGCGCAAAGAGGGAGATGGAGTAAAGGAAAGAGAAGGCAAAGGCGGAAGAGAAGAGAACGCAAAGGCGCAGAGGGAAGAGAAGGCGCAAAGAGGGAGATGGAGTAAAGAGAAGAGAACGCAAAGGCGCAGAGGAAGAATAAGGCGCAAAGGGGGAGATGGAGTAAAGGAAAGAGAAGGCAAAGGCGGAAGAGAAGAGAACGCAAAGGCGCAGAGGAAGAATAAGGCGCAAAGGGGGAATGGGTAAGGGAAGAGAAGGCAAAGGCGAAAGAGAAGAGAACGCAAAGGCGCAAAGGAAGAATAAGGCGCAAAGAGGGAATGGGTAAGCGAAGAGAAGGCAAAGGCGGAAGAGAAGAGAACGCAAAGGCGCAAAGGAAGAATAAGGCGCAAAGAGGGAATGGGTAAGGGAAGAGAAGGCGCAAAGAGGGTTTATAATCCGTTGACTGCCCGGTGTATGCCCTTGGCCACGGTTTCTTCCCCAAAATTGATCAACAGTCCCAGCTTCTTTCCGGTTATACGAAGATATGTAAGCAATTGCGCCTTATGTACCGGATGAATCTCATCAACAGCCTTGGATTCCACAATGACCAAATCGCCAACAAGCACATCAAGAATCAGCGGTCTCGCCAATTTGACGTTCTTGTACATGACCGGGTAGTGCAATTGGCGGCCTACCGGAACTTTCTGCAGCTTCAGTTCGTGGCACATTGCCTCCTCATAAATGTCTTCCAGCAATCCCGGTCCGCCAAGCTCGCGATGTGCCTCTATGGCCGCCCCAATAATGATCTTGCTCAACTTATTTTCATTCATCTTTGCGCCTTTTCTTCCCTTGGCGCCTTTGCGTTCTCTTCCCGTTACCCCATCTCCCCCTTTGCGCCTTTTCTTCCCTCTGCGCCTTTGCGTTCTCTTCCCGTTACCCCATCTTCCCCTTTGCGCCTTCTCTTCCCTCTGCGCCTTTGCGTTCTCTTCCCGTTACCCCATCTTCCCCTTTGCGCCTTCTCTTCCCTCTGCGTCTTTGCGTTCTCTTCCCGTTACCCCAGCTCCCTCTTTGCGCCTTCTCTTCCCTTGGCGCCTTTGCGTTCTCTTCCCCTTACCCCATCTCCCTCTTTGCGCCTTATCTTCCCTTGGCGTCTTTGCGTTCTCTTCCCGTGACCCCATCTTCCTCTTTGCGCCTTCTCTTCCCTTGGCGCCTTTGCGTTTTCTTCCTCTGCGCCTTTGCGTTCTCTTCAGTGGTCGGCTTAGATCCCCACCCGCTCCAGCGCGTCCATCTGGTACAACCGCCGGACCATTTCGACATCCAGGGTATGCCCGGCCTTGTAGGAGGTGACGTGACCCACGAACCGTCCGCGGTCGATAAGCGCCAGCGCGGCCACGAGATCCAGCACCGCCCGATGCCAGACCGCCTCGAGGGATTTTCCGTCGTGTACCAGGCGGGGTTCGTTTAAATAGCGTTTGCGGCCGGCAATCAGTACGTTTTTCTCCGTGTAGCCCAGATTGCGCAGATCCGCGAATATCTTGCCGAGGGTATGACAATACAGTTTCTTCGAGGCGGAAGAGTTGGTCCGCGCTTCCGCTCCGTACCGAAAATTCTTGCGGGTAAGGGGAAATCGAATCCGCTGTTTCCCGATGGCGGTCTTAAAATCCACGGCGCAATCGATCGTCAACATCGGCCGTTCGGGATCGCACGGCGCCAGCGAAAGAAAACTCCCGCCGTCTCCGCCGACCGTTACCGGCTCTTTCACGGTCACATATTCCACCGGGTCCGATACTTCACGCGTACCGGCGCCCTCCAACGCCTGCACGAGGTCCAGACTGCCGCTGTCGAACAGGGGCGGATCGCCGGAATCCATCTCGATGATCAGGTTATCGATATCCGTGCCGAGCTTGAGGGCAATGATGTGTTCCACCATGCGGATATAATTTTCCGGCGGACCACTGCGCAGAACGATATTGCTGACGACGCCCCCGGTTCTCCACACATTATGCACGGATACCCGCACCGGAAGACGCCCGGCCAGGTCAACCCGGTTGAACCACCACCCCTCCTCCTCCGAGGGCCGCAACGTCACGGTGCGTTGTTCCCCGCACAAAAACGTGCCCGGTCCCTTCAGGGTTTTGGGCTCGATGATCGTGTTCTGTTTGCGCGGCGCCACGGGGCGCGCATCATCCAGGAGATCCCAATCCACCGGAATCGCCGCAAACCGGTCCCACGCGCGCCGGACCTCCCCGACATCCCCGGAAATCACCAGGTCCCGGGCCGGATCTGTTGTGTGAATTGACATGACCCGCGCACTGTAGAGGAATCGTTTGGTCATGACAACAGGAAGATGGCCATCGGCACGGAAGAGGAGGGAATGAGCCGTTGGAGCGCCGAAATCATGAAGGGATTCACCGGCCTCGCCCCGCGGTGTGCCGGAGGCCCACGGACGCGCACGCGATTGACCCCCACCGTCCTCCCGTGTAATACTGTGCCTACGTATGAAGACGCCCCGCGAACAATCCCGCCAAGAGAACGGGCGGCCTGTACCGAGGACGAAGCACGGCCCACACGGACTGCGTAACCGCGCAACAAGGCCGATCCAGTAAAGGAGCACATCATGTCTCACATCAAAGAACTCATCCGGAACATCGAAGACCTTGCGGCGAATCTTTTTGGGAAGGATTTTCTGCTGACCTGGGACAAGTCCGAACCGGAATTGAAACAGGTACTCACGGTTGCCGAAGCCCTCGAAACCCTCTACCGGGCCAACCGATCTGCCCGCTGTTTCGAGTCGGGTCTCGCGATATCCAATTTCCGGGATCAATCCACGCGCACCCGGTTCTCCTTCGCGTCGGCCGCCAACCTGCTGGGCCTGACCGTGCAGGACCTCGACGAAGCCAAATCGCAAATCGCGCATGGTGAAACCGTACGCGAAACCGCCAACATGATCTCCTTCCTCACGGAAGTCATCGGCATCCGGGATGACATGTACCTCGGCGCCGGACATACCTATATGCTGGAAGTGGCCGAAGCGCTCGATGACGGATTCCAGCAGGGCGTGCTCGCCCAGCGGCCCGCCATTGTGAACCTGCAATGCGACGTGGATCACCCGACGCAGTCCATGGCCGACCTGCTCTGGCTCCAGGAATATTTCGGCGGCCTCGAAAATCTGAAGGGGAAGAAGATCGCCATGACCTGGGCCTATTCCCCCAGCTACGGAAAGCCCCTGTCCGTCCCGCAGGGCATTATCGGCCTCATGACACGATTCGGCATGGACGTCGTGCTGGCCCACCCGGAAAAATATGACCTGATTCCCGACGTGGTCGAGGTGGCGAAGAAGAACGCGGCGGATTCCGGCGGCCGGTTCACGCATGTTCACTCCATGGACGAGGCGTTTCAGGACGCGGACATCGTGTACCCGAAATCATGGGCCCCCTACGAGGTCATGGGCGAACGCACCGAACTGCTGAAGGCGGGGGACCGAGCCGGCTTGGCCGAATTGGAACAACAGGCGCTGGCCCGAAACGCGGAGCACAAGGACTGGACCTGCACGGAAGACAGGATGAAGCAGACCCGGGACGGCAAGGCCCTGTACATGCACTGTCTGCCGGCCGATATCTCGGGTGTTTCCTGCCAGGAAGGCGAAGTGGAGGCCTCCGTGTTCGAGCGCTACCGAATCGACACGTACAAGGAAGCGAGCAAGAAACCGTTCATCATTGCCGCCATGATCCTCACCAGCCGGATGCAGAATCCCGCGGCCCTCCTGAAAGGCCTTCTCAAACGCGACACCATCCGGAAGATGGAGTAAGAAAGGACGGGAGAACATCGTTTCGCCTCGCACCCGGGCTTCGCAAGCGAAGCCCCTACAGGGGAGGAAGGAGCATTCAGAGCTCATGGAAATTCAATGTCCAACAGCCAAAAAGGAATATCCAATCTTCAAATTTGATCCTTGGTTATTCCTTGTTGGATATTGGATGTTCCGTTGCCCGAAAGATCCGGGAAAAACCCAGAGGCCCAATGTCACGTCGGCGGCTCCCCTGAACACTGAATATCCATCACGGCATACTGAACACTGCCCACTGAATACTGCCTACTGACTACTGAACACTTTCTCCCCCCCCCTCCCCCATGCCATCCTCGAGCGTCACACCCCAAAAACAGGCCGGGCTTCAGCGCCGCATGGAAGCGCTGGGAATCCGCGAGGCCGATATCGAGGAACGCTTCATCAAGGGCTCCGGCCGCGGCGGGCAAAAAATCAACAAGACCTCCTCTTGCGTGTATTTGCGGCACTTGAATTCCGGGATCGAGGTCAAATGCCAGCAGGAGCGGTCACAGGCGCTGAACCGGTTCCTGGCCCGGCGCGAATTGTGCGACCGTCTCGAAGCGCAAATCAAAGGGGAACAAAGCCGGCGCGAGCAGGAACGCGAAAAAATCCGGCGTCAGAAACGCCGCCGTTCCCGCCGCCAAAAGGCGCGTATGCTCGAGGAAAAACGGAAACAGTCGGAGAAAAAGGCCCTGCGGAAACCGCCGGAGGAGGAGTAGCGGGGCGGGTTGGGATTCCGCGTCGCCGCGTAGCGGCAAGCGGCCACTTGGCGGCGGAGCCGCCGACGTGGCAGTAGGCAGTGTTCAGTATTCAGTGTTCAGTGTTCAGTAGGCAGTATTCAGTAATCAGTGGTCATCCGGTTGTCACGGAATCGGGCGAGGAAATCCGCCGGCGTGAACACGTGAAAGGGCGCCGCCTTGATGAGCGCGCGGTTGCCGTGCAGATGCTCCTGTCCAATATCACCAGCGCATCGGCCTTCGCGCGCGCGGCGTCAGCGACGATCTGCGCGTCGCCGGGGTGGCCCGCGATCCGGGTCCATCGAGCGACCTCCGAAGGCGTCCCCGACGCGGTGACCGCGATGCCGCTCCGATCAATGAGAAGACCCAGAAAGGGTAGCAGGTCGGGCGCTTTCCAGATGATAGCTCTCCCGGATTTCCTGCGGGATCGTAACCACACCGCGTTGTCCAATCGTAACGGTCCTGGAATTCGCCTTCATCGCCCATCCTTCCTTTCTGATTTATCAACAATGCGTGATATCAGCTTTGACAGAGCAGTCCTCCCTTCAGGAGATCGAGACAAAGATTAAGACAAGGATGGGGACAAAGATTCGGGGCTCAGGGAAATTCAGTGTCCAACAACCAACAAGGAATATCCAATCATCAAATGTGATCCTTGGTTGTTCCTGGTTGGATATTGGATATTCCTCCCGGCCTCCCGATGTTGCCCATTCTTTTACCCGCGTTTCACGAATATCCCAATTCCCCTATCCTCTTTATCTTGGCATGAAAACTGCTGTGTATATGTGGAAAAAATAGTGAAAAAAGATTGCCTGATTGGGTATAGTTATACATACTTGAAGTAATGCAGAGCGTGATGTGCGTTTCCGTAAGGTGTGCATATGTACAAACCGGTGGACATAACTGGTTGAGCGAAAGGAGCAGAAGATGAGAAGGTTGTTGGCAGTCTTAGTGGTGTTGGGTTTCACGGCGGGTATGGCGAGTGCGGATATTATTGTGCAATACACCTTTGGGGAAATTGGGGCGATGACCAATACCCCGGCGGTTGTGCATGATGATCTGTTGAGCGCCTCGTCATTTGAGGTTTCTGCGGGAAGCTTTACCTACGGCACAGCCACGGGCACGACCGGCGGGCCGGATGCGCCGGCCATTTGGACAGGTGGATGGTCGGAGGATGAAAACATGGGTCAATATTGGGGATTCTCCGTAACGTTGCAGGAAAACTGGATACTGGACGTGGACAGCGTATCCTGGACGTACCGCATGACCACGGCAGGACCCCAGCAAGTTCGAGTTGACGTGTGGGATGGAGAAGACTGGTTGACATTGGGAACATCGGCCGTGATAAGGGACGCGAGTTGGCAGCCCACATTGACGATCG
>SL_3KL_010_SEDDRAFT_10005912_pt1 | contig 10955 bp, 6 predicted proteins | sample SodLakKL_010_SED_2_FD_10381 | JGI IMG/M metagenome (IMG submission 10381)
CCCTGACATTACCCGAAAATTTATAAAAAGGCGGCTTTTGTCCTGCTTATATATGTGTAAATCATGGCAATAAACTTTGTTATGATTTCTTCGATTTTTCGGCTGCGCCGATACGCTAGCTCATATTCCTAAAAACGGCCTTGTAGTTGCTACAAATGTGAGGGAGCTGTCCCCATTTCACCAAACTCCTGCACTTCGCGGAATGTTTGCCGGGCAACCGGCCCCTGGTTCCATTGCAGTTCAATAAGCTGGCGGGTTTGTTCATCGAGGAGTTCGTGCAGCATCATGCGGCGATCCCACTGTTTTAATTTGGCTGCCACTTTGCAGGTTATTCCGGCTGCCCTCCAGTTTTTCTCGATCTGTTTTAGCAGCCACAGACACAGAAAGTTCAGGTAAATGTGCGCGCGGATGCGCGTTGCCTTGCGATGGCGAATGGGGCGGATTTCCAAATCGGATTTGACTTGGCGAAAACAACGCTCTACCCTGAACAGGCTTTTGTAGGAGTGGTTGACGTGCTCGCCGGGGAGGTCGGTTTTGGGAAGGTCGGTTTGCAGCACGTAGTAATGGCCAATGATGTTCTGAGCCTGGAAACGGCAGCGGTCCAGCCGAAAGATCAACCGATAGCGGTCTTTGCCATTCCTGCCGGGATAGGCCTGGAAGGAAAGCTCCCAAAATTTGGTTTGTCGATGGGTTTCCAGCACCTTTATGGCCCGGTGATAGAGCTTCTGTTGGTTGTAGTTTTGCGGGGAAGCCTGGATTTTTTTTAACTCCTGGTAGACTGTCCTCAGCTTGCGATGGTTCTGGGCTTGCTTTCTGTAACCTTTTTGGTGGTGGCGGCACAAAATGAACCGCTGTCCATCCTTGTGGATATATTCACTCAGGGGTTGGTCGAACAGATCCGGGCTGGTCTCGTGGATGCCTTCCAGCAGGGCGATCTGTGTGGAGGGTGGAAGCCCGGTGATATAGGATAAGCCCAGCTGGTGCACCTCGGCCAGGGTCTGCTCGTCGCTCATAGAACGGTCGGCAACCCAAATGGCGCTGGAGGCCTGGTAGGTTTGTTTCCAGCCGGCAAAGGTCGATGCCACCGTCTTTGCATCTGCAGTGCCCCCTTCCATACCCGGATGTCCAGGGGACGTCCATCCTGGGTGCATACCAGACCATAACTCACAATATAGCGGTCATGGCGTTTTTCTTTGCTTTGGCCATAACCGCTCAACTCGGCCTTTGTCCCGCAAAAGTAACTATTGCTCAGGTCGTACAGCAGTAACCGGCCCGAGTACGGATGGCTGGCATTCAACTCTTCACGGATCGCCTCGAACTGCTCTTCAAGGGCATCCATGGCCAGATAAAACGAGTCTTCCTTGCAGGGCGGCTTGCCATCTAACACATAATTGAGGGTTTGCTGCCTTTTTTGAACATACCCCAGCTTGCTGTCCGGGTCCAGAATCTGAAGGGTCATCATCTCGCAGAGGAGCCGGCCGGCTTTGCGGCCAAGGTGTTTTTTAAGCAACGTTTCCAGCCAGGTAGCCTTCAGGTATTGCAGCAACACCCAGTTGCCTGCCCCGCGAAAAGAGTCTCCAATACAGGTGGTCTGTTCGCGTTGAGCAAAATCCCCGGCATCGGCCAGCGCTTGCCACTCCTCGGGGTCCAGGTGCTTTTGGCCTCCATATTTGAAAATCAGGCGAGCCCGCTCCAGAATAGGAAGGGGTTCAAGTTTTTGAACCGTGCGGTTGCGTGGCTGGCCGGTTTTGGGATCGCGGTAGGCTTCCACCAGCTTGCGATTGCGGCCCTCCTTGCCCTTTCGTTTGACTGTGCTGCATTGAATATTCATGCTTGTAATGTAGCAACTACAATGCTCGTATGCAAGCCCTCAGCCACTTTTATCGGAACTTGAGCTAAAACCCAAGCTTTTTAGTTTTCTTACAGACACTACATAACACAATGATGCAAGTACAGCCGTCAAATATAACAGCTATTACCACTTTTGCAGAAGTTGAGTTAGATGAATTAATCATAATTAATTTTGGGATACGTATATAGCGACCTGTAAGGGTGCGTTAGTCCCGACAAACCTGTCGGGATCACGGACAACTCTTCGTCACAATCGAATGCTTCAGAAGAAAATCAGCTCGAAAGAAGGCACTTTTAATTTTTTAATGAAAACTACTATGCAAAAAGTCACCCCCTCCTTGTGGCGTGTAGTTCGCAATACGGAAGAAGCCGGAGGGTACGTCCGAAAAACAGACTTCAAACTCATTACTCAAAACCTAAATTTTTGAGTAAAAAAATTTTTTAAAATCCACAGTTGAGTATTACCCAATTCATCATTAAAATGTATCTCCTTTTCCGATTGAATTTTATTCCCGGTAAGGCACAAAGCACCGTAAAATCAACTATTTCCTCAACCTAACTCTCCGGCATGAGATTGAGCCTCCATGCAATATCATTTTTTCTCGTCTTGCAGGTGATTTCCATCGCCAATTGCAGGGCACAAATCCACCCGGAAGCCGGCAGTTTTTTTCATCAGCAGTTTATGCCTTATGAGCATGGCGGCCATAACCAAAGCTGGGCTCTTCTCGAAGACGAAAACGGGTTGATGTATATCGGCAACGGCAATGGCTTACTGGAGTACGACGGCGTGGAGTGGAAAATGATTGAAGTTGCCGGAGGGCAGGTAGCCCTCTCTCTTGCCCTGGGGGCCGATAACCGGATTTTTGTGGGGTCGGTTGACGATTTTGGTGAAATTCGGGCCGACTCACTTGGAAATTCTGTCTTCAAATCGATGCTGCCGAGAGTTCCCGAAGAGCACCATGGTTTTGAAGACGTATGGGAAACCGTGGCAACTTCCGATGGGGTGTTTTTCCGAACACGATCCGCCATTTTCCACCTCGACCGGCAGGATTCACTCCACATCTTTAAACCTGAAGAGAGATTTGAGCGTGTTCATACTGTAGGTGATAATGTCTATTCAGTTGGTATGAATGTCGGGCTGAAAAAATTTAACGGCAGCGGTTTTGAGCTGGTTCCCGGCGGAGAGCTGTTTGAGAACCTCGCCATCTGGCTGATGAACCGGCAGCCCGACGGCTCAATATTTATCGTAACCCGCGAGGGTACTTTCACATACAACGACGACACATTCGAACTGTTTGAAACCGAAATTGGGCCGGTTCTGGAAGAGCTGAGTGTCTATAATTCAACAGAAATTGAGGGGATTGGTTATGCCCACGCAACCATTCGCGGCGGTGTGATTTTAACGGATTACCAGGGAAATATCCTTCGCAGAATAGATGACCAGGTAAAACTCCCTACCAACCAGACCACCAACGTACTCACAGACCGGTTCAATAATCTCTGGATTTCCACCACAAACGGCCTGGCCCGCATCGAAATTTCCAGTCCTATCACCTATTTCGACCGGCATCTTGGCGTATCATCTGAAGTACAGGGCATTAAACGGTATGATGAAACTCTGTTCATTTCTTCTTCTTCGAGTATTAATTTTATTGAGGAATCCGCATCAGGAACTGAACCAGCTCGTTTTACGAGTATTCCGGTAACCACAAATAATCACCGAAGTTTTCTTTCAACAGAAAACGGACTGCTGCTAACTTCAAGTTCCGGACTGCTGCAGGTGAACCGGGAAGGCACCACAGTAGCCATACCCGACCTGGAATCAATCTCGATTTTGAGATCAGATTATGACCCCGAAATCATTCTTTTAGGTCATATTGATGGATTGGCACTCATCACATTTCGGGACGGTGAATGGATAAAACTCACAGAGGTTGAAGGTGTCACCGAACAGGCATTTGGTGTCATCCAGGATAAACATGGAATTATTTGGATTTCCACCGATTTTCAGGGTTTGATCCGTGCCGAGATGGACGGTATTGATGATGAACAGCCAAAGATCGACCGTTTCGATATCGACGAACAGTTCAACAGTGTAGCCATCCAGGTATTCACGAAAGACGGAGAAGCTGTTTTTTTAACCAATACCGGGATTTATAAACCCAATTCGCCCTGGAATCCCGACAATCCATTTACACCCGAACTATCCGATCTGGCTGAGGAGGCTGAAAACAATATCAGCTTTGCGCACCTTGCAAAAGGGCACGACGGCCGCCTCTGGGCTGCAACCGGCCTCGGAAATGGTTATGTCCAAAACCTGAACAACCCGCCAGACTCTCTCTTCCAGGGCGCACTCGGGCGCATTCCCGATTCTACCACACAGGTAATTTATCCTGAAGAAGACGGCATTGTTTGGTTCGGCGACCAAAACGGGCTGATACGGTTCGACAGCCGCTCAGACTACCCCGACGGAATTAACTTCGATGCATTTGTCCGGGCAGTAACCGCTGGCGAAGAACTGCTATTTGGCGGAAACCCGGGCAACGGTTTCAATCCTGCCACCCTCACCTATCAGCAGAACGACCTGCGTTTCAGGTTTGGAACCAATTTTTTTGAGGATATCCAAAACACACAATATCAGGTAAAACTGGCCGGGTTTGATGATGAGTGGTCGGCCTGGTCATCAGAAACTTTTAGGGATTACACCAACCTACCACACGGTGATTTTATCATGCAGGTTCGTGCCATGAACACGTATGGCCGCATCAGCTCAATCGGCGAATATTCATTCTCCATCCTGCCTCCGTGGTGGCTCACCTGGTGGGCTTTTTCGCTCTATCTGATCCTGGGCGCAGGATTCATCTACGGAATTGACCGCTACCGGCACCGCAAAATGAGAAAGCGCGAAGCACGGCTTGAAGCCATTGTAAACAAACGCACCGAAGAACTGCGAAAGGAGAAAAAAATAACTGAAGCACAGGCTGAAAAACTGAAACAGCTTGATGCCGAGAAAAGTCGCTTTTTTGCCAACATCAGCCATGAATTCCGCACCCCGCTTACGCTCACCATAGCGCCGCTTGAAAACCTATCGCAGCCTAAATACGGCGTGCTCACCAAAGAGGGCAAGGCTCAGGTTGACATGGCAACCCGAAATGCAAAACGGCTGATGCGACTGGTAACCCAGTTGCTGGATCTCGCCCGATTTGAAGCCAATCTGTTTAAACTGAAACCCGAAACTGCGCAGCTTAACCGGTATCTGCGCTATCTTACATCGAGGTTTGTGGGTGCCTCCGAGCGATACAAAATAACCCTGAATGTTCAGATTCCGGACGAAGAGATTATCGCATCCTTCGATCCCGAACAGTTTGAAAAAGTCATTACTAACCTGCTCTCAAATGCTTTTAAATTCACCCAGGAAGGCGGCACAGTCACCATCTCACTGAAAAAAGAGCAGGATGAAGCCGTTATCACTGTGGAAGACACCGGGCAGGGAATTGATCCCGATCACCTGCCCCGGCTGTTTGATCGTTTTTACCAGGCCGAAAAATCGGAGTTGCAACCAGGAACCGGAATCGGGCTGGCGCTGGTGAAAGAGATTACCGAACAGCATGGAGGGCAAATCAGTGTTGAAAGTGAACCGGACAAGGGAACATCATTCGAAGTTCGGCTGCCTCTGGCCGAATCTGAGGAAGCTGCCGTTACAGACCTTCCACTACCCGAACTCGAATCCGGGCTTGAGGATGAGCTGCTTCCGGATAAAACCTTGGATGTGGATGATGACGATCCCGAAATCGAAGACGACGACCGAAAAACTCTTCTCATCGTTGATGACAACAGGGATATTCGCAATTACCTGAGGGAACATTTTTCAGATAAATACAGAGTACAGGTAGCTGCCACGGGAAACCAGGCGCTCGGGAAAATCAAAAAGCTGCCTCCTGATATCATCATTTCCGATGTGATGATGCCGGACGGTGACGGATTTTCTCTGCTGAAAAATCTGCGTTCCGATCCCGAAACCGACTTCTTGCCAATTATTCTGCTTACCGCGCGCGCTGAAGCCGAAGACAAACTTGAGGGGCTTGGAATCGGGGCGGATGATTATCTCACAAAACCGTTCAGCATGGAAGAGGTTAGCCTGCGGGTGAGCAATTTGATTGACCGGCAGATGCGCCTTCAAAAATATTACAAACACCAGGGCGGTCATCTCACCAACGGCAAAGAAGTTTTGCATCCTGATTCTGTTGAAGCTGATTCGGTTGACGATCAATATTTAGAGAAAGTGCGCCAGGTAATTCAAAAGCAGATGCAGGATGAGGATTTTTCTGTTGAAGTCCTCGCGAAAGAATTACACCAAAGCCGAACGCATCTTTTCCGGCGGCTGAAAGATCTGACGGGAGAATCGCCCAGCAACCTTATTAAGCGAATGAGGCTTGAGCGCGGCGCGGAATTACTTCAGCAGAAAGCCGGTACTGTGAGTGAGGTTGCCTACTCCACCGGTTTTAAGAGTGTGGCGCAGTTCTCAAAATCCTTCCGAGGCCACTTCGAAAAAACTCCCACGGAGTTTATCACATCAAATAATTAGCCCAGGCTGTCATCGAGCATTGTTAGTTTGATTTTTTCCTGTGTTACACACAAAAAATGCCTTTAAACCCATAAAAAAGGCGAAAATGTAACATATCGACAAAATCTTGTAACGCAGGCATAACGCATTTCACCGAAAAAAAAGTAGTTTGAGAGCAGAAGTCATCAATTAACTTGCAACAGCGGAGCAAACATGAAAACACCGAAGAAAAACATACTGATGACCCTGATCATTATCCCGGTGTTTTTACTTTTGATTCTGTTCAACGGCTATCAAAAGTATGATAGTTCTGCCTTCGTCAATGATGAAGCGTCGCAAGTTCACATGAAAGCAAGTGATGTTATCCTGACTCCTGAAGAAATTGATTCGGAATATTGCCAGCGGTGTTCCGGAGAAAATTCAGGAGTCAAAGATAACATTCATTATCAGTCAGCAACCTGGGGGGCTTCGGGATTTTGGAAAAGCCCGTCGAAATCAAAATCTAAAAATAAAGAAACGATATTGGCTGAAAGATGATTGAAAAACTATCCAAATAATACCGATATCGGAATAGTTTTTAGTCGCAACATGATGCCTGCCGGGGTTTTCATAGGTCCTCCGGTGGGCATCATTTTTTTACCCGTTTTGTATGAATTAACCCAAAATTGTCATTGGAACAATGACAATTTTGCCCGAAGGGCCGACAAATCATTGTGAACCAATGTTTTGTCGGGGTCGGCCCGCAGGGCAAAAAAGGTCTAACGACTTTTTTGGGATTAATTATTGCCGATGCTCATCAATATACTTGTTAACCACACCGGTCAGGGTTTGCATGGGCAGGGATCCGTTCATTAGAATAACATCGTGAAACTCGGTGATGTCAAACCGATCCCCAAGTTCTGATTCTGCTTTTTGGCGCAATTGCTGGATGTGCATCATACCGGTTTTGTATGAAAGTGCCTGGCCGGGAGCTACGATATAGCGTTCAATTTCTGAAACCACCAGGCTTTCCGGCATGCCGGTGTTTTCAATCATATAATTGATAGCCTCTTCGCGTGTCCATCGGTGAAGGTGAATGCCCGTATCAACCACAAGCCGCACGGCCCGGAACATTTCAAATTGCAGCCTCCCAAGGTTTCCGTAGGGATCATCATCATAAATGCCGATTTCATCAATTACCCACTCCGTATATAAAGCCCAGCCTTCAACATAAGCCGTTAAAGGGTAAATCCTTCGAATGGTTGGTACGTTTTCAATTTCCTGGGCCAACGCAAGCTGAAAATGATGGCCGGGTACCGCCTCGTGTGCTGTCAAAGACATCATTCCGTATTTGGCAATGTCCTCAACGTTTCTAAGGTTGATAAAAAAGACACCGGGACGGCTGCCATCCATAGCAGGAATGTTGTAGTAGGCAAACGGTACGGTTTCTTCAGAATATTCGGGCACCCGCCTCACTTCAACGCCTGCTTTTGGTGTCCGCTTAAAAAGTGGAGATGTTTTTTCATACAGGAATTCAACTTTCTGTGAATAGTCAGCGATGATTTGATCCCGCACACCGGCCGTGTCAGGATAGAACATGCCGGGTTCTTCATCCAATACCGAAAACCGTTCGGCGATGGTTTCCCCCGAAATTCCGATTTCATCAAACAATTCAAACATCTCATGTTTAATTCGCTCAACTTCATCTAAACCCGTTTGATGCACTTCTTCAGGTGTTAAAGGCAGCGTTGTGTGCATTCGTGTTAAGTAGCGGTAATAGTTGTCGCCATCGGGTAGTGTCCATACTCCCGAATCTTCGCCGGCCTGGTCATACAAATCCTCAAATGTATCGATCAGATACTGATAACCTGTTGTTACCTCATTTTCAATCGCTGAAGCTGCATCAGCCAGGAGCCTGTTTTTTTCCTCAGCACTGATGTTTTCCAATTCGCCCAATTTCTGTTCCAGGTTATCATAAAGTGGGTTTTCATCCACCGGCTGGCCGATAAAGTTTTTCATCTCTCTCAGTACATGATCGATTACAAATTTTGGAGGAATAATTCCACGTTCAGCCCGGTAGATCACCGATTCACGCACCTGGGCAAATTTTGTTTGAAATGCCCGAAGCCTTTCAATGTAATTTTCCGCACTTTTTTTATCGATAACCTGATGATTGGTTGTCATAAATGAAGGCAGGGAGCTCTGTACGCCGAATGTCTGGTTGACCGGAAAATTGTGAAACATCCAGGGTTCGCCTTCAATGTTGGTTTGCAGCAGCCATTCCACCATATCGTAGCTGATGGCTTGCTGGCCGGAAAGGCGCTCACGGTTGTATTTGCGGAGAATATCAAGATAGTTTTTATCGCGCTCCATCATCCGGTAGGTATGTTGCGGAGAGGCATCGGATAGTTTATGGCTGTGAAAATCGAGTATGGTGTTATCAATCACACCAACAATTGTCAGAAGTTCCGGTTCTGACAGGGCAGCACCAATCAGGTATCGTTCAAATAAATGATCGATGTTGAGGGGCTTCCCCCAGATTAGTTTATAACTCCAGATTCCAAAAAGAAGCAGAAGTATGGCTAACGAGTAAAGAATGATTTTTTTTAAGCTCATAAAAGGCAGTCCGTTGATGGTTGTATTGAATGTAAAACAAAATATTTTTAATTCAATGATCCGTATTGACAGGATTAAATTTTCGGTTTGAATGCTCTCTCTTTTTTCTTTAATTGAGCTGAAATTCAATCCATTGCTATGAATATTAATCTCAAATCCCGGAAAGAGCGTACGTTTGATGCCATCGTTGTTGGTACGGGAATCAGCGGCGGATGGGCTGCAAAAGAACTCTGCGAAAAGGGGCTGAAAACATTGGTTTTGGAACGGGGGCGAATGGTGAGGCATATCGAGGATTATCACACTGCCTTCAAACATCCTTGGGAGCTGCCCTATGGTGATGAACTCACTCACAAAGAAAAAACCGAAATTTATCCGGTTCAAAGCCGGACTGCTTATGCAGTGAAACAGTCCACAAAGCACTTTTTTGTGAAGGATAATGAAAATCCTTACGTGCAGAAAAAGCCGTTTTTGTGGACACGCGGTTACCAGGTGGGCGGCCGCTCTCTTACATGGGGACGCTGGAGTTACCGGCGCGGCAATGCCGATTTTGGCGTTTATGAACGGGACGGCATCGGCATCGACTGGCCGATACGCTACAAAGACATCGAACCGTGGTACGATTATGTGGAATCGTATATCGGGGTGAGCGGCAACCGTGACGGCCTTCCACAGATTCCCGACGGCATTTTCCAGCCACCGTGGGAGATGAACTGCCTGGAACTGCATGTAAAAGATCAGCTTCCCAAACATTTTTCTGACAGGCATCTTACCATCGGCCGCACGGCAAACCTCACACGCCCGGTAAACGGACGCGGCCGCTGTATGGCACGGGATATGTGTACTCGCGGCTGCCCGTACGGAGCTTATTTCAGCAGCAATGCAAGCACACTGCCTGCTGCCGAAGCCACCGGTAACATGACCCTTCGCCCTCACTCCATTGCACACACAATTTTGTACGATGAAAACACGCAAAAAGCCTCCGGTGTGCGTATTGTGGATGCCGAAACAAAAGAGACAATCGATTTTTATGCAGATGTGGTGTTTCTTTGCGCATCCGCCCTCGGCTCAACAAGCATTCTTCTGAATTCACTGGAACACACATTTCCTGACGGCATTGGAAACCGCAGCGGTGAGCTTGGCCATAACCTGATGGACAATCATTTTCAGATCGGGGCTTCCGGCACGTTCGACGGCTTTGAAGACCGCTATTACCTGGGCCGCAGGCCTGTGGGTGTGCTGGTGCCGCAGTTCCAGAACCTGGATACAAGCACGGAACGGAAAACTTACAAACGGGGATTTTCCACCTACGGATGGGCCAGCAGGCAGGGTACGGGCCAGGGTGATCCGCTGGATTTTGGCGCCGATTACAAAGACAGCCTCTCCACACCCGGCAACTGGACAATGACATTTCTCGCTTTTGGCGAATGCCTGCCGAGGCATGAAAACAGAGTCTATCTCGATGAAGACAACACCGATCCCTGGGGCATACCGAAACTGGTTGTCGACATGGAGTGGGGTGAAAATGAAAAAGCGATGCGCATAGAGATGGCATCATCCAGTGCGGAGATGCTGGAAGTTTCGGGGTTCAGGGATGTGCGAACGTTTGATAACGACAGCCCGCCCGGGTTCAGCATCCACGAAATGGGCACGGCAAGAATGGGGCACGACCCGGATACATCGGTACTAAACCGCTGGAACCAGATGCACGACATCCCCAATATTTTTGTGACCGACGGCGCCTGCATGGCCTCCAACGGCTGGGGAAATCCCTCTCTTACCTACATGGCCCTCACCGCCAGGGCCTGTGATTATGCTGTGAACGAACTGAAAAAAGGAAATTTGTAGATTTATTATGGAGCCAATCAACCGTAGAGAAGCCATAAAACGAACGGCGGCCGTACTGGGATTCACATTAAGCGGCTCGCTGATATCTGCGGTGATGTCC
>SL_3KL_010_SEDDRAFT_10005913_pt1 | contig 10954 bp, 9 predicted proteins | sample SodLakKL_010_SED_2_FD_10381 | JGI IMG/M metagenome (IMG submission 10381)
GTGACAATCCCCTATCAATCGGGGCAGTCATTTCCACACCGCAAAGCCTCCGATGAGAGGCTGACAAAAAGTGTTGTGACAATCCCCTATCAATCGGGGCAGTCATTTCCACCCATGCACTGGGTAGAGACAGAAAGAAAAGAGCTAGTTGCTGTGACAATCCCCTATCAATCGGGGCAGTCATTTCCACCGGCTACGAGGATGTCGAGGGGAGGATGTGGTACGGAGGGTGACAATCCCCTATCAATCGGGGCAGTCATTTCCACTTAATATTACTACACTGCATGTTCTTTTACCCTGTCGTTGTGACAATCCCCTATCAATCGGGGCAGTCATTTCCACCACAACAACCGAAGGATGATGCACTTACTTTATTATTGTTGTGACAATCCCCTATCAATCGGGGCAGTCATTTCCACAAAAAGGAAAGGCAAAAAATGGGAAGGAGAAGGGAAAAAAGTGACAATCCCCTATCAATCGGGGCAGTCATTTCCACACTGGTTCAGGGATTGGTATCTCTACGGATATACCTGTGTGACAATCCCCTATCAATCGGGGCAGTCATTTCCACATGATTACTCTGCGGGCGGGAGGCTTGGTGTAATGAAAGGTGACAATCCCCTATCAATCGGGGCAGTCATTTCCACGATTTTATCTCATGAATTGGTCCATCTTGTTAACCAAAGTGACAATCCCCTATCAATCGGGGCAGTCATTTCCACGTAGAGTAGATGTTCATTAAAAAAAGGAGGTCCTATTGTGACAATCCCCTATCAATCGGGGCAGTCATTTCCACCGCGCCCTCTGGGAAGCCCCATGATACATGGCTTTGCGGTCCCTTTTTCCGTAACCTATTTTTTCCCCCTTATTTGCAGCTAAGTTTACACTAAAAAGCCCTTTTTCACAATATCGAATATCGCATGTATTCATGAATAAGCACCCTCATCCTCTTGAATACTCCGATTTCCCTAACCTACCCCCTTTTTGACCCCTTTCAGAGGTTACGGAAATGATATATATCAATTCGTTAATCTCATTGGTTGCAATAGCATGCCTCAAATGATGATATATCCGGTATCTTTGTTAATAGCAAAATAGCTCTACAAGCTCAAGGGCCAAAGACTTACATCCCTATTTTTACTCAATGCAAAAGTCCCAGAAAAGGATCTAAGGCCGTAGCTACTATCAGAACAGCAATTTCATTGGTAATCATAACATAGCCAATTCTTAACAAAGCATTAATTGGATCCGGTGAGGGGTCTTTGAGCCTTTTTAAAATTGCAACTCTTTCCTGAACATCTTATCAAATGCTGAAAAGTAAGCCCACCTAATAAATAATACCAAGCCGACAGTGTTTGCTATATAATCCAATAATCCACTATGGACAAATTTCTTTCAATACATATTTCCCATAACCAAATGACGTTCCTTTACCTAAATTAAGATATTGCCCCAAAAGAATAAAAGGCATAAATAATTCCAAATCACCCTGAAAAGCAATATCACCTTTAAAACCTTCAGCTTTGAACCTTTGTCTCTGTCTGCCTGTTACTCTATTCCAAGTTACACGATTTAACTCATTCTCAGCAATTTTTACTTGACCTGCATAATCTAATAACAGATTATAATCAAGATCAAAATCGTGCCCACAATAGAAATATGATAGGACTGATATACGCCTGAATATATTTTTCATGAAGACCTTAAAATCAATTGTATTTAGAACATGTCCGAGAAATTTGATAATTGTAGGTGTCACAAAGCTAATTCTCAAGTATCGACAGTGGCCCCTGAAGCCGCCCGAATTATTGAGTAGTGTATTCAGGTCAAGAAGAACTGAGGCTCCCTGATAGCTATGGCTGTTGCTAATAAAAAGAGTGGAAAGTGGTTCTCCATCTATGCTGCCCAGAGATTCCACTCTATTTAACATACACTTACCTCGATATCCATTTACTAACCTGCCGATTCCTCTTTGACCGAGTTCAATAAAAGCATTGATAAAGTGTGGAAGATATCGCACGGCGGAACCAACAAGGATCAGCTTGAAATCAATAACCTCACCAGGCCTATATACATTTTTCTTCTCTAAGGGTGGTTCTATTATAAAGGGGTGGGGTGCATAAGGTTGGCCAGCAAAATACTTGCTATCTTCAGGTACAGGGCTTTCAAATATGTTAACGTAGATACAGCTTGAGTTCAGGCAACAATGAACGCATTGGGCATCAGGCAGCAAGCAGGTCTTGTCTTTTAGGGCATGACCCAATCCCCCCCTGAAAACAGTCCCTTTATAAGAATTAAAGCGAACCTCTTCCTTGGCTATATAAGAAAAACGATAATAAGCCAGGTGAAATGGTGCCAATTGCTCTTTGATATAGTCGGTTTTTATCATATTAATCACAAAGCTGTTCATTATTTCTATTATTGCCACATAAGCTTTGCTTATTGATTCCTCCTGACATGAGATGGTTCCGGAAGAACAGGCCTATTACTATATGCTGACAATTCCATATACATGCTCTTATTAAGCCATTCAGTGCATGTTTGAGGCCAAGTTAGAAGATGTCTTAGCTCAACCATGCGTTTATCTTGCCAGAGCAAGTCGTAATGATTTTCGCCTTCTACTTTAAGGCCAATTCTTTCTAATATATATTTTGCAAATGCATTTTTATATTCATAAATCAACTCTTTTTCTTTATCTTCCTGTTCTCCCCTGTACCAATCTTCATTAGCAAATAGTGTTTTGTAACGATTGCAGCGATCGATTATAACCAAACTTGGTTCAATTTTTATCGACCCAAATCCTAGAGGTTTGGCCAGGCCAAGCTTATGATAGCAATGTTCAGGCAAATCAATAACAAATAGTAAAGCCCCCAACTCTACAACAGAAAGATTTTCAAAACGTATGCAACCCTTAAATTTAACGCCTGGCTTAACTGGCTTAATCCGGGCAGTATACTGGCTTGAATGTTTTTTAACCTCCTCTGGCAGAGCGATCCATGAGTGTAGATCATTTTCTTTAACAGAATTAATATTGCGATGCCAGTAAAGTTTATAACCTCGAATATGTTTTTCTGAATCCCAGTTTTCAAGATTTTCCCTGGGAACTGGCTCATGTTGATCTGTATTTCCCTGTAGTAAATAATGCTGGAAAGAGGTTGGCTTTGGAGTCGATAGTATTTTGGGATAGTGGTGGTTTTCTTCAACAAAATGCGGTTCTGTTTTTTTGACCATATCGGCATCTTCAAAATAAACTCTAGATGAAAACTTGCCTGCTACACCAAAAATACTTTCAGCTAAATCATATGAATCTGGGATATTATTCAAATCTTCCGGTAAATGATCCTTGATTCTTTTATTGTAAATCAGCCGAAAATAGGCTGTGTGGCCAAAAGCAATGACCTTTTCTTCTGAATCCTGCAGGTAAAAACATGGCACTTCTTGATTAGCCTTTGAACTTGCTATCTCTAAAAGATTTACTGCATTTCTGCTTTCGTCCTTCAGATAGCTTTCAATTACTTCTTCAGAAATTGGTAAAGTTTGTTTTTCATTTTTGGGTGCTTGAATAATCCACTGCTTGTTTTTATTGTTCATCAAACCAGAGCAGACTAGATAACCTTTTACAAGATTTTTGTTGTCTTTCATTTTCTCAAGATATAGGGCCTTAACAACGGATCCAGGGCTTCCAGCCTCAAACCATATCTCTTTAAAACTATAATTTTCTTTCTGAGAGGGTTCAGCTGAAATATCTAAACCGATAATCTTTTTGTCATTTCTATTAAATTTAACCCTGTAATATAAAACTCCTTTCTCTGGTGATGGAGTAATAGCGAACTCATTTGATCCAATTCTTTTCAATATACCTGCCTTGACAAAAAGACGGTTGTTTTTTTGATCAACCATTTTGCTGCGGTATTTCCTTGTTTGTGCCGTTTTACCATATACTGATCTATAATATAACCTCCTGTCCCCATCAAAATTCTCAAATTTACCATACCCAGCTATTTCAACTAATGTACGGATCATTCCGCGAAGACTACTTCCAGGTATTTTAAAGCGACCACCGGGAGAAAAAAAATTATGATCCCTTAATTCATCATCATTTTTTGACAGATCTTCTTCTTTTACTGTCCCGCGGATAAAGAAAGGTGTAAGCGCTTCAATATCTAAAGATATTTTCCCACTTATTAAGGGACGGTCCTCACTAATGCTATAAATGTCCATCGGGCAAGGATTTTCTTCCACCAATATAGCTTTTTTATTAAGCGGAACAAAATTATAAGGTGCTACAGCTTGCTGAACAGTTGAAGACACAAAACCCCGCTTATCTTTGATCGACTCGTTTTTCACTGTTTGCCTGTTTTGCCTGCCATATTTATAATCCTGCCTTGACTTTCCATCATTAAGGACATGGGAAAAAGGTCGGGTTGCGGGTTTCTTATACTCTATGCCCTCTATGACTACTTTAACTGGCTGGCCTTTTTCCCTTTCAACCCTGCACTCTGTATTATTCAAACCAATGTTAATATGACTGACCACCCAGGAGGGCAGTGATACTTTTTTAGTGTCCTCAAATATGAGTTCACCACAGAGGTCACCCTTTTTATTCAGTCGCACTTGTATAATTGCTTTTTCCACTTGTTAAACCCCCTTGGTTTGATAGGGAATAATATTCATGAAGCGGCAATCAAAATAACCTGCCTGCCCCAGTGTGTTATACTGAATATAGTGACGGNTCTTCAACTTAACCCGCTTTTGTTTATCATCAATATNAAATTCATCATAAGCAAAAGGGAGCGTAAGGGATGTGCCTCGCTCTTCTGTTATCTGAACCCATTTTTTATCTTCTATCTCAACTTTTCTAGTACCCCAGAGAACCTGCAAGGTGTCAACCACTTCAATTTCTTCGCCCTGTCCGTTGCTTCTGTCCTTGCGTAGCCTTCCCTTAAAAAAAGATGGTTTCTCTCTTAACAGGAGCAGTTCGCTATCTTCATTAAAAACCCGGAGCCGATTTAGGTATTTTGGATCAAATCTTTCATTTAAATAAAAAACCAGCTCATCTTCAAAAAGACCAACTAGAACCTTGTAATCAAGATAGGCAACCACATAGGTCCTGCTCATTTTGTTGCCATTAAAAGTATCATGTATATAATTATTTAGGTTTTTATAATGAATATCCGAAGCTATATTATTAAGATCTGGAATTATTGGTGCTATATATTCCTTGCATTCGGTTACAATTCTTTTATATCCATATGTGTTATCACTGATCACCACTTATCATCTCCTTACTTTGCTTGCAGTAAGCATGGAATGCATCTACTTTTTGCTGTAATAAATGATAAGCACTATTGCCGGTTTGTTTATTCTGAACCATTAGTCTCCTTTGAAAACATTGATTTTTTTCCAGGGTATCACATTCCAGATAATCAATCCGGATAACCTCATCATTCAGGAAAATCTCAGCTTCGATCCCCCTGAGAATTCCGCGTCCAATATTCTTCCCTCCACCAATTGCAAGGTCTCCATCCCAAAGGTCTTTCAAGATTAAAAGCAACAAGCCAGCTTCGTAATCTTCGCAGTTGCGAATGCTTAAGTCAATACAAACCACCTTTGTATCATCATTTGTCTCCTCTCTAGGCCATAGGGGCAGTTCTTCGAAAAGATGTTTTTTAAGAGCCCCACCGGTGAAACGGTCTATTTTAATTCGCGTTTGTTTTTCACGAGCTATTACATCCGGATCTATCAAAGTTTCTTCAATCAGGAGCCGGCTTTTATACTTAACCCCGTCCTTAAGCTGTTCATCTGCCCAACCGAAAAGTGGACGAATTAGTATATTACTTGAATTATTGACCATAAAGGTGTTGGCTATCTTCTCTGCCCTAGCTCTGATAGCCCCGGCCAAAGAAGTTCCTGCTAAAACTGGTTTCCCACCGCGACTGATGTGCACAGTATCAGGTTCTTCTGGGTTGCCTGAGTATGATCTAACCAGTATTGAATGCTTTATTGCGAACTCAGCCTTGATTGAAAAATTGTACTTGATATAATCATTTTTAAAATCAGTTGGGGGGGGCACCCAAACCTGATAATCCTGATCTTTATTAAGCCATTTAAAAACTTCATTTTCATTGTTGAAATCAAGATCCATGTATTGAATTGCTGTTAATCGGCATTTACCAAGGCCTCTGGTAGTCTTTGCTCCCAGCCTAATGTTCCCATTTGATAAAGCCCTTAAAAGATATTCCACCTGCGCCTTAACATGTTCTTTTTCATTATATGCTTCGCGAAGGGTGATTTCCATGTAAAGCTGAAAGGAAACGCCCGGTTCCAGTACTTCGTATTCAAATTTCTTTTTATCTGCTGCAATTCCATATTTATTGTCTATGGCCACACCATCCCTGATTCGAATTACATAATTATCCAAATCTTTATGGACCATTGGCAAATCCCTGAGATACAGGGCACTCTGTTTCGAGTTTTGATCAATACCCTTAGGGCTACCCCAAAAATACTCATAAACAAGGTTATTTTTTAGTTCTATAGGCCCATAATAATTCATAAAGTGTCGCATGGCCCCGATAATCGAAGTCGCCGGAATAAAAGGATATCCGCTTTCATCTTTTAGCAAAACTTCATCCGCTGCGTTTCCCTTATCGCCTGCCGAGATCAACAACGGAGTTTCCAGTAATAGGTTCCCGATATAAATAATCTTTCCCGTAATTCGGGCGTCATCCTTAACGCTCATCTTGATTCACCTCCCGGTTCAATTTGCGCATTTGTCGAAACAGTATCAACCAATATGCTTTAAGCAGCATATTGGCTAACCCCTGATCATTTCGGAAATCATAACCGGACCGTTCTGCAAGTTCGACCAATTCAATTCGATATAAAATATTATCAAATAGTTCTATTATGATTTTTTCCTGTTCCTCTGCATTTAACAACCTGTTAAGTAAATTACTCTTACCCTTCCAGCAACGATTGAGCTGTTCTTTAGCGGGACTCTTCAAAGACTGCAATTTTTCCGCGTAGAGTGTATTAAATTTATACTCGTCGCCAATGCTCTCAGAAGTTTTGACCGTGTTGGCTATTAGTTCCAAACGCCCTAAAAGGCTGTTGCTAGGCAGACCCTTTTTTGCTGCCCGGGCATATTCCAGTGCATCATTAATAGCGTTAGTTTCGACTGCAGTTGTAATATGGGTTAAAATGATACTTTTTACAGCTTCCTTTATCTGTTCAGGCATTACACCTTTAGGCTCCAGAATTTCAACAATTTTTTTATTTTTTTTAAGGGTGTATTCCGAAATGGCGGTTTCGATCCTAAACCTGCCGTATCCTTCTTTTGTTCTTTCACCCATTCCACTAAACTGCAAGTCTCTTAGCCTTTTCATGGTAGCAGATGAAGTTTTACGCTTAAAACTAATACTGAAGGTAGAACCTGCTTGAAATGCAAGATCAAGCGGCCTTTTTAACCTCCAGATGGTAACAAATTTTTCTATATTTTCGATACGTGTTAGGGCATTATTTATTTCTAGCTCAGTTTTTAATTCCTGCTGAAGATAACTCTTAAACACATCCGTATTTACCTCGGGAAATCCGCAATCATTATAGAGTATTAGAGGGGATTCCAAAACAATATAAACATCGCTCAAAAATTTGTCGCTGTTTTCCAAATGCCGGTCAAGCAATTCAACAGGTTTCTCAAGGGTTACATTAACCGAACCATACTGGGTGTTCCGCGAACGTCCGGCTCTGCAAGTAAAACTATTAATTGTTTTTTCAATTTCATTGCTATAGTATTTATAGAATTCTTCAAGCATATCTTTAGACCCCAAAATTGAACTCTGAAAGCATTGGCCAGCCTCTAAAGCTTCATAATTAAAAATGCTGCCGTCTTCACTACGCGCGGCAAGGCGGTTATCGCGTCTGTGGTGAAAGCGCAACTTTTTCTCAGGGAGCAATTTGGCAATACTGCTGCCGTTGAGCTTGATATACCCACCCAAATGCTTAGTCTCTTTCTGGTGTGGTTCCATAATGTTATAAAGAGCATTTTCATCTTTCTTATCTTGATGGAGGTAGAGCGGGCAGGGTAGATAGGGTTTCATAAAATCGCCATCAGTGGGATATGCCGCTGTGTATTTTAAATAACCGGCCAGGAACCAATTAAAAAAGCGCTCATCCTCGTGAAACACATTTACTTCCTGGCTGTAACTTTTTTCACGTTTTATGTACTCGGCAGCAAACATTCCTAAAAGCACGCTTCCAGCGAGGTAATCCGCAGTTTGCACCACGTTTGCTTCACCCAGGGTAACGGGAATGATAATTGGGGAAAGGGTCTCAACTCTGACTATGATTTCATGCACTAGATTTTCCCCCCTTCGCTCCTAATTTTTGAAGAGCTAATTTAGTAACATTATCATTTCCTTTATATAACATAACTTCCACTTCACCGAGGCCACGATTTCGCTGGACGCCTAGATGGCGCAGATTAGCGCAGGATAAGGCCAATAGCACTATATCTTTTTCATCATAATCTGATAAATACAATAACCCTTTAAAACAAAGGCCTTTCTTTAATACCCGGCTGGTTCTCAAACTACCTTCTTCAGCAATCCCTTGCTCTGTTATTGATGTCTGTCGACGCATCTCAGTAAAGTATTCCATCATTACCGCCGGTGAAAACAGAGCAGGATATTTATGATAAAGCCACTCAAACCATTCTTTATAACCATCATGGCCGTCTATTAATAGGTCTGTCACAATCAAGCTTGCCCCTTCATACTGACCTTCCCGGCCAAACACTTTATTCAGTTGATGATCTTGAATCTCCATTAATCCTGAATTATTCACCATTTCCTGCAGTTCAAGAGCACATTCGCGTAGAACACCCTTGATCCGCCGGGCGGGAATATAAGGCAGGCCCATATCGTCAAAAACAACATCACAATCCACTATTGAACCATAACCTTCACCGGAACCTGGACATGTATTTGTTATAGTTTTTACAAACATGTTCAGATCATCCATTCTTTTAACCTCCTTCAGGATCAATGGGGTCTTTTGCTGAAACAATCTCAGAATCAAGGTTGATATCAGGGTAAAACTCCATGAGTTCAAGCATATCAAAGTAAGGTGTCTTCATTTGCTTATTTGGAATTGTGCTATTTGATTGTTCAATGTCCAACCATCCAGATTGCTGATAAGCTTTATCAGCAGAGATCACTGGCAATAAAAGACCCCGTGATTTAAAATCTGCCAGTTTATATCTTCCAGCCGGTCCAGTTGATAAGATAAGACGGAGATCTTTACACTTGGAACGCGGCCACTTTTGCTTAAACACACGCATACCATTTTTTAGGTTAGAGAAATGATTTTCATGATATTTTGGCTCACCACTTAAACGGTAAGGCCCGAATAACAAGCTGCTATTATCAACCCGGTAATGCTGTTCTCTTATCGCTTCAATATTGCCGGAAAAACCGCTATAAGCAATATGAAAATCAAGCCAGGATGTATCATCGCCATGTTTCCGGGACTCCTTCTTGGCATTTTTACAAAGGTCCTCTGCCAGTTCATAAGCCCGGAAAAAGGGGTACTTGGTTTTAACAATGGCAATTCCGGCACAAGCCGAGATCTTTTTAACATCACTTAATTTTTTGCTTGAAAAGTATTCCATAAATTTTTCAGCAAAATAAACCCCCAGCCGTCCATCGGTAACAAAAGTAATGTCATCTCCGCCCAACACAATATAGCGTAATGGGATGACTCGTTTATTATTTTCATCTTTTGCTATCTCAAAACCGCTATTACTTTTTTCTATAATCGGNATCACTTCACCAATAATGTGTGTAAGCAGTTTTTTAAATGAATCTTCCGTCGCCTTCCTGACATCGGATGAAAGTTGTCTCAAAGACTTTAATTCGTTTACTTCCCGGAATCGTTTCGCCATGTTGTTTCCGTCAATATGGACAACAGCCAAATGGCTATCACCAGTAGTTTGGCCAAGTTGATCAAGGCGCGAAGTAAAAGTATATTTGTCTTTTAATATGCTGCTATAAAGTTCACTTACCTCTTTTGAGGCTTCTTCTACAGCGCTCTTTTTCTTAGCTGATATTACAGATATATAACGGTTGTCTTCGCCTGCCACTCGTTTATAAACTTCAGCAGAAAAACCTGATTCACGACAATCTGCAGTAATCCCATGTTTTAAAGAAAAAGTACAGGGGTGATATCGGTTTTTATTTTCAGCAAGAGCAGTAAATAAAAGAGTATTACCAGCTTTAAAAGCGTGTGAATCGACAAAATATTCAGCAGGAAGCCTTTCCAGAGCCACAGCAGTCTGAATACCAGGGTACTCCAATAAAAGTTTTAGGCTCCAACCTTGAACAAATTTTTTTGCATGTTCTATGTTGCTAAAGAAAAGTATGGCGTTCCCGCCGCCAATATAGCCGATTTCAACCATGCAGCAGGGGTCATTTTGCAAGCCGATTACCTCTGGAATGGTTTCCCAATTATGATATTGAGCTTCAGAAAAACCACAGGGAAGAATTTCATTAAGTGTACTTATCAGAGGTTTGTAATAGATATTTTTAACTAGGTGCGATGCTCCAAGGTTGTCTTTCAAGCGGTTGCTGCTGTAAATATACTTCTGAATAGATACGGTATCCAATAATACCGCGTAAAATTCTTTCAAACCATCCTCACCTCCTGTAGTCAAATGAATTAGAAATATTGCTATATTACTTGAATTGATATAGCAGATCGAACAGGTAAAGCAATGCCAGAATAGCAAAATATATCACAAATTAATTATCCCTCGAAGCACCTGTTCTTTTACAGAAAATAAATAAGTAAATATTGGTAAAATAGCATCATTTCTTATAAATCCAATTAAAGTATCTTTATTATTAAAATCAGCCTCCTTATGATGTCTGAAGATTTTTTTTGACATGCGTTA
>SL_3KL_010_SEDDRAFT_10005914_pt1 | contig 10954 bp, 16 predicted proteins | sample SodLakKL_010_SED_2_FD_10381 | JGI IMG/M metagenome (IMG submission 10381)
ACCCCGCAATCGACTTGCGTGCCCGCGTCACCACCGGCTTCTGGCCGGCGATCGCGGTCATGTCGCCCACCGCGTGCTCGATCACCTTCTTGTCGGCGACCGCATCACCCAGGCCCATGTTCAGCGTGACCTTTGTGATCCGCGGGATTTCCATCACGTTGGCATAGCCAAACTGCTCGCGCAGGGCCTGCTTCACGTTGGACTCGTATTGTTCTCTCAAGCGTTCCATAAACGTCCGTCCCGCGTTATGCGTCCACGACCTCGCCGTTCGAGCGGAAGACCCGCACCTTTCGGCCGTCTTCCAGGGTCTTGAACGACACGCGATCACCTTTGTCCGTTGCCGGATTGAAAAGCATCACGTTGGAGATATCGATCGGCATTTCCTTTTCGACAATCCCGCCACCGACGCCGCGCTGCGGATTCGGCTTCTGATGCTTTTTCACCATGTTGATGTTCTGCACGAGGACCCTGCCATCGAAAACCCGGATTACGGTTCCCCGACGACCCTTGTCCTTGCCTGCGGTCACGACGACATCGTCGCCCTTGCGAATCTTCCTCATCACGCCCTCACAGCACTTCCGGGGCGAGGGAGATAATCTTCATGTACTTCTCCCCTCGCAGTTCACGGGTGACCGGCCCGAAGATACGGGTGCCGATCGGCTGCTGCTGGTTGTTCAGCAGGACCGCCGCATTGCGGTCGAAGCGGATCACGGAGCCATCCGGGCGACGCACGCCGGCGGCGGTACGCACAACCACTGCATTGTACACGTCGCCCTTCTTCACCTTGCCCCGCGGGATGGCATCCTTGACGCTCACCTTGATGACGTCACCCACGCGCGCGTAGCGCCGATGGGACCCGCCCAGGACCTTGATGCACTGGATACGGCGGGCACCGCTGTTGTCGGCGGCCTCCAGAACGGTCTGCATTTGAATCATGAGTTCTCTCCCAGCGGCCGGTTACAGCGCGTCTTGCCCGACCACTTCGATCAGGGCAAAGCGCTTTTGCTTCGACATCGGCCGGCATTCGCGGATGCGCACCCGGTCGCCCATGCGCGACACGTTGTCTTCGTCGTGCACGTGCAGCTTGGTTGCCATACAGCGGATGACGCACGCGGCGCTCAACCAGGACCGTCCGGGTCTTGTCCATCTTGTCGCTGATCACGCGCCCAACGACCGAGCGCTGGGTCTTGGAGACTTCCTGGGTCATCGTCTTAGCCTGCCCTTCTGCGTTCATTCATCAGCGTCTTGATCTGTGCGATCTCGCGCCGCACCTTGCGGACCCGATCCGGCCGCGCCAGCTGGCCGACCGCCTTTTGCATCCGCAGCCCGAATTGCTCCTTGTAGAGCGCGTCCAGCTCGGTGTTCAGCTCGTCGTCCGACTTCTGTCTCAGTTCGTTCGCATTCATTTACATCACCTGCCGACGGGTGAAGACCGTCTTGACCGGAAGCTTGGCCGCGGCCAGGCGGAATGCCTCGCGCGCCACGTCTTCCTGAACGCCTTCCATTTCGTAAAGCATGCGGCCGGGCTGCACCTTGCACACCCAGTATTCGACCCCGCCCTTGCCTTTACCCATCCGGACTTCCAGCGGCTTCTTGGTCACCGGCACGTCGGGGAAGACACGGATCCAGATCTTGCCGCCACGCTTGATATGGCGAACCATCGCGCGCCGGGCTGCCTCGATCTGGCGAGCGGTAATTCGCCCGCGCTCCACGGCCTGCAGGCCATATTCGCCGAAGCTGACCTTGGCGCCGACCGAAGCCACGCCCCGATTCCGGCCCTTGAACTGCTTGCGAAACTTCGTTCTCTTTGGCTGCAACATGGCTTTCGTCCTAGCTCGCTTGGGCCGCGGCGCGCTGGCCTTCTCCCGGCTCCAGGCCGAAGACCTCACCCTTGAAGATCCAGACCTTCACGCCGATGATGCCGTACGTGGTCCGCGCCTCGGCGAAACCGTAATCGATGTCGGCGCGCAGCGTGTGCAGCGGGACGCGACCCTCGCGGTACCACTCCGAGCGCGCGATCTCCGCGCCGTTCAGGCGACCCGACACGTGCACCTTGATGCCCTGAGCACCCAGGCGCATGGAGTTGCCGACCGCGCGCTTCATGGCGCGGCGAAACATGATGCGCCGCTCGAGCTGCTGCGCGATGCCTTCGGCCACGAGCTGCGCATCGACTTCCGGCTTGCGCACCTCTTCGATGTTGATCTTGACCGCGCCCTGTTCCAGGCCGGTCTCCGCTGCAACCGCCCGGCGGAGCTTCTCGATGTCCTCGCCCTTCTTGCCGATCACGATCCCCGGACGCGCCGTATAGATGGTGATGTGCGCGGCCTTGGCGGGACGCTCGATGGCGATGCGGCTGACCGACGCGTGAGCCAGTTTCTTCTGCAGAAACTCGCGCAGCTGGATGTCGTTTTTCAGCGTCTCGCCGAATTCCTTGCCGTCCGCGTACCAGGTGGCCGACCAGGGCCGAGAGATGCCCAGCCGGATGCCGGTTGGATGTACTTTCTGACCCATGGTTACTTCGCTCCCTTCTCGCTGACGCCGACCACGATGTGGCTGGTGCGCTTCATGATGCGGTTACCGCGACCCTTGGCCCGCGCCTGCATCCGCTTGAGCACCGGCCCTTCGTCGACCTGGATGCGCGAGACGCGCAGCTCGTCGATGTCGGCNCCGTCGTTGTTCTCCGCATTTGCGATCGCGGATTCCAGCACCTTCTTCACGACGGCCGCCGGCTTCTTGGGGCTGAACGCGAGCTCATTGAGCGCGTCTTCCACGCGCAGACCGCGAACCTGATCCGCCACCAGCCGCGCCTTCTGCGGGGAGATGCGCGCGAAGCGCAGTTTTGCAATCGTCTCCATCGTTCGTCCTCAGCGCGACTTCTTGTTGGCGATGTGACCCTTGAAGGTCCGCGTCAACGCGAATTCGCCCAGCTTGTGGCCCACCATGTTTTCGTTAACGAGCACCGGTACGTGCTGGCGCCCGTTGTGCACCGCGATGGTCAGACCCACCATCTGCGGGATAATCATCGAACGGCGGGACCAGGTCTTGATCGGGCGGCGGTCGTTCTTTTCGACCGCTTCATCCACCTTCTTGCGCAGGTGGTGATCGACGAAGGGCCCCTTTTTCAGTGAACGCGGCATGCTGGACTCCGTTACTTCTTACGCCGACGAACAATCATGCCGTCGGTGCGTTTGTTGTTTCGGGTCTTGTAACCCTTGGTCGGGCGGCCCCACGGGGTGACCGGATGGCGACCGAAGTTGCGGCCCTCACCACCACCATGCGGATGGTCCACCGGGTTCATCGCGGTTCCGCGCACGGTCGGGCGCACGCCCTTCCAGCGCTTGGCCCCGGCCTTGCCGAATTTCCGCAGGGAATGCTCCGAAAAGCCGACTTCGCCGACGACCGCGCGACACTCGACGGAGACGCGACGCATCTCGCCGGAACCCAGCCGCAGCGTGGCCAGCTGGCCCTCGCGCGCCACCACCTGTGCCGAGGTGCCGGCAGAGCGAACCATCTGGGCGCCCTTGCCCGGCTTCAGCTCGACACAATGCACCACGGTGCCCACCGGGATGGAACGCAGCGGAAGCGCATTGCCGGCACGGATCGGCGCCTGGACGCCGCTGACCACCGCGTCTCCGGTCTTCAGCCCTTTGGGCGCGATAATGTAGCGACGTTCGCCGTCGGCGTACAGAAGCAGGGCCAGATGGGCACTCCGGTTCGGGTCGTATTCCAGCCGCTCGACACGCGCCGGCACGTTGTCCTTGTTCCGCCGGAAGTCGACCACACGGTAACGCTGCTTGTGGCCACCACCCACGTGGCGGCTGGTGATCCGCCCGGAATTGTTGCGCCCGCCGGAGCGGCTCTTCTTCTGCACCAGCGCGGGGTGCGGATCACCCTTGTGCAGCTGGTCACCCCGGATCTGCACCGCATGGCGACGCCCGGCCGATGTCGGATTGGTCTTGATGATAGCCATGACTAGACCTGGTCTCCTTCACCCATGTCGATGCTTTCGCCTTCGGCGAGCGCGACATAGGCCTTCTTCCAGTGGTTGCGCCGGCCAAACTGGCGCCCGAAGCGCTTGGTCTTGCCCTGCTGACGGAGGGTACGGACCTGCGCCACGCGAACCTCGAACAGCTGTTCGATGGCAGCCTTGATTTCCTGCTTGTCGGCGTCCGGCAGCACACGAAACACGTACTGCCCGACCTCGCCCGCGTTGGTGGATTTCTCCGACACCACGGGACCCTGAATCACCTGCATCAGACGCGAATTCATGCCAGCCACTCCTCGATCTTGCGAATGGCGCCCTCGGTCACGACCACCTTCTCGGCGCCCACGAGGCTCGCCGGGTTCACGCCGGACAGGTCCACCACATCCACGTGGGGAACGTTGCGCACCGCACGCTCCGTCATCACGTCAGGCTCGTCCAGCACCAGCAGTGCCTTGTCGATCCCAAGCTCGCCCAGCCGGGCGACCGCGTCGCGAGTCTTGCCGCTTTCCACGCCGAATGCCGCGACCACGACCAGACGATCCTGGCGCAGCAGCTCGGAGAGGATCGAACGCATCGCCGCGCGATACATCTTCTTGTTCAGCTTCTGCGAGAAGTCTCGGGTGCGCGCCGCAAAGACCTTGCCACCACCGGTCCACAGCGGGCTGCGGATGGTGCCGGCACGGGCGCGCCCGGTGCCCTTCTGGCGGAACGGCTTGATGCCACCGCCGCTCACCTGGGAGCGCGTCTTCTGCGCGCGGGTGCCGCTGCGCTGACCGGCCAGGCAGGCGACCACGCTCTGATGCACCAGAGAATCGTTGAAATCCCGCTCGAAGCAGGCGGGCGACAGCTCCACGCTGGCCCCGGTATCGGCAGTCGTAACTTGCATTTGTCTCAACCTTTCGCCTTGACGGCCGGGCGGATCATCACATCGGCACTCGGCGCGCCGGGTACAGCACCCTGCACGAGCACCAGGTTGCGATCGGCGTCCACCCGGACCACCTTCAGATTCTGGATGGTCTTCCGCTCGGCGCCCATGTGCCCGGCCATCTTCTTGCCCTTGAATACCCGGCCGGGGCTCTGGTTCTGCCCGATCGACCCGGGCGCGCGGTGCGCCAGCGAGTTGCCATGCGTCGCGTCCTGGGTGCGGAAGTTATGCCGCTTCACCGCCCCCTGGAACCCCTTGCCCTTGCTACGAGCAGTCACGTCGACCAGCTGGCCTTCAGCGAACTGCTCCACGGACAGTGCGTCCCCCGGCGCGAGACCGTCGAGCTCGGACTCGTCGAGCCGGAACTCCCACAGCCCGCGGCCAGCCTCGACGGAGGCGGCAGCGTAGTGACCGGCCTCGGGCTTGACCACACGCGACGGCTTGCGCGTACCGGCCGTCACCTGGACCGCGTTGTAACCGTCGCCATCGGTACGCTTGACCTGGACAACCCGGTTGTTGTCCACCTGCAGCACCGTGACCGGCACGGAGACACCGTCGTCCGTAAAGACGCGGGTCATCCCGAGCTTGCGACCGATGAGTCCAAGAGCCATTACAAAACCCCTTCCATATCGAACGGCGCTGGCATGCGCCCTAAAGCCGTGGCCCGGCGACCAGAACGCGCCGGGCCACGGAAAGCCCAATAGTATCGCACAAAGTTAGCGATTAGTTAAGCCTGATCTGCACATTGACGCCCGCAGCCAGGTCGAGCTTCATCAGGGCATCCACGGTCTTGTCGGTCGGATCCAGGATGTCCATCAGGCGCTTGTGGGTACGCAGTTCGTACTGGTCCCGGGCGTCCTTGTTCACGTGCGGCGAGATCAGCACCGTGTAAGTCTCGCGCTTCGTCGGAAGCGGAATGGGCCCCTTCACGCGCGCGCCGGTGCGTTTCGCCGTCTCGACGATCTCCGCCGCCGAGCGATCGATCAGACGGTGGTCAAATGCCTTCAGGCGGATACGGATTCGCTGGTTAGCCATCTCGTTCACTCAATGATCTTGGAGACGACGCCGGCGCCGACGGTACGACCACCTTCGCGGATCGCGAAGCGCAGGCCGTCTTCCATCGCGATCGGGCTGATCAGCTGCACCGTCATCTTGACGTTGTCGCCCGGCATCACCATCTCCGTACCTTCCGGCAGATCCACCGAACCCGTCACGTCAGTCGTGCGGAAGTAGAACTGCGGGCGGTACCCGTTGAAAAACGGCGTGTGGCGGCCACCCTCTTCCTTGCTCAGGATGTACACCTCCGCCTCGAAATTCGTGTGCGGCGTGATCGAACCCGGCTTGCACAGCACCTGACCACGCTGCACGTCGTCACGCTTGGTGCCACGCAGCAGGATCCCGACGTTGTCGCCCGCCTCGCCCTGGTCCAGCAGCTTGCGGAACATCTCCACGCCGGTAACCGTGGTCTTCTGCGTGTCGCGGATCCCGACGATCTCGATCTCTTCGCCGACCTTGATCACGCCGCGCTCGACGCGACCGGTCACCACGGTCCCGCGACCGGAGATCGAGAACACGTCCTCGACCGGCATCAGGAAGTCCCCATCCACGGCGCGCTCCGGCTCCGGGATGAACTCGTCCATCGCGTCAATCAGCTTGCCGATGGCCTGGGCGCCGATCTCGCTCTCGTCACCTTCCAGCGCCTTCAGCGCGGAACCGGTGATCACCGGGGTATCGTCACCCGGGAAGTCGTAGGAAGACAGCAGGTCACGGACCTCCATCTCCACCAGCTCGAGCAGCTCCGGATCGTCGACCATGTCGGCCTTGTTCAGGAACACCACGATGTGCGGCACACCCACCTGACGCGCCAGCAGGATGTGCTCACGCGTCTGCGGCATCGGGCCGTCCGCTGCCGACACCACCAGGATGGCGCCATCCATCTGCGCCGCGCCCGTGATCATGTTCTTCACGTAGTCCGCGTGACCGGGGCAGTCGACATGCGCGTAGTGACGCGACTCCGACTCGTACTCCACGTGCGCGGTCGCGATCGTGATGCCGCGCGCCTTCTCTTCCGGCGCGTTGTCGATCTGGTCGTAGCCGCGGGAGTCGCTCCCGTACTTCTTACCCTGAACCACAGTCAGCGCCGCCGTCAGCGTCGTCTTGCCATGGTCAACGTGACCAATCGTACCCACATTCACATGCGGCTTCTTACGCTCGAACTTTTCCTTGGACATCTTTCGTTTCCCCGGATCGTGACGCCATCAAAGCGACGCAGGTTGTTACGCTGACTAGAAAACTGGAGCTCATGACCGGACTTGAACCGGTGACCTCTTCCTTACCAAGGAAGTGCTCTACCGACTGAGCTACATGAGCTTTAACTGTTTGCCAGGGCCGGACCGTCTGTTTTCGGCCGGACTGGAGCGGGTGATGGGAATCGAACCCACATCATCAGCTTGGAAGGCTGAGGTTCTACCATTGAACTACACCCGCAGAACCCTGGCTGGGCCAACCACCGCCCGCTCGGGCCGCTGGCTTGAAAAACCTGATGGTGGAGGGAGGAGGATTCGAACCTCCGAAGGCTGAGCCAGCAGATTTACAGTCTGCCCCCGTTGACCGCTTGGGTATCCCTCCTCGATCAAGCCGCGTATTCTGGACCAGACGGCCGGGCAGCGTCAACACCCCGATCTGCCAAGTCGCTCACAGCCCGCCTGTGGGGGCTCGCGGTGACCTTGTACGGGGTAGGGGTTCACCCATATGATCGAGCTGCCCGATGACGGTGCCGCGCTCCGGCGCGGCGCGCAGGCGCCCGGCCTGGGCGCCGGCCGGGGCACGCCACCACCAGCGATGCAGAGGCAACAGGGGGCCCATGTCCAACACCACTACAACCGCCCGTCTGCCGGGACTGGCGAGACGGCTGGTAGATGCGGGGCTGATCGCGGAAGACATCGCGGTTCAGCTCGTGGAAGAGTCGCGGACGCAGAAAACGGCGCTGATGGCATTGCTGGCGCAGAAGGGCAAGGTCGCCGAGGCCCGGCTGGTGGAGGCGGCCGGCGAGGAGTTCGGGCTGCCGGTGTTCGACCTCGCCGCGTTCGACCCCGAGCTCATCCCCCGCGATCATGTCAACGAGCAGCTGGTGGAGAAGCACCATGCCCTGCCGCTGCTGCAGCGCGGCAACCGGCTGTATATCGCCGTCTCGGATCCCACCAACCTTGGGGCCACCGACGAGTTCAAGTTCGCCACCGGCATGCCGGTGGAGGCAGTGCTGACCGAGGCGGGAAAACTGGACCGCCTGATCGACAGCGCACTGAACGCCGCGTCCGCCCTGATGGAGGACCTGGGGGACGACGACCTTGATAACGTCGCGATCGAGGGCGGCGACGGTGACGAGGCGGAAAACGAGGGCGCCGAGGCGAGCGACGATGCCCCGGTGGTGCGGTTCGTGAACAAGCTCCTGATGGACGCCATCCACCGCAAGGCCTCCGACATCCACCTGGAACCGTTCGAGAAGGACTTCCGCGTACGCTTCCGCATCGACGGCGTGCTGCACGAGGTGGCCCGACCGCCGAACGCGCTGGCGCCGCGCATCACCGCGCGCGTGAAGGTGATGTCGCGCATGGACATCGCCGAACGCCGCGTGCCGCAGGACGGGCGCATCAAGCTCAAGCTCTCGCGCACCCGGGCGATCGATTTCCGCGTGAACAGCCTGCCCACGCTGTACGGCGAGAAGATCGTGCTGCGAATCCTGGACCCGAGCAGCGCAAGCATGGGCATCGACCAGCTGGGCTACGAGGAAGAGCAGAAGGAACGCTACCTCGACGCCCTGTCGCGCCCCTACGGGATGATCCTGGTGACCGGGCCGACCGGCTCCGGGAAGACGGTGTCGCTGTATACCGGACTCGGCATCCTGAACACCACCGACCGCAACATCTCCACCGCGGAGGACCCGTCGGAAATCAACATGCCCGGGGTCAACCAGGTGAACGTGAACCCGAAGGTCGGGCTCACGTTCGCCAGCGCGCTGCGCGCCTTCCTGCGCCAGGATCCGGACGTGATCATGGTCGGCGAGATCCGCGACCTGGAGACTGCCGAGATCGCGATCAAGGCGGCGCAGACCGGTCACCTGGTGCTGTCGACCCTGCATACCAACGACGCACCGCAGACCCTTACACGGCTCGCCAACATGGGCGTGCCGCCGTACAACATCGCCTCCTCCATCCTGCTGATCATTGCCCAGCGGCTTGCCCGACGGCTGTGTCCGAGCTGCAAGGAGCCGGAGAAGCTTCCGGAGGAGGTGCTGCGCAAGGAAGGCTTTACCGACGCCGACATCCAGGCCGGCGTGACCGCCTACAAGGCGGTCGGCTGCGACGAGTGCACCAACGGCTACAAGGGCCGGCTCGGGATCTATCAGGTGATGCCGATCACCGAGGAGATGCAGCGGGGGATCCTCGAGGGGGCGAACTCGATGAAGCTGGCCGAACTGGCCGAAAAGGACGGGATCGATGATCTGCGCCGGTCGGGCCTGAAAAAAGTCATGGCCGGGCTGACCAGTCTCGAGGAAGTCAATCGCGTGACCACCGACTAGCGCCGCAGCGACAGGCGCAGGTCACCATTCAAGGGGGACAGGGGATGGCCGATTCCGGGACGCTTTATACCTGGGAAGGACTCAACAAGAACGGCGAACGGATCAAGGGCGAGACTCAGGCCCAGAACGAGGCGCTCGCCCGCGCGGAACTGCGCAAGAACGGCGTCAACGTCGTCAAGATCCGCAAGAAGCCGAAACCGCTGATCGGCGGGAAGGGCAAGAAGATCGTGCCCTCCGACATCGCCTATTTCCTGCGCCAGATGACCACCATGCTGCAGTCCGGCGTGCCGCTGGTGCAGGCGTTCGAGATCGTCGGCCGCGGCAACGAGAAGCCGGCGATGCGCGACATGATCCTCAAGATCAAGGCCGACGTCGAAGGCGGACAGACCTTCGCCGCCGCCCTCGCCAACCACCCGCGACACTTCGACGAGCTGGTGATCAATCTGGTCGAGGCCGGCGAACAGGCCGGGACGCTGGAGACCCTGCTGGACAAGGTCGCCACCTACAAGGAAAAGACCGAGGCCCTGAAGGCGAAGATCCGCAAGGCGCTGTTCTACCCGGCCGCGGTCATCGTGGTGGCGGTCATCGTCACCGCGATCCTGCTGGTGTTCGTGGTGCCCCAGTTCGAGTCGCTGTTCGCCGGTTTCGGCGCCGACCTGCCGGTTTTCACGCAGTTTGTGATCAACCTCTCGGATTTCGTACAGGCACGCGGATGGCTCATCGCCGGCGCCATCGTGGCCGCGGGCTATGCGTTCATGGAGGCGCGCCGGCGCTCGCCGCGTTTCGCGCGCGCCCTTGATGTCGCCAGCCTCAAGGCCCCGGCCTTCGGCGCGATCCTGCAGAAGGCGGCCATCGCCCGCTTCGCCCGCACCCTGTCGACCATGTTCGCGGCCGGGGTCCCGCTGGTCGATGCCCTGGGCTCGGTCTCCGGCGCGACCGGCAATGCCCTGTACCGCGAGGCCTGCCTGCGCATGCGCGACGAGACCTCCGCCGGTGGCCAGCTGCAATGGTCGATGCGCAACACCGGGATTTTCCCCAACATGGTGGTGCAGATGGTCGCCATCGGCGAGGAGTCCGGCTCGCTGGATTCGATGCTCGCAAAGGTCGCGGACTTCTACGAGGAAGAGGTCGACAACGCCGTGGACAGCCTGTCCAGCCTGCTCGAGCCGATGATCATGGTCGTCCTCGGGGTGCTGGTCGGCGGCCTGGTCATCGCCATGTACCTGCCCATCTTCCAGATGGGTCAGGTGATCTAGGCCGCACCGATGCTGGAAACCACTGCAACCCTCCTCGGTGGCTGGACCCTCGTCATCGCCGGCCTGGTCGGCCTGCTGATCGGCAGCTTCCTGAACGTGGTGATCGCCCGCCTGCCGGTGATGCTCGAACGCGGCTGGACCGCCGAGGCACGGGCGATCCTCGACCAACCGGCCACCGAAGGCGGCCCGGACGACGACGCCTTCGACCT
>SL_3KL_010_SEDDRAFT_10005915_pt1 | contig 10953 bp, 10 predicted proteins | sample SodLakKL_010_SED_2_FD_10381 | JGI IMG/M metagenome (IMG submission 10381)
CGGGAGCACGGCCTCCCTCCCCCTCCGGAACCCTCCGCTGTTCAGTCTCGCCCGCTGCATGGATGCGCCCCCGCGATGACGCCGACGGCTGAACCATGTCGGCACTGGAAGAACTCCTCGCGCACCCCCGCCTCTGGCGCGGGCGCGGCACCGGCACCCCGGCGGCGACCCCGACCCGCCCCAGCGGCTTTGTGCAGCTCGACCGGGCGTTGCGGGGCGGCTGGCCACGGGGGCAACTGACCGAGCTGATCGGTGCCCCCTTCGGCTGCGGCGAGACGCGCATGCTGCTACCGGTGCTGGCCGCCTGCACCCGGGAGCGGCGCCGGATAATGCTGGTCGCCCCGCCTGCCGCGCCCTGGATTCCCGGCTGGCGGCAACTGGGCGTGGATCCCGAGCGGGTCTTCGTGATCCGGGCGACCGCGGAGGAGGACATCGTCTGGAGTTGCGAGCAGATCCTGCGCCACCCGAAGACCGGCGCCCTGCTTGCGTGGCTGCACGGCAATCGGAGCGCCCCGCTGCGACGCCTGCGCCTCGCGGCCGACGCCAGCGACGCCTGTGCCTTCCTCTATCGCCCGCCCGCCGCCGCATCGCAACCCTCGCCGGCACATCTGCGCATCCGCTGGCGGGCCAACGGAGATCAGCTGCATCTGGAAGTCATCAAGTTCACCGGCGGCCGGGTTGCGGAGGACAAGCCCGTGGCGATTCGAAGAGATGATTATTGAACCGGAAACGCCCTTCGGCCAGGGTCTGCCAAAGGGTGCCGGATCGGCCAGTCCGCAGTTCGCACTGCTGCCGCCGATGCCCCCGGAGCGGAACCCGGAACCCGAATCCGCACCCGTCTCCGCGCAACCGCTCTGGCTGGCCGTGGAACTTCCCCACCTGGCACTGGACGCGCTGGTGCAGACCGGCTCCGCGGCATCGAAGCCACTGGTCATCACCGAGGACTCGGCTCGGCCAAGAGTGCACGACGCCAATCGCGCGGCGCGCCAGGCCGGAGTCCGGCCCGGAATGGCGCTGGCGGACGCCCTGGCGGTACTGAATGCGCCCATCGTGCTGGACTACGCGCCGGAAGCCATCCGGCAGCACCTGCAGACCCTCGCGGCGGTGTTGCTGCAATTCACCGATCACGTCTGCCCGGAACCCGAGGAACGTCGCATCCTGCTGGAGATCGGACGTAGCCTGCGCCTGTTCCAGGGCACGACGGCGCTGGAGGCGCGGGTCCGGGACACCCTGCGGCGACTCGGCTATACCCCGCGCATCGGAATCGCAAGAACGCCGGCCGCAGCCCGCCTGCTCGCGCATCTGCGGCACCCGGCCCGGCCACTGGACCGCGACATGCTGCGCCGGACCCTGTCGCCCCTGCGGCTGACGGTGCTGCCGCTGCCCACGGCCGACATCACGGCATTGCACGGGATCGGAATGGAGCGGATCGGCGATCTGCTGCGCCTGCCCCGCAATGACCTGACCCTGCGCTACGGCGCCCGGCTCCCGGAACTCGTCGACCGTCTGCTCGGCGACCGGCCCGAACCCATGCCGCGCTTCCACCCGCCGGAGACTCCTGCCTTCCACCTGGAATTCGACCAGGAAGTGAACACCACCGGCGCGCTGCGCTTCCCGCTGAAGCGCCTGTTATTGCAACTGGAGCAGACGCTGCGGGCAGGCAATCACTGCGTGCAGGGCCTCGAACTGCAACTGCAGCACCGGGATACGACGACACGGCTGACACTGGAGCGCAGCCAACCCGGCAGCCGCGCGGGGGACTGGCTGGAACTGTGGAACATCCGCCTGTCCCGGCTGGAGCTGCCGGCCCCGGTCCGCGGGCTGCGCCTCGCCGTACCGCGCCTGCTCCCGGCCGGTGCCGATCCGGCCGAACTGTTCAACCGTCGGGAGGGTACCCACGACGAGCCCGGATTCCTGGCCCGGCTGCGTGCCCGATTGGGCGACGACGCGGTGCTGCGCTATGCGCCGACCCTGCATCCCCTGCCCGAGGAGGCACAGGCGGCCTGCAGCCTGGAGCGCTTCCCGGCCCTTACCGCTGTCACCACCCCGGCGCAGCGCGTGGCCGGGGCTTCACTGTGGCTGTGCCCGCCACAACCTTCCCCGCCGCCTGGCCCACTCGAATGGCTGGGCCGGCTGGAAGGCGGGTGGTGGACCGGCAACGACCAGCGNCGCGATTACGCGGTCACGACGGACCGCCAGGGCAGGCTCTGCTGGATCTTCCGCGACCTGCGCAGTGGGCAGTGGCAGCTGCAGGGCTTCTGGGGGTGACGGCCATCACGGACCGCCCCCAGACCCCCGGGGACAGATTTATAAATCTGTCCCCGTCCGCTGCAGCAACACCACCGCCTCGGCGGCGATGCCTTCGCCGCGACCCGTAAAGCCGAGACGCTCGGTGGTGGTGGCCTTCACGTTCACGGCCGACAGCGGCAGGTCGCAGCCTGCTGCGATGTTGGCCCGCATCGCCTCGATGTGCGGTGACATCTTCGGGCGCTGGGCGATGATCACGCTGTCGACGTTCACCGGAGCCCAGCCCTCGGCGCGCACCCTCGCCAGCACCTCGCCCAGCAGCATCCGGCTGTCGGCACCCCGAAAACGCGGGTCGGTATCCGGAAAATGCCGCCCGATGTCGCCCAGAGCGGCCGCACCCAGCAGCGCGTCGCACAGCGCGTGCAGCAACACGTCACCGTCGGAATGCGCGACAAAACCCCGCTCATGGGGAATCCTCACGCCGCCCAGCACCAGGTGATCTCCCGGCCCGAACGCGTGTACGTCGAAGCCCTGGCCAATCCGCAAATCAGCCGGCATCGTTCGCCGCCTGGGCCTCACGCAGCCGCACGTGCCGCAGCATACCGTCGACCAGCACGAACAGCAGGCCAGCCGTCAGCAAGTGCCAAAGCCAGTGCGTACCGACGACAGCCCAGTCGCAGAGCGCCAGGTCCAACGCCCGAACCACCAGCGCGAGACCGAAGACCGCGGTCGCCAGCACCAGGTCGCGCGCAAGCCGGCGGTCGACCCGAATGGCCAGGATCATGGCCGCGGACAGGATGATCAGCATCGGCACGTAGCCCAGCGTGGTACCGGCCGTCGCAGCGGGAAGCAGCAGGTAGAACAGCGCCAGGCCCACCGCGGTGAACAGCCAGACCACGGACACGCCGATCACGCCAAAACGCGGAACCCGGGATAGGAACACGCTCCAGTATGCGGCCGCAAAGCCCACGACCGCCGCGACGTCCAGCCAGAACAGCCACCCGATGCCACTCGCGTGCCAGAGCATGCTGCTCAGCCCCACCAGGGCGATCAGGACCGCCAGCAGGTGCAGGTCCCACTGCTCGCGCCACCGCGCCCGCTCTAGCTGCTTCCACGCCTGCCAGGCGGCGATGAGATAGGCCAGCCCGGTGATGGTGTTCAGCGGCTCCGCGAACCAACCCGGCTCGGTGCGTTCGCAATAGAGACTCATGGCATCCTCCCGTCACCGCGTCCTGACGCGCGGTCTACTCACGATGCAGGCCGTGCATGAACGCGGACAGGAAATCGCCTGCACCGACCCCGGGGATATCCAGCCCCAGGTCCTGCATCTCCCGGGCGATGTGATCCTGCAGCTTGGCGGTGTCGCCCTCGGCACTCATCGGCAGCGTCGCTCCGCGCAGGCGCTCCGCGAGGCGCTCGACGCCATCCGCCGGAAACACCGTGAAGTCACCGGAAAACTCCAGATCCTCGAGCACGTTGTCGCGGGTGAGCATCCGCACGCGGATCAGCCCGCCGCGAGCCTTGTGCACCCCCTCCACCAGATAGGTGCCGGCGGCGATCTTCACCCCGGTGGTCACGATGCGGCGTCCCTTCTGATAGACCCACTCCGGATCCTGCAGCAGGTGGCGCACGCCGTCCAGTGCCTGTTCTTCGGCGGGCGTGAGCCCGGACTCCTCCGGGCGATACCCCAGATGCTCCTCGATTGCGCCAAGGAACAGCGACTTCACCTGTTCGCGCTCCGGCGGCTGGCCCAGTTCGCGCGTCAGCGTGGTCATGTAGTCCTGCATGCCCTGACGCAGCTTGTCGCGGAATTTCTCCGAACTCACCTTCAGACACCGCGCCATCGTGTCCATGTCGAAATCGAACATGAAGCTGCCGACCATCACCGTCGCGTCGTTGATGCGTGCCGAACCGGTGCCGCCGATCTTGCGCCCGTTCACGTGGATGTCGTTCACGGGGCGGAACACCGCCGGCACTCCAAGGGCCTGATAGGTCGCCAGCACCGGCGCCATGAAGTGAGAGTAGATCGCCTCCACGCGCGCAGGCGCCATGCGGTGCGGATAAACGAAGTGGAAGAACATCTGGTCGCGGTTCAGGTACACCGCGCCACCGCCCACGTCACGGCGGATGATCGGCAGGCCATTCGCCTCGCAGTACGCGGTGTCCACTTCCTGTTCGATGTCCTGGTGCAGGCCGACGGAAACGAATGGATCGGTTGGGTTCACCAGCGTGACCACCGGGTCGTCGTCGGCGGTGATGGTTTCCGCCACCGCGTGAAAGATCGCCATCGACTCCAGGGGCGACACGTAGCCCGCATCGATCACTCGCATTCTCTTCATCTGCCACTCCTCAATCGCTGTTGCCTGTTCAGATAGACCTCCGCGACATCCAGATCCTCGGGTCGCGTGATCTTGATGTTCATCGGACTGCCCTCGACCAGCAGGGGCCGCTCCCCGACGAACTCCAGCGCGCTGGCCTCATCGGTGACTGCGACTCCCGAGGCCAAGGCGGCGTCCAGTGCCGCGCGCAGCGCCTGCAGACGGAACATCTGCGGCGTCAGTGCACGCCAGACGCGGCTGCGGTCCAGCGTGCGTTCCACCCGGCCCCCAACCCCCTCGAGCTTCAGGGTGTCGGTGCTCGCCGCAACCAGCAGTCCACCGACCGGGTCGTCGCGCAACACCTCGATCAGGTGATCGAGGTCACCCGGCGGGAGGCAGGGGCGTGCCGCGTCGTGAACCAGCACCCAGTCGTCCGGCCGGCCCCGTTGCGCCAGAAACGCGAGGCCGTTGCGCACCGAGTCGGCCCGCTCCTCGCCTCCGGTCACGATGAACAGGCGGCCTCCCGCACCGGACAGGTCCACGGCGTCGCGATCGACTCCGCCACCCAGCACCAGCGCCACGCCGCGTATCGCCGGGTGCTCGAGGAAGATGTCGAGCGTGTATTCCAGCACCGATCGCGCGCCCAGCCTCAGGAACTGCTTCGGCCTGTCCGCACCCATCCGCCGCCCGACACCGGCGGCCGGAATCAGCGCCCAGAGAGCGGGTTCGTGTTGCTCACTCGTCACGCCGGTGGTCCACAAGAGGTTGGGGTTGGGTGCCGGGAGCCGGATCGACCGGCAGGAAGAAGACCTCGTCCTCGCGAATCATCCCGAGATCCCTGCGGGCGCGTTCCTCGACTGCCTCGCTGCCGCTGCGCAAATCCTCCACCTCCGCCTCCAGCGCATCGTTCCGGCTGCGCAACTGCTCGTTCTCGATCTGCTGCAGACGCTTCACCTCGTGCAATTCCTGCACATACCGCCAGTTACCCTCGCCGAACCACAGCGACCACTGCAGGCCCAGCAGCGCCAGCAACAGCAGGCCCGTGAGCCAGCGCATCAGCTCCGACCTGCGGGGATGGGGTCAGCCAGGCCCGGACCCGCAACGTTCACGGGCAGGGTGTCGGCCGTACCGGGCCGGCGCTCAAACGCCCCGCCGGCCCTGGCCATCCGCGTCTGGCATTGGCACGCGCATCAGCGCGCACCCGGGGAGAATGCGTCGCGCCCCGGGTAACGGGCCGCGGAACCCAGCATCTCCTCGATCCGGATCAGCTGGTTGTACTTGGCCACGCGATCCGAGCGCGACATCGACCCGGTCTTGATCTGGCCCACGCCGGTGGCGACGGCCAGATCGGCGATGGTCACGTCCTCGGTCTCGCCGGAGCGGTGCGAGATCACCGAACTGTAGCCGGCCGCGCGCGCCATCGCGATCGCTTCCAACGTCTCGGTCAGGGTCCCAATCTGATTCACCTTGATCAGGATGGAATTCGCGACACCCTGGTCGATGCCCTGCTGGAGGATGCGCGTATTGGTGACGAACAGGTCATCGCCGACCAGTTGCACCCGTCCACCGAGGCGGTCCGTCAGCAGTTTCCAACCCTCCCAATCGTCTTCCGCCAGTGCGTCCTCGATGGTGAGGATCGGGTACTGGTCCACCCATTGCGCGAGGTAGTCAATGAACTCCGCGGCGGAGAATTCGCGTCCCTCCGAGGCCAGGTGGTAGCGTCCGTCCCGGTAGAATTCGGAACTCGCACAGTCCAGCCCGATCCAGATGTCCTCGCCGGCCCTGAACCCGGCCTTGTCGATCGCCTCCAGAATCACTTCCACCGCAGCCGCGTTGGACGGCAGGTCCGGGGCGAAGCCGCCCTCGTCACCCACCCCGGTGCCCAGCCCGCGTCCGTGGAGCAGCGCCTTCAGCGCGTGAAACACCTCGGCGCCGTAGCGCACGGCTTCCGTCAGGCTGCCCGCCCCCACCGGCACGATCATGAACTCCTGCATGTCGACGCTGTTGTTCGCGTGCGCGCCGCCGTTGATGATGTTCATCATCGGCACTGGCAGGATGTTCGCCTCCTTCCCACCAAGGCTCTGGAACAGCGGCAGCCCTGCCTCGGCCGCACGAGCCTGCGCGAGCGCGAGCGACACCGCCAGCAGCGCGTTCGCGCCGAGCCGTTCCTTGTTCGACGTGCCGTCGAGTTCGATCATCCGCCGGTCGATCGCCTGCTGATCGGCCTCGGCCCCGCGCAGCGCGTCGCGCAGTTCGCCGTTCACGTTCGCCACCGCGCGCAGCACGCCCTTGCCACCGTAACGGGCATCGCCATCGCGCAGCTCGATCGCCTCCCGGGAGCCGGTCGACGCACCCGACGGCACCGCCGCACGGCCACGTGCGCCGGAATCGAGGATCACGTCCGCCTCGACGGTCGGATTACCCCGGGAATCGACGATCTCCCGGGCATGCAGATCGGCAATCAATGCCATGGCTGTCTCCTTGAAGGGTTCTCCCCGGATGCCCTCCGGGATGGAATCGGAATTCTCGACGGCGCCGGCTTCAACCCAGGCCGAACGCGGATTCTGCGAACGGACGCGCCTTCACCACCCGGTCCAGCTCCACCAGGGCTTCGAGCAGCTCCCGCATCATCGGCAAGGGCCAGGCATTCGGCCCGTCCGAAAGTGCCTGCTCGGGATCGGGATGGGTCTCCATGAACAGGCCCGACACGCCCGCGGCCACCGCCGCGCGGGCCAGCACCGGCACGAACTCGCGCTGCCCGCCGGAGGCCGCACCCAGGCCGCCCGGCTGCTGCACCGAGTGCGTCGCATCGAAGACCACCGGGCATCCGGTTCGGCGCATCACCGCAAGCCCGCGCATGTCCGAGACCAAGGTGTTGTACCCGAACGAAACGCCGCGCTCGCAGACCATGATCCGCTCATTGCCGACTTCACGCGCCTTCGAGACCACGTTGTCCATGTCCCAGGGCGCGAGAAACTGGCCTTTCTTGATGTTCACCGGCAGCCCCTGGCGGGCGACGTTCTGGATGAAGTTGGTCTGCCGGCAAAGGAACGCCGGGGTTTGCAGCACGTCCACCACGCTCGCCACCTCGCCGAGCGGGGTGTCTTCATGCACATCGGTAAGCACCGGAACACCAATGGATTTCTTTACTGTTTCAAGAATCTGCAGGCCTTTGTTCATGCCCGGCCCGCGGAAACTCCGGGTGGATGAGCGGTTCGCCTTGTCGAACGAGGACTTGTAGATGAAGGGAATGCCCAGCGTGTCGGCGATCTCCTTGAGCGTGCCGGCGGTGTCCAGCGCGAGCTGCTCCGACTCGATCACGCAGGGACCCGAAATCAGGAAAAACGCCCGGTCCGGACCGACCTGAAAACCGCAAAGATCCATGGGCAGGGTCATGCGACAGTCTGCTTGGCGAAGGTGGCCTTGGCTTCCTGGTAGCGCCGGGCGGCACTGACGAAGCCGGTGAACAGCGGATGCCCATCGCGCGGGGTCGAGGTGAACTCGGGATGGAACTGGCAGCCGATGAACCAGGGGTGCTCGGGCAACTCGATCGCCTCGACGAGGCTGCCATCCTCGGAACGCCCGGAAAAGACCATGCCAGACGCCTGCAGACGCTCGCCGTAGGCGTTGTTGAACTCGTAGCGGTGACGGTGGCGCTCCTGGATCCGCGGCTGGACATAGGTGCGTGCCATCAGCGTGCCCTCGATCAGCGCCGCGCTCTGCGCACCCAGCCGCATGGTGCCGCCCAGATCGCTGTCCGCATCCCGCCGCTCGATGCGCCCTTCCCGGTCCTGCCACTCGGTGATCAGCGCGATCACGGGATGCGGCGTTTCGGGCATGAACTCGGTGCTGTGCGCCCCCTCCAGCCCGGCCACGTTGCGCGCGAACTCGATCACCGCGACCTGCATCCCGAGGCAGATACCGAGATAGGGAATGCCCTTCTCGCGGGCATGCCGCACGGCCATGATTTTCCCCTCGACCCCGCGTTCCCCGAAACCACCGGGTACCAGGATCGCATCCAGGCCGTCGAGTTCCGGGAGCAGCGCCGGATCCGAGCCCTCGAGTTTCTCGGAATCGATATAACGGATGCGCACCCGTGTGCCGGTGTGAATCCCCGCGTGCGTCAGCGCCTCGTTCACCGACTTGTAGGACTCCGTGAGATCGACGTATTTGCCGATCATGCCCACCGTGACCTCGGACTCGGGAAACTCCATCGCGTTGACCACGTGCTTCCAGTCCGAGAGATCGGCCTGCGGCGCCTCGATCCGCAGCTTGCGCAACACGATCTCGTCGAGCTTCTGGGAGTGCAGCCAGAGCGGGATCTTGTAGATGTTGTCGACATCCACCGCCGAGATCACCGCCTTTTCCTCGACGTTCGTGAACAGCGCGATCTTGCGGCGCTCCCCCTCGGGCAACGCCTGGTTTGCACGGCAGAGCAGCACGTCGGGCTGGATGCCGATCGAACGCAGTTCCTTCACCGAGTGCTGGGTCGGCTTCGTCTTGATCTCACCGGCGGCCGCGATGTACGGAACCAGGGTCAGGTGGATGTACAGCACGTTCTCGCGCCCCAGTTCCACCCCCATCTGGCGGATCGCCTCGAGAAACGGCAGGGACTCGATGTCGCCAACGGTGCCGCCGATTTCGACGAGTGCGATGTCCGCGTTGGCGGCCCCGGAACGGATCGAGCGCTTGATCTCGTCGGTGATGTGCGGGATCACCTGCACCGTGCCGCCGAGGTAGTCGCCGCGGCGCTCCTTGCGGATCACGTTTTCGTAGATCTGCCCGGTGGTGAAGTTGTTCGCGCGGCCAGTACGGATGCGCACGAAGCGTTCGTAGTGGCCGAGGTCGAGATCGGTCTCGGCACCGTCGTCGGTGACGAAGACTTCTCCGTGCTGGAACGGGCTCATGGTGCCAGGATCCACGTTGATGTAGGGATCCAGCTTGAGCAAGGTGACCTTCAGTCCCCGGGCCTCGAGGATGGCACCCAGCGACGCCGATGCAATGCCCTTGCCCAGAGACGACACCACGCCTCCGGTGATGAATACGAAACGCGTCATTTGGGCACCCGTGGAAGTACGGCCGACCGACAGGGCCGGAACGCGTCCGGAGGTTACCAAAAAGCCCCCCGGCGCTCAATCGCGCCCGCCCGACCGTCCCCACCCACTCAGCGCGACCAGAGAACCGCGACGAGTTCACCACGGCGCTGGATCAAGGGGATTCGCGACCGCCGCCAGGGCGGGATGCCGCGTTCCTGCATCAGGTTCTTCAGCGAGCGCCGTGTGCCGTCCGGCTGCCGCAACCACTCCCCGCCGTGCCGGAAAACCACACTCAGGTCCGCGGTGTCCGTCACGCCTGCATCCCGCAATTCCTCCAGTGTCAGAACCCGGCCATCCGGCAGGCGCAACTCCCGCGCACCCGCAGGCCAGGCAAGCCCCTGCGGCAGTTCCGCCCGATCCGTTTCGGACGGGCCGAGCAGGTACAGCACGCCGCGGTGGCTGCGCAGCGCGTACCCATCCCAATCCAGCGCAGGGCAACGGTCCGGCCCCGCCTCTTCCAGTTGACGAAGAAATTCGAGCAGAGGCACACGCCGTGGAATGGCCGCACCCGCGCGCGCAATGAAACGCCTCAGCAGCCAGGGGCGACGCGCCGAAGGCTGTGCGACAAACTGCCGAAGATCCAGGCTTTGCGGATCGGGCCCCTGCAACCTTTCCAGGAGCGGGTCGAGCAGGCCATCGAGCACGTCGACCACCTCGCCCTGCAATTCGGCTGCGAGCGCGAGCCTGCGTTCAGCGGGGAAGCGCGTGGCGAGCCGGGGCAGCACTTCACGGCGCAGGAAGTTGCGGTCGAAGCGCCGATCCTCGTTGGTCGGATCCTCAACCCAGCTCAAATCCCTTGCCGCCGCGTAGGCCGCCAGCGCCGACCCGGCCACGCCGAGCAGCGGACGGCCGAGCCAGCACGCGCCGAGACGACGCAGCTCCGGCATCGCCGCAAGCCCCGACGGGCCGCTCCCTTTCAGCGCCGCCAGCAGGAAGGTTTCCGCCTGGTCAGCCGCGTGATGCGCGGTCAGGATGCAGTCTCCGGGACTCGCGCCTGCGGCGAGGGCCTGGTAACGGAGGCGGCGCGCGGCCGCCTCGACCCCTTCCTTCGGGGATTCCGGCACCCGGACCTCCCTGACCTCGCAGGCGTAGCCCAGCGTGGCCGCGAAATGCAGGCAGTGTTCCGCCTGGCGATCCGCGAGCGGGTGCAGACCGTGATGCACGTGCAGCGGCAGCGCACGGCGGTCTCGGTCCTGCTCCGACAGGGCGTGCAGCAGAACGGTCGAATCGCGCCCGCCGCTCAGCGCCACCCGCAGCCGGTCGATCTCGGGGTGCCGCCCCAGGAAGGCGCG
>SL_3KL_010_SEDDRAFT_10005916_pt1 | contig 10951 bp, 9 predicted proteins | sample SodLakKL_010_SED_2_FD_10381 | JGI IMG/M metagenome (IMG submission 10381)
GGTGCATCCGGAAGTGCTTGACAAGTGCAAAATGGCCCGTGAAGCTGCTTTGAAAATGCGCAGCCTTTCTACGAATAAAAAGAATCAAATTCTAAGGGATCTGGCTGACGCTCTTACCGGGCAAACTGATAGTCTTGTTAGCGCCAACAAGAAAGATCTTGAAAATCTTGAAAAGAAAAATGGTTTTAGTGATGCCTTCCATGATCGCCTGCTGTTAACACCTGCCAGGATTGGCGATATGGCCACAGGGTTGTGCGATATTGCTGCCCTGGAAGATCCTGTCGGTGAAGTAGTAAGAATGTGGAAACGTCCTAATGGTCTTCAGGTTGGTTTGCAGCGCGTGCCCATCGGTGTTATCGGAATTATTTACGAGGCCCGTCCCAATGTGACCATAGATGCTGCCGGTCTGGCTTTAAAAGCCGGTAATGCCGTGATTTTGCGGGGCAGTTCGGAGGCGATCCAATCCAATAAGGCTCTGGTTGAGATCATTCATCAAGTCCTGGCCGGACATGATCTTGATTGCGGTGCGGTTTCTTTAATCGAAGATACAGAGCGTGCTGCCGTAAGTGATTTAATTAAAGCCAACGGTTATCTCGACCTGGTAATTCCCCGGGGAGGGGCGTCCCTGATCAATACAGTTGTTGAAAATGCTACAGTCCCTGTAATCCAGACCGGTGAGGGCAACTGTCATATTTATGTTGACGAGTATGCAGATTTAGAAATGGCCCGGCAAATAGTTTTAAATGCCAAGATCCAGAGACCCGGCGTTTGCAATGCCGTGGAAACCGTTCTTGTTCACGAAAAAGTAGCAGGCAACTTTATTCCTGCAGTCCTTACTTCCTTATCAAATGCCGGAGTTGAGATAAGAGGCTGCAGCCTTACGGTTGAATATGCTGCTTATGTGCCTGTCATCCCTGCCCGGGAAGATGATTGGCGAACCGAGTACCTGGATTTAATCCTGGCCGTAAAAGTTGTCAGTGATTTGGATGAAGCTGTAAACCATATCAGTGATTATGGGACGGGCCACTCTGAAGCAATAATTACAGAGAACTATTCAAATTCAAAGGAATTTACCGACCGGGTCGACTCAGCTGCGGTTTATATCAATGCTTCTACTCGTTTTACCGACGGTTATGAGTTTGGGCTCGGGGCAGAAATGGGTATCAGCACTCAGAAACTTCACGTGCGCGGCCCGATGGGCCTGCAGGCGCTGACATCACTTAAATATATAATATCAGGATCAGGACAAACCAGGCCTTAACTTTTTGTATGCTCATCTCTGAAAGCAAGCGCTTGTTCCGCTTCATATTTCACTACTTCCTCAGGATCTTTTAAGCGTGATTTTTCCAGGGCAAACACTGCCCTATCTCCACCAATTCTGCCCAGTGCCCAGGCGGCATGCTGCCTGATCAGCTGGCGTGAATCATTTTCCAGCAGTAAAGATAGCGGTTTTACTGCATCAGAATCGTTACAGTTTCCCAGGGCAATCACTGCATTTCGCTGCAAAATAGTTTTACCCCGCCATCCGGCCGAGGAAAGGCCTACAGTCAGTTCATATTCCTTACGGGTTATCTGTAGAAGCGGGAGCAATAGGGGATAAGCAGGGAAGAAAACGAAAGCTGATTCAGGATATGGTGAAATTTCGGCCTTATCGTTGAGCGGGCAGGCTTCCTGACAGAGATCGCATCCGTAGATGTGCCTGCCCATCAACGAGCGCATTTTAAGCGGAACCGGGCCGCCGGCCTGGTTCAGGTAGGAAATACAGCGGTGAGGGTTAATGGTATATTGCTCAATTAAAGCACCGGTAGGGCAGGCCTCGCGGCAGCGCCCGCAGCTGAGACATTTTTCATTATTTGCCGGGCCAGGTTCTGTGTAATTATCAACCAGAATTGTGGCCAGTGCGGTATAAGATCCATAGCGGCTGTTAATCAGGGTACAGTTTTCACCAACCAGGCCCAGGCCTGACTTGCGGGCCAGCTCTCTTTCCAGCAAGGGGCTGCGGTCGGCCAGCATTTTATGTTTAAAACTCGTTTCTGTTATTTTTTTTAAAGCTTCGACAACCTCGCCGGCTTTTTTTTCGATAATGAAGTGATAGTCTATTGACCTTGCGCAGCGGGCCACCTTGCCATAAAGGTTGCTTTCTTTTGGAGGGATATGATTGCCTGGTGGTGTATATGGCAATGCCAGGGTAATGATGCTGCGGCAGCTATCCAGGAGGCCTGCTGGTGAAAGGCGTGCTGACGGGTCCTGTTCTTCAAAAGGTGTAGTTCTATTTTCAGCCAGCCGCCGGTCCAGTCTTTCCTTCATTTCTATCAGCGGGTCGGCAGGAGCCGCTCCAATTTCCGTGACACCTGCCTGCAGGGCGGCGGCTGTTAACATTTCCTTCGTGATAATCATATCTATCCGGTCCTCTCCGCCAAACTTGTCCTAATCATAATCGGACCCGCCATATACGTCAAATTAACAGGCAGGATTAAACATAGTGGAAAACGAATTTAACTATAAAATCAATGTTGCTATGATACTTTGGAGCCGGTTAATAAAACTGCGCTCGCTGATCGTTTCTCATTTTTAGTAAAAAGGCTGTGCAGTTACAAAAAGAAATAGTGTTTAAGAGCTTAAGTTGTAGGGAAGACTCGATTTTATCCTTCTCGTGTTAAAATTAATTTTTAAAGGGGAAAGTTTTATGGATAATATGGACAACAACTGGATTGTATTACTGGAAGCTTCCAATGATGTTGAAGCTGATATTATTTGTGGGTTTTTGCAGGATCGGGGCATACCAGCCATTAAAGCCGACAGCAGTCCTTATACCGGTGCAATGCGCGTTATTGGTGGTTTGGCAGTGGAAGTGCAGGTTATGGTGCCTCAGCCATTCTTAGAAGAGGCAAAAAGATTGCAAAAAGAATTTGAAGCCGGTTCATTCCAAATAGATGAGGAGGAATAATTAGATGAATATTTATCCCGTGAAACGACCTTTTTTCTCCGATGATCCGAAAAAAGACGCTCTTGCATTAAAAGTATGGCTTGCTGTAGCTTTCTTATCTGCAGCTTTTCTAATCCTGGCCTGGCCGCTTACCCGAAGTGTAGAGATGATTTCAGCTCTCCAGGTCTTACAGGCAGGTATCTTAGAGTATATTTTCCGGGCGATAACTTTCTTGGGTGATGATGAATTTTTCATGGTCTTTTTTAGTGTGCTAATCTGGTGTGTCAATAAAAGTCTCGGTTTTTGGACCGCATTTATCCTGCTTTCATCAGCGACATACAGCAACTTGATCAAAGATATTACCCTGCTGGAGCGGCCACCCCTTGAAGGAGTCACGCATCCGGAAGGTAGCTATGCTTTTCCGAGCGGTCATACCCTGACTGCAATTACAGTTTGGGGCTACATGGCAGTGCGCTTTAGGAGCAGGGGGTTCTGGATCTGGGCTGTTGCCATTATTGCCCTGGTTGCATTCTCAAGGATGGTTCTTGGCTATCACTTTTTTGGCGATATCCTGGGTGGTTTTGCTTTTGGCATACCTTTTCTACTGGTTTTCCTTTGGTTGAGTAATATGCTTTATGAAAAAGGTTTGCTGGATAAATTTTCTATGCCCCTGCTGCTCGTGCTTTCACTTGCGGTTCCGCTTTTCCTGGTATTAGTATTACCGGGTGTAGATCCTCCGAAGATTTTAGGCTATTTGTCTGGTGCTTCTTTTGGCTATATAATTGAAAAAGAGAAGATCAAAACAACAGTTAAAGGACCCCTGGGCAAACAGCTTATAAAAATCATTATCGGCGTACTTGTTTTATTTGGTATTATTGTCGGCCTGGGCGGAGTGCTTCCTTCAGCGGTGACATTCCTTGGGTTTATCCGTTACTTTTTAGGTGGACTCTGGGTAACCTTAATTGCGCCACTAGTTTTTAGCAGGCTTGGCCTTTCTGAACAGGAATGATGAAAAAAATATTGCAATCTTTTGCTTTTATCCTGACTTTAATAGCAAAGTAGTACATTAGAAAAATAATAAAATCTGGAAAGTATGCTAATTATGACCTTTTACCGGACAGCGAGAAAATATTTATTGTTGCTTCTGGCAGCAGCGATTTTAGGGACGGCTGCCTATACAGGATACCAATTATATGACCTGTTCAGGCATATACAGGTTATGGCCTATAATTTAAGCGACCAGGAAGAAGAGCTTAGGCCGACCCCGGATGAAAAAAATGAAGACCAACCCGAGGACCCTGTCACTTTCCTGATCTACGGTGTCGATGCGGGGGATTGGGTAGGCAGACAGGAACGTGAAGACAATGGCAATGCCGATACGATCATCCTGACTAACATCTACCCCGGCAGCAGGGAGATCGCCCTGCTGTCAATTCCCCGCGATACCCTGGCTTCTATCCCTGGCCACTACCGGACCAAGATCAACCAAGCTCATGCTTTCGGGGGCAGCGAACTGCTGGTGGAAACAGTTGAAGATTTTACCGGCGTTTCGATAGATTACTATGTCGGCTTTGATTACCCTGCCTTCAGGAATGTCGTTGACCTCATGGGAGGCATCGAATTTTACGTGGACCGGGACATTGTCTTTGAAGGGTTTTACCTTGAGGGCGGAGAGCAGATACTTGACGGGCACGAAGCCTTTGCGGTAATTCAGGCCCGCCGGGACCCGATGGGAGATGTTGACAGGGTCAGACGTCAACAGCGTTTTCTGGAAGCAATGGTCATGAAAATCAGTGAACTGCCCCTGGAAGAACTATTCTTTCTTGGCGTAGTGACCTGGGACCAGGTTGAGACGAATCTCGATATCATGACAGGTGTCAGCCTGGCCAATTCCTTTACAGATCTTTCCGGGGAAGACCTCAAAAAGGAGGTGCTTCCGGGCCGTTTTATTGACATTGACGAAGTCACTTACTGGAAAACCGATCCGGCCCGGAACGAAGAAATAATTAATGAATTATTTGAACCACGCCGATCCGGAGGCGGTGAACCCAATGACTGATCCCGGGGCTCCCAAAAAGCCCGCCATCCCCGGTTACGCTGCAGTTGTCCTTATGATAATCGGCACAATTTTCGCCGGCTGGCTCAGCCAGCTCGGTATTGGCCTGCACAAAACCCTTTATGATAACGAATTTTACCGCTGTTCCCTGCAGGAAGTAAGGCTGGAAGATGAAGTGCGGGTTATGCTTATCGAGTATGCCATAATGGAAAGCGACCGGCCGGTATCCATAGCGCTGTCCGATATTCCAATGGTCGAGAAAGCCCTTGCCTCCGCTATTGACGAAGAATGGCTTAAAGGGAAGATCGAAACGACGCTGGCCGACGGTGTTGATTTCGTACTGGGAGACCGGGAACAGTTTGTCGTAAAATTTTCTTTAGAAGAAAAGCAGGCCGTATTTGAACGGGAAATGCGCCGGCAGTGGAGAGCCTATCCCGGTTACGCGAAACTGGAAAAACTTGGAATAGAAGCGCCCGACCCGACCGTATTTATTGAAAAGTTCGATCTCCCGGAAGAAATTACTATTATCGAACTGACTTCTGTGTCCGAACTGGACGTGAAAGAACAAACAGCCATAAACGCCATCCGCAGCGCCGGACCGGAACTGCAATTAACCCCTTATCTCCTGATCGGCCTGCTGCTGCCCTTCTCCCTGATTCTCTTTGGCGTAATACCCGGCCTCAAATGGCTTGGCTCTGGGCTGTTCCTGTCCGGTTTGAGCCTCTACCTATTGTGGACGCAAATGGAAAGCGCTGCGCTAAGCTACGCGCCTGGTGCGCTTGAGCCCTATGGCTTATCATTTCTGGCCGGCCCTGAAATCACGGCAACCGTCTATAGCTGCGCCTTGGCTGTTTTTACGGATATTCACGTCGCTTTTGCCGGGCTGGGGCTACTACTTACTGCAACGGCTTACTTGATCCAACTTGTCCTGGTTATCTCCGAAAAATTGAGGAGATAGTAACTGCCGGTTCAGTACATTCTTGTCAGGACAGCTTAGAGCGAGGAAGCGGACAGGATTCTTTCCAGGTCCTGAAGATCGGGAGCGCGCATGTTATTTCCGGCTCTTTCAGGAGTAAACATTTCCGGTGCCAGTTTCAATATATTTTGCTTGGTCATTTCATACCTGGCCATCAGTTCGCCAACTCCCGCTTCCTTAAATACTGCCCTGATTTTTTCAGCCAGCGCTCCCGCTGAACCACAACCGGCCATTGAAGCCGTCGCTTCCAGGTGACCTTCTTGATCACCCTGCAGGTTAAATTCAAGCAGGGCCGGAAGGGTAAAACCGCAGGCCAGTCCGTGGGGCGCTCCCAGGACAGCTGTAACTGGGTATGATATAGAATGGGCCAAGGCCGTACGGGTGGAACTGATCGCCAACCCGCCAAACAGACTGGCGGTAAGCATTTTCGAGCGGTAATCCAGGTTCTGCGGATCGTCAAGCAGACATGGCAGTGTGGACAGAAAAATATCGATAGCCCGGGCTGCCAGGCCAATAGTAACGGGATTGGCGTTGTGATTCCAGACCGATTCCAGGGCATGGGAAAGAACGTCCAGGGCGGTGGTAACGGTAATCTCGCGGGGCAGGGTAAGGGTCAGTTCCGGATCAAGCAGGGCCGCAGCCGGGAACAGATCCGGGCGGGCCAGGGAATGTTTCTTCTTTTCAGCCATGTCCCAGATCGTCGCAAAAGGAGTTACTTCGCTTCCGGTGCCCGCTGTTGTGGGGACTGCGATTAACGGAAGGGGCCGATTATCCGGCAGGCTTTCTTTATCGTTAAAATGAGTTCGCAGCGAAAAGCCGGGATCCTCAATACTAAGCAGATAGCTTAATGCCTTGGCCGTGTCCAGCACGCTTCCTCCGCCCACGCCAACTACAAATTGAATGCCCCGTCCCTGCAGCCGGGCTCGGTATGCTTCGACATCTGTAATGCCGGGGTTTGGTCTTACATCATCGATAATATCCAGGTTGCATCCGCTGAAAAGAGCGGCCAGTTTATCAGTCAACCCTCTTTCGGTGAATCCTGGAGAAGTAAAATATGCACCCCTTTCGCAAGAAGCCGGGGCAGCTAAAGCGCTGGTTATCCCCGGGCCAAAGGTTACTTTAACGGGGTTATGAAATGACCACTGCCGGTCGTAGCGCATCAGCTGATCCCTCCTGGATCATAATTTCCTGCCAGGTATCTCCGGACTTTGGATAGGTCTTCAAGGTCGTCAATTTCCGTGCAGAACTCCTCCCTGTATTCAACCGGATGAAGGGTCAGATCACCCAGCAATTTGTTCAAGGCATTTTCTGCATAAACCTTTAATTCTCCCTTTTCTGCAAACCTTTTCATTTCCTCCAACCACGCCGAAAAAGTGGCCGGGGTCAGCTTGTAAATGGGAACCAAAAAAACGCTTCCTTCGCTAAAGATATCTATGCCAATCCTTTTAACGCGGCCGTTTTTCAGTTCTGCTTTAAAGTCTTTCTCGGGAAGCTCGATATAAGGGTTGACCAGGACAGCATTGCTGTGATTTGATACCAGGAGCTTTTTTAAAACTGACCGATCAAAAACCAGGTCGCCGTGCATAAGGATGAAATCCTCATTGATCAAGTCTCCGGCTAGCAGCAGGGAGTAAATGTAGTTGGTATCTTCGTAACGGGGATTATTGACATAGGAGATTGTAGCGTTGTTGAATCTTCCGGCCAGATGCTCTTTTATATTGTCTTCAAAAGGCCCGGTTGTAATCAGGATGTCGTCCAGACCANAGCTTAAGAGAGCCTTGATCTGGCGGGTTAAAATGGTATCTTCCCGGCTGATTTCAACCAGGCACTTGGGTTTATCGGCTGTCAGGCTGCCCATCCGCGAGCCTGTGCCGGAGTTCAGAATCACTACTTTTTTCATCTTCCCAATCCTTTCTTATTCCAGCTGCTGTGTTAAAAACTTCATAAATTCAGCTTTATTTTCCCGCGGAGATTCCTGTGGCCGCCCCAGGTCGGCCCGGGAGCCTCTGCGCACCCTGATTTCCAGCAGACAGGGCCCCTTGCAATCCTGAAAAGCCCGTAGGTGCTTGAGTATTTCCGTTTTTGATTCCGCCCTTCCTGTCTGCCTGTAGCCGCAGGCACCGGCCATTGCAGGCAGATCTATATCAAAGCCCGGGGTGGGCTGGCCGCCCACTGAATCATGAGCGCCGTTATTAAAAACAATATGCCTGAAGTTTGCAGCCTCGCTGTTTCCGATGACAGCCAGGGCCCCCATGTGCATCAGGACAGCCCCATCGCCATCCAGACAGTAGACGTCCCTATCCGGCTGCCGGAGAGCTATGCCGAGGGCAATTTGCGAGGCATGGCCCATTGAGCCCACGTTTAAAAAATCGCCCTGGTGGCCCTGGTTTTCCGCCTTCCTGTACTCATATATTTCACGGGAAAGTTTACCGGTAGTGGAAACAACCGGCCCGGAAGGGTCAAGGCTGGAAAGGACAATCCTGAGGGCCTGCTCCCTGCTTAAAGGATAAGAGTTATTCTGATCGCTGCTGCCCCGGTACGGGCCAAATATGTTTTTCGAAGCGATTAAAGCGTAGGGCGCATTGTCGTAGCGCATCTGCTCCGCTGCCCCGGCCACTGCTTTTGAGGCATCGTCATCGGCCGGGAAAAGCCGGGTGTATTTTATGCCCAGCGTTTCCAGGAGGGGCAGAGTTACAAGCCCCTGCTTAAGGTGCTGTGGTTCATCCTTAACCCCGGGTTCTCCCCGCCAGCCGATTAACATCAGTACTGGCACGTTGTAAACCTTAGGGTCTGCCAGAGAAAGGAGGGGATTTACTGCATTTCCCAGTCCGGAATTCTGCATGTAAACCAGGCCTGTTTTTCCCGTTGCCAGGTAATGACCCACCGCCAGGGCAATAGCATTACCTTCGTTGGCGGCAGTAATATGCCGGCCCTCTGGGGCATGGTCGGCCAGGAAACCAATGATATTTTGAAGCAACGAATCCGGGACCCCGGTAAAAAAATCTATGTCATTTTCCAGCAGGACCTTGTAAAAAAAGCGGCAATCAATAATTTTAACAGCCCCCGGGAATTAAATTTATAATATCCTTGATCGGCATACAGCTCTTTTCGCTTTCATAGGCTCTTTCATTTTCCAGGATACACTTAGCTGTCTCAACCATGGCCGGGTAGGCGCTCCTGAGCAAATGGTTGGCGTAAATAACCAGGTTGGCTCCCGCTTCGGCCAGTTCGCTTTCCCGGGCCCGGTTGAAGGTTGTCGGTACGACAACCAGGGGAACATCTTTATTGGCGCTGCGAAATTCTCTGCAGAAACGGAATATTTCGTCAGGTTCCCGTTCCTTGCTGTGAATCATGATTCCATCGGCGCCGGCCTCGATATAGGCATGGGCCCTTTTAAGGGCATCATCCAGGCCTGCCTTCAGGATCAGGCTTTCAATCCGGGCGATAATCATGAAATCTTCCGTCACCTGGGACTGCTTTCCCCGGGTAATTTTTGCCGAAAAATTCTCGATGCTGTCCTGCTCCTGCTTGATATCGGTACCGAACAGGGAATTCTTCTTCAGGCCAATCTTGTCTTCGATGATAACAGCAGAAACGCCCAGCCGTTCCAAGCTCTTCACAAAATAGGCAAAGTGCTCCTCGTAGCCGCCGGTATCTCCATCCATAATGATCGGCTTGGTGGTTACTTCCAGGATATCGTTCAGCGTGGCAAGACGTGAACTTGAGTCGACCAGTTCAATATCGGGCTTTCCTTTTACCGTTGAATCGCAAAGGCTGCTCACCCACATGCCGTCAAATTGTTTGACCAGGTCGCCCTGGCTGATAGTGAGTTTTTCCACAATCAGCCCTGTTAAACCGTTATGAGCCTCCATAAACCTGGCAACCGGCTTGACATCCAGCAGCTGGCGCAGGCGTTTGATCCGGATTTCGGGGGTTGTGCCGATTTCCTGCAGAGCTTGATCGAGCATGCGGACTGAAACCCCTTCGGTATATTCAACTTCAACCAGTTTTCCGCCCCACTGTTTCAGGGTTGTGATGACCTTTTCCCGGACTTCCTTCTGGATGCCGGTCTTCCAATCATCGCCGTGCACTACATAATCGGGCTTCAACTTGAGTAGGTTCGGGACATAATCAAGAGTATTTTGCGGAATAACACGGTTTACCCCTTTTATGTTTTCAACAATCTGCTTCCGCTTATCAAATTCAATCACCGGAAACCTTTTGTAGGTGGCTATTACTTCGTCGGTTAAAATACCGACCGTTACATCGCCCAGTTTCCGAGCTTCATTTATAACGTTAATATGCCCGTGATGAATAATGTCAGCGCTCATAGCTAAATAAACTTTTTTCATCATTTGGTCTCCTTAAGAGTATTTAGCAGAAACTATTTGGTGAATAGTCATCTTGCTCTTATTGTAATAATTCTCGGGTCTGTCTTTAAATTCCTTGTTTCAAAGAGCACTAACCAGCATTAGCGCTTAAATTTCTCAATTACAGTCTCGGGGCTGTCATGCTTGATTGCACCGTCGTCATCAATAAAGAACCAATCCTTCTGGGGGATTTCCCATTTTCCATACCGGTAGGTCAGGTACTCCTGGTATGCTTTTGGGGCAGGAATTTCGTCGCCCAGCCATACGGTTTCTTCAAAAAATTTTTTTGGGACCCAAACGGTATAAATCTTGTAACTGGTTGTCCAGGGCCAGCGATTCACAACGACCCGGCGCTTCCTGATAAAAATTTCCTGGATTGCCTTCCGGGGGAGGGCATAAAGGTAATAAGCGGGGCTTTTGCGGGAGATAGGATAAGGCATGCAGTAAACCTGCGGGCACCAGGCGTAATCCCCCTCCCTGTGAAACAGGCTGATATCAATGTCCAGAGAAGATTCTTTAAAGCAGGGCATAAATTTATATTTAAAATTGAGACCCCGGTAATTCCTGATCGATACCCGGTATCCCCTGCTTTCAACTTCCGGAATAATCCCTTCAAGCAGGGG
>SL_3KL_010_SEDDRAFT_10005917_pt1 | contig 10950 bp, 11 predicted proteins | sample SodLakKL_010_SED_2_FD_10381 | JGI IMG/M metagenome (IMG submission 10381)
CAACCGCCACTCCAATCATGGTTGCAGCAATTGCCAGCCAAAAATTGTATTGGAATAGCCGGGCCAGTCGGTTGCCCAACCCGGCTACTGCACCCGATTTGAAAAGTGCGGCACTGAGAATAAACATTGATGCCACTGTGATTGTAGCCGAATTACTAAAACCAGATACACCTTCCTGGGGGGATACTACCCCTGTTACGATGAGTGTAACCACTATCAACAATGCTACTACATCCACAGAAAGAGCCTCGGTGGCAAACATGATAATTGCCAATAAAAGCACCAGCAATACAATTACAACTTCCAGACTTAACATAGACTGTCCACTTTTTGCCTTTTTCTGAAACTTCAAAAATAATCTTTATTGCAAAATATACACAAACAATTTTCATGTTTCCTTGAGTTACTCTTTGGAAACGATTTGACAAAACGATTCTTAGCGTATGTGAACCAGTTGTTTAGTTGTAGAGTTAGGAGCGGCAGGAAAGTTGGTAAATAAGTAAACTTCAGAAGGTTTACTTTTCTTCTATTTGGATAAGATGCAGAACTTCATTCCCGGAAACGGATTTTACCAGGAAATAGATGCGAAACGATTTACCGTTTAGGGATTGGTAGGAGCCAATCACATAAACTGAGCCTTCGCGGGAAGGGGCCTGATGGTTTACTTTGAATTCTGCAGGTTTATTGGTTGAAAAGAAGTTGCGTAAGATATGCTGTGCCTGGTTTTTACTAAAGGTGCCTTCATTGCCGGGAAGATTCAAATCAACAGTGGAGCCAAAGTAGCGGGCTACTTCGCGGGCTTTCCCCTGATTGATGGCTGAAATCACCTTCTGAGCTGTTTCTGAATCTTGGTCTCCTGCCCAAAGAATTGAGGGCTGAGTAATCAGTAATATTAAAATTGCGAAATTTGAAATAACCTTTACCATGGCTTTTGTTTTGTTCTGTTAGCTATAGCCTGTGATTTGCATGGCAAATCTTTTTCAAAGCAGGTATAACCTGAATACAACACCAAAAATCAAACCAACTTGAAATAAAAAGTGGATTTAATGCTTTTTTCAATTGTATCGTGTAAAGATAAATGTTTTGCCCGAACCTTCTCAAATAATCTCCTAATTTTGTGGATAAATTATTGAAGTAACAATCAGGGAATGTTGAACAGTAAAGGAGCTCCACGGTGCTTAATTGAGAATGGAGTATTTGCTTGGCACTTAAAATTATTCCTGGCATAATTGCTTAATGTTTTTTGAGGGAGTAGATGATTATATGTCAAGTCCACATGAACAAGTAAACTTTAATGCAGTCCAATGAAAATAACATTGCTTACTATTGGTAAAACAGAGCAAGATTATCTAAAAGAAGGGATAAAGTTATTTGAAAAGCGTTTAATACATTATACGCAGTTTGCTTTGAAGGAATTGCCAGGGTTGAAAAAAACAGCAAACCTCTCTCCTGAGCTTATAAAGGAAAAAGAGGCTAAGCTCATCTTCCGGTATATTAACAGATCAGATTGTGTTGTTTTATTGGATGAGTGTGGAAAAAGTTATACATCAGTGGGTTTTGCCAATTTTTTGCAAAAAAGAATGAATGCCGGAACCCGGGAGTTGGTTTTTATTGTGGGAGGTGCATGGGGTTTTGCCGATTCATTAAAACAGAGAGCACATCACCTGGTTTCTTTGTCTTCTATGACATTTTCCCACCAGATGGTGCGATTGTTTTTTGTGGAGCAGCTATACAGAGGACTAACAATTCTTAGGGGTGAAAACTATCACAATGAGTAGCTTTTAAATAGAGGAGGCTGTTCCTTTGAGAAGAACAGCCTCATGAGAGATTAAAAGAAAACCAGGTGTGTCAGTTTTAGTTGTCTACCTCTTTTGCACAGGCAATGGATGCAATGGTTCCATCTCCTACAGCAGTCGTTATTTGTCGGTATTTTTTGCTGATTATATCACCCACGGCATAGACTCCGGGAATACTGGTGCGCATTTCGTCGTCTACTTTAATGTAACCCCAATCATCGGTTTCGATAGGATTGTTGATATAGTCTGTATTGGGTTTCATTCCTACAAAAATAAAGACCCCGTCTGTTTCAATATCTTTCACTTCATGGGTTTTGAGGTTTTCCACTTTTACCAACATTTTGTCAGAACCATTCTTGTAAAATCCCCTGGGCTCATGCTCCAGCATTACATCTATTTTTGGGTCGGCAAGGCACCGCTCCTGGGCGGCTTTGTTGGCAGTGAGCTGGGGAAGTTGTTGTATCATTGTAATTTTTGAAGCAAATTTGGAAATGAGTTCTGATTCTTCCACAGCAGTATTTCCACCCCCGATAATCACCACTTCTTTGTCGTGATAATATTTGGCATCACAGGTTGCACAATAGGAAATCCCTTTTCCATAGTATTCTTTTTCTCCTTCGATCTTCAGATAACGTGGTGATGCACCGGTGCTAATAATGATTTTTTGGGCTTTCACCGTTTCATAGCCATCCAAAAGCACCTCCTTGTTTTGCAAATCCACTTTGTTCACATCCACAGCAACCTTAAATTTTACACCTGCTGCCTTGGCCTGTTCTGACATATAGTGCGATAGCATAAACCCTTGCTGGGGCTCAATAAAGCCGGGATAGTTCGAAACCTGGTGGGTGGTGGTTACCTGCCCGCCGGGCAATGCCTGGTCAATTAGCATCGTATCCACTTTAGCCTGGGCAAGATATATGCTTGCAGCAAGCCCTCCGGGGCCACCACCCAACACGATTACATCGGTATGGGTAACAACGGGTTTGATCTTTTTCCTGATATCGGATACCTTTTCTGCCGGTAGCATGCTGTTAAGATTGCGAACGATATCTGCTTTTTTGATTCCACCAACAAGCCGTTCACCGATTTCTTTCCCTTTTTTGAAAAATACTAAGGTGGGAGAGCCTTTTACATCCAGCTTGTCAGCCAGCTCTCGGTTTCCTTGCCTGAACATTTTTACAAAGCGGATATCTTCTCCATAGAATGTAGCAAGGCTTTCAAATTTTGGAGCCAGTGCTTCGCATGGAGGGCATTCGGTTGAGTAAAAGTCTAATACTACATTTTCATGTTCTTGCAATTCTTTTTCCAGTTGATCTTGTTTGATTTCTGTTAACATCTTTGAATACTTTTTTTAATTAATATGATATAGCGTTTTTTGTAATTGTTTTATTGAATCAATTTTTGCTAATACCCTTAAGTGCCGTCAAATATTTAAGGGAATCTACTTCTTTGAATATATATAGCTATTTAAATATGATTCAGATCAAATATGCTGCCAAACAAAACCCGGTCAATTTGTCATATGGATTCGTTATGTCAAATTTTAATGAACAATATGGGACCCTGTATGTTTAAATCGGTTGTTAAAATATTTTAAGGGTTTTGTGTGTATGAATTACCAAAAACAAGCACTGCTTTTTCTTGATATAGCTATTTATTTACTAATTTTATAGGACTTTAAGTGAAAGTTGGCTTAAATTACCACAAATGATAACCCTTATGGGTATACTGGGATTAAACAGGCTGAACAGCTGTTTTGCATTTAAGGGAGTAAAATAGGGACACTCTATGGCAAATAAAGTTAAACCAAAAGGACAGACTATGATTAAAAAAGTATTGGTTGCCAACCGCGGAGAGATAGCTGTAAGAATTATGCGTTCCTGCCGTGAGATGGGTATTCTAACGGTTGCAGTGTATTCAGATGCTGACCGCAAAGCCATGCATGTATTGTATGCAGATGAAGCCTACCATATAGGTGCTTCACCTTCCTCTGAGTCGTATCTTAATATCACCCGTATATTAGAAGTGGCCAAGGCTTGCAATGCCGATGCAATTCATCCCGGTTATGGGTTTTTATCCGAAAATGCTTTTTTTTCTGAGAAGTGTCAGCAATCAGGGATAAAGTTTATTGGGCCAAAGCCACACGCCATATCACAGATGGGTGACAAAATTACTGCTCGCAAGACCATGCTGGCAGCCAAGGTTCCTGTTGTACCAGGCACTGAGACGGCCATTACAGATGATCAACAAGCCATTCGTATGATTCATGACATTGGACTTCCGGTTATGGTAAAAGCTTCTGCCGGAGGAGGAGGCAAAGGAATGCGACTTGTGAAAAGGGCTGAGGATATCGAAAGTTCAATCAGTGCTGCGCGCTCAGAGGCAAAATCGGCTTTTGGTGATGATGCGGTTTATATCGAAAAATATATTGAGTCACCGCATCATATCGAATTTCAAATTCTGGCTGACCAGCATGGAAATGTTATACAACTTTTTGAACGTGAGTGTTCGGTGCAGCGAAGACACCAGAAAATAATAGAAGAAACGCCTTCGCCCATTCTTACCCCCAAAGTTCGTGAAGAAATGGGTAAAGCTGCTGTGGCAGCTGCCAGGGCCGTAAATTATGAAGGAGCAGGTACCATTGAGTTTATTGTCGACAATCAGCTTAATTATTATTTTCTGGAAATGAATACGCGCCTGCAGGTTGAGCACCCCATCACCGAGCGTGTAGTGGGTATAGACCTTGTAAAGGAGCAAATCCGTATTGCTTCCGGGCAAAAACTTACTTACCAGCAAGAGGAACTTCAGCAAAACGGACATGCCATAGAATGCCGGGTGTATGCCGAGGATGCCGCCAACAACTTTATGCCGGACCCCGGGAAAGTCACTCATATCACCATCCCATATGGCGTGGGTGTTAGAGTTGATGGCTATATTTATGAAGGCTTTGAGATTCCCACCTTTTACGATCCTCTCATTGCTAAGTTAATTGTTTGGGGAAGAAACCGGGAAGATGCCATTGAAAGAACCCTCAGGGCCCTGCAGGAATTTAAAATCGCAGGGGTGAAAACCTCTCTGAATTTCCTGGAAAATATTATGACCGCACCCGATTTTAAAGGGGGAAATTATACGACCCACTTTATTGATGAAAACATCAACCATTTGCTCAATGAAAAGGACGCTTGCGCGGATAATTGTGAAGATATGGTGGTGATTTCTGCTTTCCTGGAATATCTTTACCGTATTCGCAAAGCTTCACCCAAAGAAATGACAGCCCTGAAGAACAACTGGAAAGATTACAGCCGCATCAGGAGTGTATTGAAACTTTAAAGCTAAAAAATATGTCCTACGAAGTAAAAGTAAACAATCGCACGGCGCAGGTCGATTTGCTGCAATGGGAAGGTGCCTATGTGCATATAAAAGTAGATGGCAAAGAGTACAAGTTGGATTTTGAAAAGGTGGGTAAAGGCATTTTCTCGCTGATACACAACAATACATCTTACAATATTGAGCTTATCCCTGGAGAAAATGTAAAGAAGTACACCATTAACACGCATAAAAATACCTTCGAAGCAGAAGTGATTGATGCAGAGGCCAAATATCGTGCTTCGCGCCTGAAAGGCTCAGAGGAGGATGCCGAAAACACCATAACCGCTCCCATCCCGGGCAAAATTGTTCGTATACCGGTGGAAACCGGACAAAAGGTTACAGCCGGACAAACCATCGTAGTTTTCTCTGCTATGAAGATGGAAAGTGAATTTAAAGCCAAAAAAGATGGGGTGGTTAAAGAGGTGAATGTGAAAGAGGGGCAAAATGTGGAGGCCAAAAAAGTGCTGGTAGTGGTAGAGTAGCGTGGAGGTGGTGGCAGGTAATTCGCCGCGTTTTATCACGGGTTGCGTCCATTATTGTACCAGGTTTCCCGGGTATTCATTCCGGGACCAGGTTTTCACTACTGCAAAACAAGAATCTCCCTAAGCTCTTCATTCGAATAAATTTGTATGAAATAATTGGTCTAATGTCTGTTTTCCCATATACTAAAGACTTGCATGAATGAATATTTTCAACTCCTTCTGTGAGCGAAGTGTTTACGAAAGATTTAAGTAAGAAACACCTTTTACATACAAGAATGCAGACAGAATAAACAGCGAAAACTTTTTGTGAAAATATGCATCAATTGGATACATAAAAGGTGAAAAATTAAAGAGAGAACACTATGGATACAAAGCAAAAAATCGAGAAACTAAGCCAAATGCACAAAGCCGCCGAAATGGGTGGCGGAAAGGAAAAAATAGATAAAATACATGCCTCAGGCCGTAAAACCGCGCGTGAACGGATTGATCAGCTGTTGGATCAGGACACCTTTGTGGAAATAGACAAGTTTGTAGCCAACAGCAACGAGGATTTTGAAATGGAAAAAATTCCCGGTGATGGTATTGTTACAGGCTATGGCAAGATTGATGGACGCCTGGTGTATGTTTTTGCACAGGACTTTACGGTCTTTGGTGGTTCATTGAGTCGTGCCAATGCCAACAAAGTAATCAAAATTATGGATTTGGCCGTAAAGATGGGGGCGCCTCTCATTGGCCTGAACGATAGTGGTGGGGCGCGTATTCAGGAAGGTGTGGAAAGCCTGGCAGGCTATGGTGATATCTTTTTAAGAAATGTTCGATCCAGTGGTGTGATTCCTCAGATAAGTGCCATTCTTGGGCCCTGTGCCGGGGGTGCTGTTTATTCACCCGCGATTACCGATTTTATCTTAATGACTCGCAAAACAAGCTATATGTTTGTAACTGGTCCTGATGTTATCAAAACTGTCACCCATGAGGATGTGACCAAAGAGGAGCTGGGCGGTGCCATGACACACAACGCTAAAAGTGGTGTGGCTCATTTTACAGCTGATGACGATGAACAAGCCATGATGATGATTCGCGAACTGATGAGTTACCTGCCCTCAAACAATATGGAGGACCCCCCTGTAAAGCCTTGTACTGACTCCCCCCATCGAGAAGAAAAAAAGTTACGTGATTTAATCCCCTCCGATCCTAACAAACCCTACGATATCAAAGAGATTATCACAGCTGTTGCGGATGATTACAACTTTTTTGAGGTACAACCCCACTATGCGCAGAACATAGTTGTGGGCTTTACCCGACTAAATGGAAAACCCGTGGGAATGGTGGGCAATCAACCTGCCATGCTGGCGGGTGTGCTTGACATCGATGCCTCTGTGAAAGCTGCCCGCTTTGTAAGGTTCTGCGATGCATTCAATATTCCTGTGGTTACTTTCTGCGATGTGCCGGGGTTTTTACCGGGAGTTGCCCAGGAACTGGGTGGTATCATTAAGCATGGAGCTAAGTTGCTTTATGCCTATGCCGAAGCTACCGTACCCAAAATAACGGTCATTACCCGGAAGTCCTATGGAGGAGCTTATGTGGTAATGGCCAGTAAGCACCTGGGTGCCGATGTGAATTATGCTTACCCTACAGCCGAAATCGCGGTTATGGGACCCGAAGGAGCTGTGAATATTCTTTACCGAAATAAATTGAATGATGAAGATAAAGCCAGGGCTACAGATGAATACAGGGAGAAATTCTGTGCACCTTATAAAGCGGCGGAATCAGGTCATATTGATGAAATCATCTTTCCACGCCAGACAAGGCTGAAACTCATACAGGCTCTTGAAATGACTGAAAACAAACGGGAAAATCTACCCGCCAAAAAACATGGTAATATTCCCTTGTAATGCCAGTTGCAATGGCCAGGGATAAGCAGGTTTACCATGCTTCTGAAAGGAAAGAAAAACTAACACTTGTTTATTGCTGTGATGAAATAATTTGTATTTTTGCCATCCAGCTGCAGGGTGTCGGTGTTTTCATCCCTAATTTACCTAAACCGGAGCATGGAAAGAAAATTCCGAAATGGAAAAAACCGGAACGTTCGCTCACTTTGTTTAGAGCGTCCCGCTTAATGCGGGAAGGTTGCCGGGGCATTGATTTTATAAAAAAACAATAAAAGGAACGTTAGCTCAGTTGGTTTAGAGCGCATGCTTGACAGGCATGAGGTCACTGGTTCGATTCCAGTACGTTCCACTTTGAAAAACAAAAGATTGCAGACGACAGCGCCTGCAATCTTTTGTTTTAATATATAATTTCCCCGGTATCTTCCGGATGCCTTTCATGACAGATACTTCCTGTCACAATCAAATACACCCGGTGATGGTGTTGGAGGGTTGGTTCAGTTTCATTCTTAGCGGTGTTTGGTTAGAACTTTTTCTTGTAAAATAGGTTTTGCAGGTTAGACTACAAAAGATTGTGTGTCTAAAAAAGCTGTATGTATCATAAAAAAAGTATTTTAGCCCCCTGAATAGATACCTGATATTGAAATGGAAGAACTTGTTGATGTTCTGAACTTCCTGAAAAAGGCTGTTTTATCAACTTTCAGTCAGCTGGTATGGCTACTGGGCCTGCTTTTCGTATTTGGTCTGGCATTGTACTTGTTTGCCCGGTTGACGCGTATAACCTATATGAAATCAGTCGGGAGAAAGCTTGATATTATTTTTACCGGCTGGATAGGTGCCCCGGTTCATGAGCTGGGCCATGCCATATTTTGTTTGCTTTTCGGTCATAAGATTCTTGAAATGAGGCTTTACTCGCCAAACTCTACCGATGGTACATTGGGTTATGTAAACCATGCTTATAACTCTAACAATGTGTATCATCAGGTAGGCAATTTTTTCATTGGAGTGGGACCCATCATATTTGGAGCATTTGTGCTTTCTGTGGCCGTGTATTACCTGGTCCCCAATAAAGATGAAATTCTTTTCAGCATAGAAAATCATAGCCAGGTTCTTGTAGAAGGTATAAGAGGTAATTATACCGAGGGGGTTGTAGCTATGGGTCACACAACCCTTTCTACCTTGAAGGGTCTGTTTAACTTGGATAACTTCAGTAATTCCAGATTTTGGATTTTCCTTTACCTGGCTATTTGTGTCTCTTCGCATATGGAGTTAAGCCCCTCGGATATCAGAGGAGCTGCAGGTGGCCTGATTTCAATGATTGTGTTATTCCTGGTGGTTAATATGGTCATTCTTGGTTTGGAGGTTACTGGTTGGAACAGTATGTTTGGTAGCCAGTGGGAATATGTAAAGATCGAAAACTATGCTACCGGTATTAATAGATGGGTGGGAATATCCGGAGCCCTTTTTGTGTTTGCCTCAGTCATTTCAGGTGTGAATTTTGCGGCCTCCTACCTGCTTTTATCGGTATATAACATAGCCAGTGGGAGAGGTCTTATTAATCCCTTATGGTAGGATAACAGACTTTATTTCTTTGATTAGGGTAAGACTATTCAGTTGTTCCTTTTTATTGATCTTATATTCTTCATTGTTTGTGCGGTAGTTCTTGCCTCCCACTATCATAATTTCAGAAAACTGCGATGTTTTATAAAAATTTGCGGGAAAATGCATTGAATGTCTTTAGGTATGATGATAAAAATCTGATTATTTACGGAAATTGGCTGGAGAAGAGAAGTTAATTAGGTGTTAAACACGCCAAAAAATATAACAATGGGTATTGGTTCTGTTGAACAAAATGGAGAATATGATGATAAAGCTTTCTGTTTAACATGTTTTCTTTAATTTTAAACGAATTATTTAATGAAACCCGTTTTATAGTGAACCATTTTTGGTGTATGTTGTTTCCTGATTGATTATAGGCTATTATCTTTGCCATTTTTAAAGCATTTTTTCTACCCCGTACCCTAATACTGAATATGATGATTCGCTACTCCATAAATGACCTAGAAAAAATTACCGGCATTAAAGCTCATACTATACGTATTTGGGAGAAGCGTTATAATGTGGTAAATCCGGAAAGAACCAAAACCAATATTCGGTATTACAATGATCGTGACCTTAAAAAACTTCTCAATATCAGTACTTTGAATAAACATGGGTTTAAGATAAGTGATATAGTGAAAATGGGGGAGGAGCAGTTGTGTGAAAAAATTGTTGAAATATCAAACACTTCCAATGATCATGAGAGTAGTATCAACAACTTGATAGTATCCATGATTGAGATGGATGAAGATAAGTTTGAGAAAGTACTTGCTTCTGCCATTATAAAGCTGGGATTTGAAAAAACTGTTACTCATATTATCTATACATTTCTTGAAAAAGTAGGAATATTATGGCAGGTTGGCACTATCAATCCGGCTCAGGAGCATTTTATAACCAACCTCATCCGGCAAAAACTAATCATTGCCATCGACGGTCAGCAGTCCAAGCCCAAACCTGATGCAAAATCTTTCCTGTTGTTTTTACCCGAAAACGAACTCCACGAAATGGGCTTGTTGTTTTATTCGTACATCATTAAAAAGGCTGGTCACAAAGTGATTTACCTGGGGCAATCCGTTCCTCTGGATGATGTGTTAGAGGTGCTGAAAGTTCTTAAAGCCGACTATATTATTACCTATTTTGTGGCTGCTTTTGAACCCAGGCAAATTCCTCCATACCTTAAATTACTCTCCAAAGCTGCCGATGTAAAGGATATTTTCATTGCAGGTTATCAGGTTGATCAGATTGGCGAGGACCTTCCCAAAAACATTAAAGCACTCAGTGATGCTGAAGAGTTTAAATCTTACCTTAACAGGATGTAAATAAAGCCTGTTTCTCTCTTTTTATTTCTGNTNAAGCNTGTGNTGTTTGTTTGATAGCATTNAGTTGCNTGTNAAAGTTGCACCNCTTTGNTNTTAAACCCAAAGTCCATATTGTTTTATATGGGGTATGCAGTCAACACCCGTGATTTTCGTTAATAATTTCATCATATGTTACAGGCTCTGCAACTACAGCCTGCTCAAGTAACCGCATAAATAGTAAGCCTCTACTATTTAATGTTCTCCTGTTGTACCTAAACACATATTCATCTAAGTAATAACCTAGCTTATTTTTATTCAAATAGCTTTGATGTGTTCCAAGTAGCCATCTTTTTAGCAATGAAGCCACTCGATGGATATTAGGCAATATTTCCTCGTTTTCTTCATTTACTGTTGACTTTTGTGTTTTTTGCGAATAACCCGGTTTTTCTAATTCTGAATAACTAGGCCATCCATCAGTAATAATGGTTGACGTTAGTTCAACATTTCTTTCAATAAAGGC
>SL_3KL_010_SEDDRAFT_10005918_pt1 | contig 10949 bp, 8 predicted proteins | sample SodLakKL_010_SED_2_FD_10381 | JGI IMG/M metagenome (IMG submission 10381)
GCTCATCGGATGCGTGCGGCGCGGTAGAGCAGCAGCAGGAATAGCGGCACCCCGATCAGGGCCGTCAGTACCCCCACCGGCAGCTGTCGGGGGCTGAGCAGGGTGCGGGCCGCGGTATCGGCCAGCACCAGGAAGCTGCCCCCGAACAATGCCGCGGCCGGCAGCAGCCGACGATGGTCGGCGCCGACGATCAGGCGCATCAGGTGCGGCACGATGAGACCGACGAAGCCTACCGCGCCGGCGATGGAAACGGCCAGCGCGGTCAGCAGCGAGGCGATGACATAGATTTCCCAGAAACGCACGCGCGTGGCTTCGCCGAGCAGGGCGGCCTGCATCTCGCCGCCGGCCATGACGTTGAGGCTGCGTGCACGAAACCACAGCATTCCCAGGCCACCGGCCAGGGGGACCAGCCACCAGGCCGACAGCGAGGCGTAGCCCAGGTCGCCCATCAGCCAGTAAAGCATGCTGCGCAGGCTGGCGTCGGGGCCCATGGCGAGTACCAGCGAGATGATCGCGCCCCAGCCGGCGGCCACCACGACCCCGGTCAGCAGCACCCGGGTCGTACTCCATGGTCCGTGGCCGCGCGCGAGCACGAACACCAGCACCATGGTCAGCAGGGCGCCGCAGAAGGCGAGCAGCGGCACCGGCAGGAAAGTCAGCCCCGCGGCCATGCCGATCAGGGCAAATGCGGCCGCCCCGCCAGAAAGGCCGAGAATGTAGGGGTCGGCCAGCGGATTTCTCAATAACACCTGCATCAGGCAACCGGCCAGGGCGAGCAGCGCGCCGGTCACGTAGGCGGCAACCGCGCGCGGAAACCGCAGCTCGGCAATCACCCGGGACATCGCCGGATCGTCGGTCCACGGCCATGCCCAGCCGCCGCTGCCCCAGCTCGAGGCCAGCAACAGGCTGGCCGGCAGCAGCGCCGGAAGCAGCACCCAGAAGACTATCGACCGAACGGCTGGTGTACCGGGCATGAATTGATTACCATTTGAGACAGTTGATATTTTTCGCGGCCCGGTATGATAGCCGGCCGCGCAGACCAAGGCCATGATAGACCCGGACGGTTTCCGACCCAACGTGGGTATCGTGCTGGCCAGGGATGACGGTCGCGTGTTCTGGGCGCGGCGCGCCGGCAAGGATGGCTGGCAGTTCCCGCAGGGCGGCATGAACACCGACGAAACGCCCCTCGAGGCCATGTACCGCGAACTGACCGAGGAGACCGGGCTGAAGCCCGAGCATGTCGAAGTGCTGGGTTCCACGCCGGGCTGGCTGCGCTATCGCCTGCCACGCCGCTACCGTCGCCGTCACCAGAAGCCGGTGTGCATCGGCCAGAAACAGGTCTGGTTCCTGTTGCATTTCCTGGCCGAGGACGACGTGTTTCAGCTCGATGCCGTGGACAACCCCGAGTTCGACAGCTATCGCTGGGTCGATTTCTGGTATCCGATCCGGCACGTCATCCCCTTCAAACGCCGCGTTTACGTACGCGCGCTGCGTCATCTGGAGCCGATGCTGCCAGGATCGTCGACAGCGGAGGCGAGGCGAAAGGCCTGAGTTATCCGATTTTCCCGATCGCCGATCTGCTGTTGGGCGAAGCCGCAGCGAACGGCTGTCGGGTTCCATAGCCTTGCAAAGACAATTTGGAGTGAACGCATGATGAAATTGGTGATCGCGCTGATGCTCGGCCTGGCCTTGGGCCTGCCTGCCAATGCCGGGACGCTGACCGAGCAGGATCTGACCACCGCGCGCGAGCTCAGGGAGCGGGCGTTGGAGCGCGACGGCGGCTTCGAGATTGTTGCCGACCTGACCAGGCGGATCGGGCCACGCATGGCCGGCACGGAGGCCGACGCCCGTGCCGTGGAGTGGGCGGTGGAATTGCTGCAAGAGATCGGCTTTGATCGTGTCTGGCTCGAACCGGTTACGTTCAACACCTGGCATCGCGAGTTCGAGCGGGTGACGGTCAGTGCACCCGGCGTGGCCGAGCAGGAACTGGTCACCTTGGCGCTCGGTTTTACCCCCGCAACCCCCGCAGGCGGCATCGAAGCCGAGCTGGTGATGTTCGACGACCTGGCCGCCCTGGAAGCGGCCGCCCCGGAAGACGTCGAGGGTCGCGTCGTCTTCATCCGCAACCGGATGGAACGCAGCCGTGACGGCTCCGGGTACGGGCCGGCCGTCCAGGCGCGTTCCAGAGGGCCGCAGGTGGCCTCCGAGAAAGGGGCACTGGCCATGTTGATCCGCTCGATCGGCACCTCGACCAATCGCTTTGCCCATACCGGCATGACCCGATTCGATACCGCATCGCGTGCAATTCCTGCCGTGGCCATCTCCAATCCGGATGCCGACCAGCTCGAACGCATCTTTTCCCTGGGCGGGCCGGTCAGCGTGCAAGTCGAAGTCGGTGCCGAGTACACCGAGCCCTACACCAGCCACAACGTGATTGCCGAAATCACGGGGGCGGAGTCGCCGGAGAAGATCGTCGCCCTGGGCGCACACCTCGATTCCTGGGACGTCGGCACGGGCGCGATCGACGATGGTGCCGGCATCGCCATCATCACGGAGGCGGCGCGCCTGATTCTCGATCTCGACGAGCGCCCCAGGCGCTCCATCCAGGTCATCTACTTCGCCGCCGAGGAGATTGGCCTGCTGGGAGGGCGAGCCTGGGCGGAAAAGCACCACGAGAACTTCGAAAACTATCAACTGGGTGCCGAGTCCGATTTCGGCGCCGGACCGGTATACGAGATCGCGGCCCGGGTGGCCGATGAGGCCTGGCCCGTGATCGAGGCTATCCAGCGCGAACTCGAACCGCTGGGCATCGAGCTGGGTGGGCGCGAGGCCTCCGGAGGCCCTGATTTCATCCCGTCACTGCCTTACGGCCTGGCGGTCGTCGATCTGAAACAGGATGGTACGGAATACTTCGATTACCATCACACCGAGAACGACACCCTCGACAAGATCGACCCGGAAGACCTGGCCCAGAATGCCGCCGCCTATGCCGTGCTGGCCTGGCTGGCCGCACAGTCCCCGATTGATTTCGGCTCCGGCCCGCAGCTTATCGAGGAACTCCAATAGCACTCGCAGGATGCCGCTGAGTGCAGCGGAGCGCATGCAGGACAAGGGTGGCACACCCCCCCACCGAGTGGGTGCAGGTAAGGGTTGACGTCGGCAAGATGCTCCCTTTGTGGTGGTTTGGTTGGCCGCTGGCTGATGCGCTTCGCTTGCGCTCAGCACATCCTACGAACCCCGAACCTTGCCACCTTTCGGGCTGTTTTCCGGCGCCACGACCACGGTGTTGCGACCGGCGCGCTTGGCTTCGTAAAGTGCCACGTCGGCGCGTTGGCGAAGTTTCCCGAGGTTCTCGCCGGGCTGCAGTTGGGCGATGCCAAGACTCATGGTCAGTGCACGGCCCTCGACGCCGTAATCAACTGCCCGAAGCCTGCGGCGCAGTGTCTCCAGGAGTTGTTGCACGCGCTCCAGGGATTCCCTGGACAGGCAGACGGCGAATTCCTCGCCACCGATACGACCGATCAGGCCGCGGTTGGCGAAGACATCCATCAACACCCCGGCCACTTGTCGCAGTGCCTGATCGCCGATGAGGTGGCCGTGAATGTCGTTGACTTCCTTGAAGTGATCGAGATCACCCAGGATCAGCACAAGGTCTGTTTGGTTGGTGTGCCCTTCGTTGACCAACCGCTGGGCGGACTCGAAAAAGCGGGTGTGATTGCTCAATCCGGTCAGGCTGTCCAGGCCCGACAGGCGCTGGTAATGACGGCGTTCGCGCCGGGCATGCATGAGAAGCAACACCAGAATGACAGTGAGAAAGCCACCTGACGCATAGGCCATGCCGTGCAGCCAGCGTCGCTGTACACGGGTTTGCTCCTGCAACCGAGAGACCCGCTGTCGTTCACGCAAAAGCGACAATTCCTGGTCCCGGTAGAGCGTCTCGAACTCGATTTCCAGGTAGGCCAGCTGGCGCGCGCGTGCCAAGTCAAGAAACCGGTCCATTGCGTCAATCTGACTGAGCGCGTGTTCCACTGCCAGGACGTGGTCGCCACGATCACTCGCGATCCTGCCGAGCAATTCGTGACTGGTTGCCAGAAAATCCCAGCGCTCGGTTTCGGCGAAATCGTCGATCAGGCCTGTCAGCGTGGACTCGGCCTGCTGCTCGCGGCCAGTCCTCCGGTACAGCTTCGCCAGGGAGAGCAGGGTTTCCGACTCTCCGCTCCGATAGCCGCTGCTTCGATGATTCCTCAGCGCCCGATCGAGGTGGGCTTCGGCCTCATCAAATCGGTCCTTGCGTCTCAGGATGTCACCGAGCCCGAATTCAGCAATGCCAACGAAGACCGGATCGCTTGCCTGGCGACACAGTTGCAAGGCCGATCTGAAGTGGTCCCCGGCTCTGGCGAAGTGATCAGCCGCTCGATAGGCAGCGGCCAGGTGCATGGTCGCGATACACTGGGCACGAACGTCATCATGTTCGCGTGCAAAATCCAACGAACGCTGTGCGTACTCCCGGGCCCGATCGACCTTGCCGACGACCCTGAAGATCTCGGCCGCCAGGCTGTATGCATAGGTGATTTGCTCCGGATCGTTCACTTCGGATGCGAGCACAAGGCTCTGGTAGAGGTAGTCAAAGGCCTCCTCGAAACGCCGGAGCTCCAGGCCGAGATTGGTACCGCGAACGAGTGCACCGAGTCGGTGCTCCGATGGGATGTCGTGCTCCAGTAATTGACGAGTGAGCTGGAGACCCTCGATATAGTCGCCCATCAGTGCCAGGTTGCGAATCTTGAGCAACTGGAAGGTAGCGAACTGATCCGGTGTGGCCTCTTCCAGCTCTGGTTCGATCCGGTCAAGAATCGCCTGGGATTCCTGCCAGGGGGCCGTGAGATTGAGTTTGGCCGCCAGCTCCAGCTGTTGCTGGAAATCGTCCCCTTCGGAAACCGCGGCCGACGCCATGATCGCCAGCAGCGCTGTGGTGAGCAGTCCTCGCCTGACGCCTGCCATCATCGAATGCATGGAGAATGGCAAGTGGTCGGCCCTCATGTTGCGGACTCATCGGCCACGACGACCTGGTCACGGCCGGCATGCTTGGCGGCGTAGAGTGCGTCATCGGCCGCCTGCCGCAGGTCGTCCATGGTCTGTTCCGGACGGGATCGAGCGATGCCGAAGCTGATCGTGACCCGTTGTTCGGGATCGGACTGGCGGGTCTTTTGCAGGGACTGACGCATCTTTTCGACGTGTTTCAGCGCCTGCGCTTCGTCCTTGCCGGGCAGCAGTACCGCGAATTCCTCGCCACCGATCCGGCCCGTAATCCCGTGCCGGCCAAAAGCCTCCTGCAGCCTGGACGCCACGCGCCGAATGATGTCGTCCCCGACCAGGTGGCCGCAGGTGTCGTTGACCTGCTTGAAGTGATCGATATCGCCAAGCACCAGGGTGGCCGGCTTGTTCTTGCGTTGACAGCGCTCCAGTGCCGCGATGGCAGCCTCGAAGAAGCTGGTATGGTTGCGTAGTCCCGAGAGGCTGTCCCGTCGCGAGAGTGTGCGGTAGTGGCGGCGATCCCGGATAGTGTGCACGATCAGGAGCGAAAGAATCACCATGAGAAACGCGATCAAGCCGAAGCTGACCAGCTGGATTCGCCATTGCTGCTGCCGAGCCAGATCTTCCAGTTCCTCGATTCTTGCCTGCTCTCGGAGGAGCTCGAGCTCCTGCTGACGCGCCCTGGCGTCGAACTGGATCTCGTGAAAAGCCGTGGCTCGCGAGCGTAGCGCCGCGAGGTGTCGTTGGTGGGCATCGAGATAGCGACTGAAGTGCCGGAAAGCCGCTTCGAGGTCGCCTTCCCGGTGGGCTATCTCACCCAGCAGTCGCCGTGCATCCCTGAGATGCCGCCATCGCTGTCGTGATTCCATGTCCTCGATGCTGGTATTGAGCAATTCCGCGGCTTCGGTTATGCGTTGCTGGCGTTTGAGCAGGCGGGCCAGAGCCAGCTGTGCCTGCAGGAGACCGTCGACGTAACCGTTTTCACGGGCCAGTTCGATGGCTTGAACCAGCTCTGTTTCGGCGCGCTCATCGTTGCCCAGCAGAAAATGGATCTGTCCAAGCTGCCGGGTCACCGCGGTGATGTAAACTGGATCCCCGGCCTTCGTGCAGTACGTCAATGCCCGTTCGGCGATTCGTCTTGCGGTAAGCAGCTCGTTCATCGCCCGCCAGGCCAGGCCCAGTTTCTCCAGTGCGATACAGGCCACCCAGGGATCATCCATTTCATCGACCTGTCGTTCGGCCAGGCGGGCCATTTCCGCTGCCTGGTCAGTGTCCCCGACTTCGCCATACCAGTAAGCGGCCAGGCTGTAGACCCTGCCCCGGTGAACGCTTGAATCCACATCCGGGGCGCGGTCGATGGCCTCCTTCAGGTGGGTGAATGCCTCATGATATCGGTCGATCTGCAGCAGCAGGTTGGCCAGCAGCACGAGTGCTCGGAGATGCTGGTCGGGATCCATTTCCTGTTCGATCAGGGATGAAAGGATTTCCACGCCCCGCTCGTAGTCACCGGCAATAGCGATATTGCGTGCCTCGATCAGGCGTATGTGGACCTGCTGTCGCGGCGTGGCGTGGGCATGGCGATCGAGCAGACGGTCGAGGACTTCGCGACCTTCGTCAGTCATGGTCGTGAACCCGGGGCTGTCGGCGTGCTTGAGCAGCGCGTGAACTTCATCGACCTGGCTGCTCGCCGGCACGGGACCGAGCAATACAACGGTCAGTACCACCGCGATGTGGCAGACACGATGACGGGCTATCGGAGCTCGTCTACCGAAAGGGCGCAATCGTCCCCCCTGTCACGTCGACCTGAATTGTTTTCATCCCTTGGACCCCACCCCAGGAGGTTTTCCGTCCACTGTCTGCTACCGTGAACATCGTATCCTGTAATGCCCATCATACCTACTCGAGGAGGCGACGACCCGCCAGGGTGGCAGATGCTGCGCTATAGTGGCCTTGATTCCACATCCCCTGACCTCGATTCCATGCCGCGACTACTGCTCAATCTCAGAAACGTGCCCGAGGACGAGAGCGAAGAAGTGCTTGAGTTGATGGCGCGGCACCACATCGAGTGTTATCAGACGCCGCCGGGGCCGCTGGGGATTACCGCCGGCGGCATCTGGCTGAAAGATCGCGAAGACTACCCGCGAGCGCGCGAGTTGATGGACGAATACCAGGCCGAACGTGCCCGGCGTGCCCGGGCCGAGCACGAAGCGGCCATTCGAGAGGGCCGGGCCGAGACGTTGGGGACGGCCATGCGCCGACGACCGGTGCAGGTCCTGCTCTACATCGGCCTGGCCGTATTCATCCTGGCGATCTTTTTCGGACCGGTGGTGGCGTTGTTTCGCGCCGGTAGTTGAGTCGTCCGGATCGGAGTTGTTCAGAGGTCCCCTAGCTGTTGGTCGTTGATTCCATCCCGGCGAGCACTTCCAGCACCTGCTGGCCGTAGCGTGCGAGCTTGTGTTCGCCGACGCCGCTGACCGAGGCCAGTTCTTCCAGGGTTGACGGGCGGGCCTCGAGGATGGCGGCCAGGGTGGCATCGTGGAAGATCACGTAGGGCGGTACCGCTTCGGCGCGTGCCGTTTCCAGCCGCCAGGTTTTCAGTGCCAGCCATTGCGGCGACTCGGTGTCGATGTCCGCGGTGGCCGCGATCTTGCGAGATGTCCGGGCCGCCGGGGTTGGGTCGTGCCGCATCTCGATTGAAACTTCACCGCGCAACAGCTCGCGGCAGTGTTCGCTCAGGCGCAGGCCGCCGTGGCCCTCGGGGTCGGGCAGCAGATGGCCGGCGGCGAGCAACTGCCTGAGCACCGAGTGCCAGACCCTGCGGTCAATGTCGTTCCCAATGCCGAAGGTGCTGACCCGGTCGTGTCCGTGCTGACGCACCCGCTCGGTATCCTTGCCCAGCAGCACATCGACCAGGTGGGCGGCACCGAAGCGCTGGCCCGTGCGGTAGACGCAAGACAAGGCCATGCGCGCGGCTTCAGTGGCATCCCAGGTGTCTGGCGGATTCAGGCAGTTGTCACAGTTGCCGCATTCGCCTGCGTGATCTTCCCCCAGATAGCCGAGCAGGGGCGGGCGCCGACAGCCGGCGTGCTCGCAGTAGGCCAGCAGGGCCTCGAGGCGTTCGCGTTCGAGTTTCTGCTGGGCTTCCGGGGCATTCGACTGGCTTAGCAACTGGCGGATCTGGACCACATCGGACAGCCCGTAAACCATCCAGGCGTCGGCCGGCAGGCCGTCCCGGCCGGCGCGTCCGGTTTCCTGGTAGTAAGACTCGATGCTCTTGGGCAGGTCGAGGTGGGCGACGAAACGGACATCGGGCTTGTCGATGCCCATGCCGAAGGCAATGGTGGCGCAGATGATCAGGCCGTCCTCGTTGATGAAGCGGTCCTGGTGGGCCTGGCGAGTGGCGGCATCCAGGCCGGCATGGTAGGGCAGAGCATCAAAGCCCTGCTCGGCGAGGAAGCGGGCCGTGTCCTCGGCGCGCTTTCTCGAAAAGCAGTAGACGATGCCCGAGTGGCCGACATGGCGCGAGCGCAGGAAGGCCAGTAGCTGGCGCCGGGCATTGTGCTTGATGCCGACGGTGTAGCGGATGTTGGGGCGGTCGAAACTGTCGATGAAGGTCTCGCCGCCGTCAGGCAGCAGGCAGCGTGCGATCTCGCCGCGTGTGCGCTCGTCGGCGGTGGCGGTCAGGGCGATGCGCGGGATGGCCGGAAAGCGCTGGGCCAGTACGTCGAGCTGCAGGTACTCGGGACGGAAGTCGTGCCCCCACTGCGAAACACAATGGGCTTCGTCGATGGCGAACAAGCTCAGGTCGATGCGCTCGAGCAGCGAGAGCATGGATGGCCTGAGCAGGCGTTCCGGTGCGACATAGACCAGGTCGAGCTCGCCGGCGAGCAGTCGCTGCTCGGTGAGTCGCCGGGTGTCCGCGTCGAGGCTGGAGTTGAGCACGGCCGCGGCCACACCGTTATGGGTCAGTGCCTCGACCTGGTCGCGCATCAGGGCGATCAGCGGCGAGACCACCACTGCTGTACCCGTTCGCATCAATGCCGGTATCTGGTAGCACAGCGACTTGCCGCCGCCGGTAGGCATCAGCACCAGGGCGTTGGCACCGCCGGCCACGGTTTCGATGATGTCGCGCTGCCGGCCGCGAAAATCCTCGTAACCGAATACGCTCTTGAGCAGTTGTTCGGCGTCCCTGGCGGGCTCTACGGCGCTGACGGTGCTCATGTCCTGGTTGATCGGCGGGGGGCTGGCGAAACCATAGCAGAAGACTGGCAGCTTCCGGGGCGCGACGCGATCGGAAGCGTGACCCACAGGCCGTAGGAAATCAACCCGTCACAGCCTTTCTTCGACCAACTCGCCAATCTGTTCGGCCCAGAGTTGGTGCCCGTGGGCGCCGGGGTGAAAGCCGTCGTCGCAGAACAGTTCCGGCGACCGGCCGTCGAAAGTCATGGGGGCATGAATGAGATCGCCTCGTGCCGATGCCAACTCGGCTGACGCGGCATCGAGCATCCGGGCACGAAGACCGAGCATGCCGGCCAGCGGTTGCGGCAGGGCGGGGAAGTGCTGCATCGGGGGGACGCCGGCGAGTACTATCCTTTTCGGATGGCAGCGTTCGGCCAGTCCATCGAGGAGCTTGCTCAGCTCCCTCTGCCAGTTGCGCGCGCCGGTCAGTTGCAGGCAGTCGTTGACGCCCAGGGCGATCAATACTAGGTCGACCCGTCTATCGGGGACTTGCGGCAGCAGGCAGGCACAGGTGTCGGTTACCGTCACCCCGCCGCGGGCGACGATCGACCAGTGAGCCGCCTGGTCTGACCGATCGGCCAGTACCCTGGCGAGGCGTGCGATCACGGTCTGTTCGGCGGAGTCGAGTCCAACGCCCGCCAAAGGCGATTCGCCGATGGCGAGCAGGCCGAGAGGCGGTGGTTCGCCCCCGACCTGGCCGTGTCTCGGCCCGGATACTTCCGGCAGGCGCGGGGTGTTTCGCCTGAGGCGTCTTCCCTGTAACAGATACAGGGGCGTGCCGATCAATGCGAGTGCCGTGAGCACCCGTAGCCGCGTCAGTGATTCAGTCAAGGCCGAGGCGCTGTGCGGCCTGGTCAGCGCGCTCCACCCGGTGTTCAAGCTCCGATTCGCCGGCGGCACGTGCCCCCGCGAACTCCGGCCAGCCCTGGCCGTGGCGATGACACAGGCCGGCCAGGATCTTCACGTGGATATCGGAGTCGTTGAGGCAGGGAATGTAGTCCAGGGTTTCGCCGCCGGCCTCGACGAACTCCTCGCGGTTCTCAAAGGCGATCTCGTCGATGGTTTCCAGGCAGTCAACCGAGAAACCGGGACAGATGACCTGGACATTGCGAATACCGTCGTGGGCCATCTGCTCGAGCGTTACATCGGTATAGGGCTTGAGCCATTCGGCCCGGCCCAGGCGCGACTGGAAGGTGCAGATCCAGTCGTCGTCGGCCAGGCCCAGGCGTTCGGCGATCAGGCGGGCACTGGCCTGGCACTGGCAATAATACGGATCGCCGTCGAGCAGGTACTGCTTGGGAATGCCGTGGAAGGAAAACACCAGTTTTTCCGGCTTGCCCTTGTCTTGCTGGAAGCGGCGCACGGAGCTGGCAATAGCCTCCTGCCAGGCTTCATCGTGGTGGTAGTCGTTGATGAAGCGCACTTCCGGGAGCCAGCGCAGACGCTGCAGAGAGTTGGTGACCCGATCGAATACCGATGCGGTCGTGGTGGCCGAGTACTGCGGGTACATGGGCACGATAAGCAGGCGCTGGATATTTTCCTTTCGCAGGCGCTCGATGGCCTGGTCGATGGACGGGCGGCCGTAGTTCATGGCCAGCAGTACACTGATCTGCGGCGAGGTTATTCTGAGTTCCTTTTGCAGCTTGTCGACCAGTGTGCGGCAGATGGTCAGCAGCGGC
>SL_3KL_010_SEDDRAFT_10005919_pt1 | contig 10948 bp, 6 predicted proteins | sample SodLakKL_010_SED_2_FD_10381 | JGI IMG/M metagenome (IMG submission 10381)
CCCGATCGACAACACCGAGCGGTCCGTCACCACCTACACCATGGACGGCAAGCAGTTGCTGAAGGCCATGCGTGAGATCGAGGACGAGGGGTGGGAGCTGGCGATCTACCACACCCACACCCACACCCGTGCCTACCCCTCCGCCACCGACATCCGGCTCGCCGCCTACCCGGAGGCCACCTACCTCATCGTGACCCTCGAGGACCGCGACCACCCCGACATCCGCGCCTTCCGCATCGTGGACGGTCGGGTGACCGAGCGGCCCGTCCTGCTCCGCGACCAGCAGGTCGCCTGATGGCCTGGTTGCTCGCCCGCCGGGCGCTGAAGTACACACCGATCGCCCTGGAGGCGGCCCGGCAGCTGGACCGGCAGCTGCGGCCGCACGTGCTCGCCTACGGCTCGGCCCGGGACGTGGACGGTTTCGTCGCGCGGTGGACCGCCGGCGACGGGGTGCACTGGGTGGTGTTCCCGGACGAGGCCGCGGCACCGCTGCGCGCCTTCCCGCCGCTCAGCGCCACGGAGCTCGTGGTGGTCGACGAGCAGCTCGATCGTGGGACGCTCAGGCACCACGCCGAGCTCCCCGAGGCCCGGATCAAACAGACGGGGTCCAAGCTGGCGAGCGTGCCCGCGAAGCTGACCCAGCGGCGCCGCGACGACGACTGAGCGCTCGCCCCGCGAGCTACCCTCGCGGCCGACGCCGCGCGCCGATCCGACCGTTCCCTCCACCTCGAGGTCCCCATGGCCACCGTCCGCATCCCCTCCGTCCTGCGCAAGCACACCGACGGCGCGGCGAAGGTCACCGCCGACGGCGCGACCGTCGGCGAGGTGCTGCAGGCCGTGGTGGCGGCCCACCCCGGGCTCGAGGAGCAGCTGTTCGACGGCGGGGCGGTGCGCGGGTTCATCAACGTCTACGTCGATGACGAGGACATCCGTTACGTCTCCGGCCTGGACACACCCGTGGGCCCCGACAGCGAGGTGGCCGTCATGCCGGCGGTGGCGGGTGGGTCCGGTGGGTCCGGTGGCTCCGGTGGGTCCGTTGGGTCCGGTGGCTCCTTCGATCCGCGGGACGGGGTCGACGGGGTCGTCGGCGTGGTCGCGACGGCCTGACCGGTGCGCTTCGGGGACATCTCCCAGGCCATAGGTCGCACCCCGCTGGTCGCGCTGCCGCACCTGTCGCCGCCGGGCCGCACGATCCACCTCAAGCTCGAGGGCCACAACCCGACGGGGTCGGTGAAGGACCGGGTCGCCAAGTACCTCATCGAGCAGGCCGAACGCTCCGGGCACCTGCGTCCCGGTCAGCGGATCCTGGAGCCGACCTCGGGCAACACCGGCATCGGGCTGGCGGCGATCTGCCGGGTCAAGGCCTACCCGCTGACCTGCGTGCTGCCGGAGAACACCTCGGAGGAGCGCAAGCAGTTGCTCACCCTGTTCGGGGTGGAGCTCGTGTACTCGCCGGCGACGGAGGGCTCGAACGGATCGGTCCGGGTCGCCCGCGAGCTCGCCGAGGCCGACCCGGATGCCTACATGCCCTTCCAGTACGGCAACGCGGCCAACGCCCTGGCGCACTACGAGACGACCGCGCCGGAGATCATCGCCGATCTCCCCGAGGTGGCGGCCTTCGTCGCCGGGCTCGGCACCGGTGGCAGCGTCACCGGGGTCGGACGGCGGCTGAAGCGGTGGAACCCTCAGGTCAAGATCTACGCCGCCGAGCCGGAGTACGGCGACCTGGTCTACGGGCTCCGCAACCTCGACGAGGGGTACGTGCCGGAGGTGCTGGACCTCGAGGTGCTCGACAGCCGGATCAAGGTGGACTCCCGCAAGGCACTGGGTGCGACCCGGCAGCTCGCCGAGGCGGAGGGCATCTTCGCCGGGGTGTCGACCGGCGCGTCGCTGGTGGTCGCCCAGCGGGTCGCCCCCCGGCTGCCCGAGGGCGCGCAGATCGTGGCGATGTCGCCGGACGGAGGGTGGAAGTACCTCTCCACCGGGGCCTACGCGCCCGGCGACCTCGATGAGATCGCGACCTCGATCTCCGGCACGCTGTGGGCGTGAGCGGGTAGCGTCCGCTGCGCGCGGGATCCGCCGTGCAGCAGCGAGCGCGAGGTCGGGTCGATGGGTGCGGTCGCGCGGGCGGGTGGGGCGGCGGCGGGTCTCGGTGCCTACGTCCCCCGTGTCCAGGTCGAGTGGCTGCGGACCGCCGAGGAGCGGCGCTGGCGGCGTGTGGACGCCACCCTGGTGTTCGTCGACGTGTCGGGGTTCACCGCACTGTCGGAACGGCTCGCACGGGCGGGTCGCATCGGTGCCGAGGAGCTGACGGACACGATCGGCTTCTGCTTCGACGCCCTGCTGGAGGTGGCGTACCGCGGTGGGGGCAGCCTGCTCAAGTTCGGTGGCGACGCGCTGTTGCTGCTGTTCTCCGGCGAGGGGCACACCGACCGTGGCTGCCGGGCGGCGGTTGGCATGCGGCAGGTGCTGCGCGACCTCGGCAAGCTCGAGACCTCGGCCGGCCCGGTCGCGCTGGAGATGTCGATCGGTGTCCACAGCGGTGAGATCCACCTCTTCCTCGTGGGGACCTCGCACCGCGAGCTGGTGGTGACCGGGCCGGGCGCCAGCGAGACCGTCGCGATGGAGGCGGCAGCTGACGCCGGACAGATCGTGGTCAGCCCGTCGGCGCGGGCGGTGCTCGATCCGGCCGTCGTGGGCGACGCGTGCGGACCCGGCTTCCTGCTGGTCGCAGCGCCAGCCGGTGCGGATCCTGGTCCGGCACCGGCCGACAAGGAGGGTGATCCCGGTGCACTCGAGCGCTCGCTGCCGCTCGCCCTGCGCCAGCACCTGACGAGTACCGGGCGCGACGCCGAACACCGCCGCGCGACCGTCGCCTTCCTGAAGTTCCGGGGGCTCGACGCGCTGCTCGCCGCCGAGGGGGAAGCGGCCGCCGCTGCGGCGCTGGATGCGATGGTGACCGGGGTGCAGTCGGCAGTGGATACCCACGGGGTGACCTTCCTGGGCACCGACATCGATGCCGGCGGCGGCAAGGTCATCCTCGTCGCCGGGGCCCCTGCATCCGGCGGCAACGACGAGGAGCGCATGCTGCTGGCCCTGCGCGACCTCGTCGAGCAGCCGTCGCGCCTCGGGCTCCAGGTCGGCGTCCACGCCGGACACGTCTTCGCCGGCGACGTCGGTCCGGCCTATCGGCGGGCGTACACGGTGATGGGTGACGCGGTGAACCTGGCGGCACGCGTGATGGGTCGATCGCTGCCTCGTGCCATCCTCGCCACCGACGACGTGCTGAGGAGCTCCCGGACCTCCTTCGCCAGCGATCCGTTGGATCCGTTCACGGTGAAGGGCAAGCGCGAGCCGGTGCTGGCGGCCCGCGTGGGCGCGGCCACCGGCGTCCGAGCTGATGCCAACTCCATCGGTCTGCCCTTCGTCGGCCGCGACACGGAGTTGGCCGCCTTCGATGCGGCCATGGCGCAGGCGCGCGACGGAACCGGTTGCCTGGTCGACGTGATCGGCGACGCGGGGATCGGGAAGTCCCGGTTGATGGCGGCGTTCCGGGAGCGCACCACCGACCGGCCAGTGGTCGAACTCGTCTGCGAGTTACACCGCGCCTCGGTGCCTTACGGCACGACCCGCAAGCTGCTGCGCACCGTCGCGGGTATCGCCTCCGATGCGACCGAGGCCGAGGCAGCGGAGCGGCTGCTGTCCCTGGTGCGTCGGGAGCTCCCCGACCTCCTCGCGTGGGCACCGTTGCTGGCGATCGCCTTCGGGACGCACCTGCCGGCCACCGAGGCGACCGCGACGCTCGACGAGCGGTTCCTGCGACCCCGGCTCCACGAGGTGGTCACGAGGTTCCTGAGCTGGGCCTGGGACGGACCGACGCTGCTGACCATCGAGGATGCGCAGTGGATGGACGAGGCCTCCACCGACGCGCTGCGGGCGGTGGCGACGCGCCTCGGGGAGCGGCCGTGGGTGTGGTGCCTGACCCGTCGGGAACAGGATGCGGACCCGGCCCCGGAGATCCCCAGGATCACGATGGCCCTCGCCCCGCTCGACGCTGCTGCCACCGCGGCGCTCGCTGATGCCGCCACCGCGGCCGCGCCATTGGCGTCTCACGACATGTCGCTGCTCGTGGAACGCAGCGGCGGGAACCCGCTGTTCCTCCAGGAACTCGTGAGCGCCGCCCGGGATGTGGGTGGGGTGGAGTCGCTGCCGGATTCCATCGGGAACCTGGTGACCGCGCGCATCGATCGCCTCCCAGCGGTCAGCCGCGGCGTGCTCCGCGAGATCTCCGTGCTCGGCTACAGCTTCCCGCGAGACCTGGCCGCCGCCGTTCTCACCAGCGGCGATCCCAGTGACCTGGGCCAGCTCGGGGAGTTCCTCGTCGATGAGGGTGAGCTCGTGCGCTTCCAGCACGCGCTGATCCGCGACGCGGCCTACGAGGGCCTGCGCTACCGGCTCAGGCGTGACCTGCACGCCAAGGCGGCCGAGGTGATCGCCACGGCCGCCGAACCCAACCAGCAGCAGGCAGCACTGCTGTCCTTCCACTACTTCCACGCCGGCCGTTCGGACGAGACCTGGCGTGCCTCGCTGACCGCCGCCGAGGGTGCGCGTGCCGTGTACGCCAACGCGGACGCCGCGACCTTCCTGGAACGGGCGGTGGAAGCAGCCCGAGGCCTCGACGGGCTGAGCCCCGAGGAGCTGGCGCGGGCCTACGAAGCACTCGGTGACGTTCGCGAGCTGATGGGCACCTACCGCGAGGCCGCCGAGGCCTACCGCGCGGCGCGGCGACTCCACCCGCCCGATCCGGTCGCGGAGAGCCGGCTGATCCTCAAGCAGGCGAAGGGTCACGGCTGGCTCAGCAGGTACTCGCAGGCCCGTCGGTGGATCCGCCGAGGACTCAAGCTCATCGAGGAGCTCGACGGACCCGACGCGGCGGGCGAACGCGCGGCCCTGAGCGTGTGGTACGCCCAGTTCTGCGTGGAGGAGGGGCGTTACCAGCTGGCCCTGCGCTGGTGCCACCGCGCCATCGCGGAAGCCGAGGCCACCGACGCACGCGAGGTCCTCGCCCACGCCTACCGGCTCCTCGATCGCGTCTACGTCGATCTGGGGCGGATCGAGGACGCGACGCACTCCGCGGCGGCCCTCGCGCTCTACGAGGAGCTCGGGGACCTGCGGGGCCAGTCCGTCGTCACCAACAACCTGGCCGGTCTCGCCTACTACCTCGGCGACTGGGCCACCGCGCGGGAACAGACCCGGCGAGCCCTCGAGGTGTGCCGTCAGATCGGTGACCAGGCCGGCGTGACCAGAGCCACCCAGAACCTCGGCAAGCTGCTGTGCGACCAGGGGCGGCTCGACGAGGCTGCCGAGCTGTTGACCTCGGCGTTGCGCATGGGGCAGGCGGCCGGCCACCGGGCCGTCGTGGCGATCGCCCAGCGCGACCTCGCCCGCGTCGCCGCCCGGTCGGGCCGGCCGGAGGAGGCGCTCGAGTTGCTCGCGGCGGCCCACGAGACCTTCGTTGACATCGGTGCCGAGGCCGACGACGTCGACACCCTGGCCGTGATCGCGGAGTGTCACCTCCTGCGCGGTGAGCACGAGCGGGCGATGGCGGTGGTCGACGAGGCGCTGGAGCAGGACCACGCCCTCGGGGGGATCTCGGGGCAGAGCCCCCTGCTCCATCGGCTGCGTGGCTACGCGTTGTGGCGCCGAGGCGCGAGCGGTGAGGCCCGCCAGGCGTTGGAGGAGAGCCTCGCCGCCGGCCGGTCACGAGATGCGGATTACGAGGTCGCGCTGACGCTCGATGGGCTCGCGAGCCTGGCGTCGGACCGGCCGGACGATCCGGCTTCAGGGCAGGTGGAGAGCTGGCTCGCGGAGAGCCGCGGGATCCTGGAGCGGCTCGAGGTGGTGCGGGTACCGGAGCTCGAGGCGCCGACCCGAGCGTGACCTCGGCCGGTCACCCAGCGAGGGTGACCGGCGGGTCGGCTGTGAGCGGAGGTCCGGTCAGCCCATGGTCCAGCGCGTGCCCCAACGAACGGTTATCACCGGGGCGCCGTTGCGCTTGACCCGCGACTCGACGCAGGGGGTGTCATCGGGCCCGGAGCAGTCAGACAGGAACCCGCTGGTCTGGAACTCGGTGCCCTCGTCATGATCCGTCAGTCCGAACCGCTTGAGGTTCTCGGTGTCGTCGGCGTTGACGACCCGGTTGCCGAAGATGTCCACGAAGGTCGACAGATCAGTGAACGGGGCCAGCGGTGTGGCGCAGATCTGGTAGAAGGCGACGCCGTTGTTGGTCTGTCGCTGGTCGTACTGCTTGCTGACCCGGAACTCGATGATCTTGTCGACGAGGTTGATGCCGTTGATGGTCACCTGGCTCGGGATGTAGCTGTAGTCGTCAACGTCGTAGTCCATCGGGTTGCCGCAGACCTCGAAGGGGTTGGCCACGGCGCTGCCGAGGATGCTGCCGTTGTCACCGTCAGCCAACCCGGATGCGGTCGTGGTCCCGTCACCATCGTCGTTGAGGGTGGTCGTGCACCGGACTCCCTCTTCGCAGGTGGTACCGAAGGCGAACACCTCGAAACCCTCGGACTCGACGTCGAGGTAGCCGTCCGCGGAGGCCGTGAGCGTGTAGGTGCCGGCCGTGTCGACCTCTAGATCGTCGAAGGTCGCGATGCCGCCGACGGTGTCCTGCGTGAGCGTGCCGTCGAGGCCGTCTTCGATGTAGGTCAGGGCGATCGAGATCGAGGCCGAAGCTTCGGCGATCACAGCCCCGTCCCCATCGACGATGGCGACCTGCGGCGGGTAGAGCCCGTCCACGCCGGGGATCGCCACGTCGACGCTGGTATCGCCCGGCTGCTCGACGAACGCGAGCGTGCCGCAGCTGATGATCATGGTCGTCGGCTGCTCGCCGACGAGGACCAGCTCGTTCGCTGTGTCACTCGTGCTGTTGAAGTCGTTGGCCTGCTTGGCCTGGGTCGTGAACTCCACCGACGTGTCGTCGTCTCCGGTGGCGGTCGCGGTGAAGGTGACGTCGATCGTCGCGCCCGGTGCCGCCGAGAGGTCGTCGAGGCTGATCACTCGGGTGACGTCGTCGTAGGAGACGATCGGGTCCGTCTTGGGGCCCCGCTGGCCGGAAACCTCGACTGCGAGGTCGTCGGCGCCGTCGGCGTCCGTGCTGAGCACGACCTCACCAGGGACGTCGATCCGCGCGGAGCCGAGCCGCTGCTGCGAGGAGGTGTTGGTCAGCGTCAGCGTGAACGCCTCCTCGACCCCGTTGCAGACCTCCTCGGGCGTGACCGAGGCGGTGTAGGACCGATCGGTCGTGTCGTCCTCCGCCACCGCTGGGAGCGCGAGGGCCGAGACGACCATCAGGAGGCTGAGGGCCAGTGCTGAGCGGCGGGCCAGGGCCCGGGATGGACGGCGTGTCATGGGCTTCCCTTGCGTGGAGGCGGAACGGCCGGAACGGACCAGGCCCTGTCAGCGGCCGTTGAGGTCGTCTCACATGAGGACGAACGACCCTGCTGGCGTCCTTGTGGTCTGCCAGTAGGGCCGAACGGCCGGCCGTCGTAGGTCACACTACTCCGACCGTGCCCGGCGGGTAGCCAGAACCGCGGCGGAAACGCTGCGGTCACGGACCCTTCACCGAAGCGTGATCGGCCAGTGACGCAGGGTGAGGGCGGCGACGCTCAGTGCCCGCTCGGGGTGCGCTCATCCGTGCGCTGGTCATCGGCGAACGTGCGCAGGGCGTCCACCGACTCCTCGTAGCCACGCTCTGCGACCGGTCCGACCACGTCGAAGGCCAGCAGGCCGACACCTCGCAGCTCGAACTGCAGGTGCAGGTCGGCCAGCCCCGCCTCGATGCCGCGGTCCCGCGCCTGTGCGGCGGCGACCAGCATCGAGCGCATCAGGGTGGGCATCAGCCGCGGGACGCGCGGGGCTTTCATCCCCGGCGTGAACCGCCGCGCGAGGACGCCGCCGCCACGCACGTAGAGACCGTGGTCACCCTTGGCCGTCGGTCCCAGGACCGGGGCGACGTCGGAGGCGATCACGATGCCGCCGGGCGTCTCGCGCCGCGCGACGTCCACCGGCAGGTTGTTCATCACCCCGCCGTCGACGTGGAGGTCGTCCCCGAAGGCCACCGGCGGCATGACGCCGGGGATCGACAGACTCGCCCGCATCGCGCGTTGCAGGTCACCGCGGCGGTGCACCACCGTGTTCGAGTGGGTCAGGTTGGTCGAGACGCAGCGGTAGGGCAGCCAGGTGTCCTCGATGTCGCGGCCCTCGACCCCACGCTCGATGGCACGGGCGATGCGCTCCGCGGCGATGATGCCGCTGACCGGGATGGTGTAGTCCAGGACGCGACGGAACAGCTCCGTGGTCCGGTCGACCAGATCCTCGACCGGGGTCTCCATCGCCACGAGCGCGCCGAGGGCGGCGCCGACGCTCGCACTGGCGATCCCGTCGATGGGCAGCTCCACCTCACCCATCGCACGCACGAGGCCGAGGTGGGCGAAGCCCTTCGCGCCGCCACCACCGAGCACCAGCCACACCGAGCGGCCGCGCACGTAACGGGCGAGGCGCTCGATGTCGTCGGTGTGCCCGGCACGCAGGTGCAGGTGGTCGTCGACGTCGCGGTCGGCCAACCAGGCTGCCGTGCCGTGGGGACGGTCGGCGTCCGCCGGGTGGTGCAGGAGCAGGGTGATGCGCTGGTGCGGGAGGTGGCGCAGCGGGAGCAACGCGCGCTCGGACGAGGTCGGCTCCGCATCGCCCGCGGCGTCCGCCACCAGCAGCACCTGGTCGGCCCGGTCGATGCAGCGCTCCGACCACGCGGTGCGCTCCGGGTCCGCGACCAGCAGCAGCAGGTCGGTCTCGGCCTCCAACTCGTCCAAGAACCGCTCGACCCGCAGCTCCGCCGCCTCGCCGCGGTGGGCCTGCGCCGCGCCCTCGAGGCCCACCGCTGCGTCCACGTCCGCCGCCGCCACGACCCGGGCGGAGCCGGTCCGTGCCAGCACGTCGGCGAGCGCAGCGACCAGCGGCGTGGCCGCCACCTCGGGCGCGGTCGGCACCACCGCGATGGCGGCGTTGTCCATCCGTGCCCGGTCGTACTCGTGCCGGGCGTCCTCCTGGCGTGCCACGAGCCGGCGGACCACCGCCAACAACGTGGCCGGGTAGGCGAGTAGCAGCGTCTCGATGCTGGAGCGTGGCAGACGCGCCAGGTGGCTGCGACGGGCCGCGACCACCGTGGCGGTGCGGGGGGCGTCGGCCAGGAGCGCGTGCTCCCCGATCAACTCGCCCGTGCCGACCTCGCCGACCGGCTCCACGATGCTGCCGTCACGGTCCCGTTGCAGCACGCGCACCCGACCCGAGACGACCACGTAGGCGGCGTCCGACTCGTCGCCCTCGGAGAACAGCACCTCGCCGGGGGCCACCGTCACGATGTCGCTGCGCTCCACCGTGGCGGCCAACTCCGTCACATCGGCGTCCGGGAACAGTTCGGCGAGGTGGCGACGCAGCCGCGTCGCCAGCAGCCGGTCGGAGGCCGTGCGGGCGAGTTGCACGCCGAGCGCGGGCTCGCGCTCCAGGAGGGTGATGAAGCGCTCGCCGTCGATCGCCGCCACCTCGGCGTCCTCCAGGGCGCGCAGCGTCGCTGATCGTCTCGCGCCGCTGAGCACGGCGATCTCGCCGATCACCGCGCCGGGGTCGAGGCGAGCCAGGGCCGCGTCGTCGGTGTCCCCGGGCTCGGCCAGGGCGGCGAAGTGGCCGGACAGCACGACGTAGAGCGTCTCGGCCACCTCGCCGGTCTCCACCAGGTGTTCCCCCCGGTCGATCGGCAGCACGCGGCTGGCATCGGCGAGCGCCTCGAGCACCGCCTCGTCCAGCCCCGCGAACGTGGGGATCGCTGCCAAGCGGCCCACGAGTTCAGCCTCCGTCATCATCCCTGCTCCCGCCTCCACGATCCCGGAAGGGAACGCTAGTGCCCCGAACGTCTCACGTGCGGGCGTTGTTGGCAGGACGCGGCTCCCCGCCGCTGCCACCCGGGCGAAACCTCGTCGAAACTTCGGTGACGCCGGCCCGTGACGGCGTTGCGCTTGGTTCTGGCCGGCTCCTGACGCCGCCGGATCACCTGGCTCGCCGGATGCCGGTGCGGCCGCGCCCGTGGTGGCGGAAGGCAGCGGGTGGAACGAGGAGGGAGCCGGGTGCGGGACACGATCACGCGGATCATCGAGGAGGTCCACCGACGCTACGCCGGCACGATGGACGGCTCACTCGCCGACTACATCCCGGAGCTGACCCGCGCCGACCCGAACCACTTCGGCATCGCCGTGGTCACCGCCGACGGCTACCGCTACGCCGTCGGCGACGTCGACGTGCCGTTCACGATCCAGTCGGTGTCCAAGGCCTTCACCTACGGGATGGCGCTGGACCACCGGGGGGCGGCAGCGGTGGAGGAGCGCGTCGGGGTCGAGCCGTCGGGCGAGGCGTTCAACTCGATCAGCCTCGACCCGGGGACGGGCCGGCCGCGCAACCCGATGATCAACGCCGGTGCGATCGCGGTCACCGGCATGCTGCCGGACCGCGAAGCTGAGCCCCGCTTCGAGCACATCCGGTCGACCTTCTCCCGCTTCGCCGCCCGTGAGCTCACCTGGGACGACGAGGTCTACGCCTCCGAGAGCGCCACCGGGTTCCGCAACCGGGCCATCGCCAACCTGCTGCGTAGCTTCGACATCCTCGACGGGCCGACCGACCCGGTGGTGGAGGACTACTTCCGCCAGTGTTCGCTCCAGGTCACCTGCAGCGACCTGGCGACGATGGCGGCGACGCTCGCACACGGCGGCGTGAACCCGGTCACCGGCGATGCCGTGCTCACGCTCGGCAACGTGGAGAAGGTCCTGTCGGTGATGGCGACCTGCGGGATGTACGACTACTCCGGCACCTGGGTCTACGAGGTCGGCCT
>SL_3KL_010_SEDDRAFT_10005920_pt1 | contig 10945 bp, 7 predicted proteins | sample SodLakKL_010_SED_2_FD_10381 | JGI IMG/M metagenome (IMG submission 10381)
TATTGAATTAGGTGCTAATTTACAAGTTATGGGTGGTGAATTCGCCAAGATGGACCCGTTACATTGGCTATATACCGCACGTAATGAACCCGAACAACTTACTGAACAATTATCTGAAATGACAAAAGGTATTTATACTTTACGTCAGGCTTCTGATGGTACATTTGAAAAATTTATATCTCCGGCAGATAGAGATAGGTTGGCAAATGTTGCTAAAAGTTTGGGTATTGCCCAAGAAGAAATGTTTGAAATAGCACAAAGAAGATTAGACCTTTCTTTAGTTGAACAACAAATGGCTGGTATTGGATTAAATCCAAGAGAAAAAGAATTAATTGCAGGTGCTGCAGAATTTGATTCTCAATCCGGTAAACATTTTGTTTTGTTAGGTGGATTTATGAGAGACATATCAGAATTAACCAAAGAACAAGTACAAGCATTTGATTCTGAACAAAAAACTTTGAGAGAAAGAGCTAAAGAAGCACAAACATTTAATGAAGTATTCCAAGCCACTTTAAATGAATTAAAAACTGCTTTACTTCCATTATTGAGAAGTGTTAATAAAGCAATTGAAACTATACGACCTGTAGTTGTTGGTGTAACTGAATGGTTGACAAGTACAGAACATATGATACCAGCATGGGCAAAGGTTGCAATGGCTTTTACTGCAAGTGCTTTATTGTGGAAAGGTTTAATACCGAAATTATTAGTAGCAAGTAGTAATTTAGCAGGTAAAACCAAAGTTGGAAGAATTTTTGGTGCTGGTGGTGGAACTGGTGCTACGGGTAGTGGAACTGGTGGTGGTAGAGGTGGTGCTGGTATTAGCGGTTTAGCAACAGGTGTTGGTATTGGTGCTGCAGGTGTTGGTGTTGGCGGTGGTATAAATATTGCCGCACAAGGTTTTAGTGAATTAGCTGATGCCATTCAAAGAGTTGATAAAGATAAATTAGCTGCTTTAAATATAACAATTGGGATTTTAGGTGCTACAATGGTAGGTATTTTAGTTCCGGCATTATTTGCAACAGGTAGTGCTGGTTTAATTGCAATACCAGTATTATTATCATTAGGTGCTGCCGCAGTTGGTATTGGATTCGGTATTAATTTAGCTGCAAAAGGAGTTGGTCAAATGGCTGAAGGTATTGGAACTTTAGTTGAAAAAAGTAAAGGTGCGGGTTGGGAATTAGCACAAGTAGGTGTTGGTATTGCCGCAATTAATACAGCTATGGCAGCAACAGGTACTTTAGGATTTTTAGGTGGTGCTTTAGGTGGTTTTAAATCTTTAGATAGAACACTTTCAATTGTAGCACAACATTCTGAAGGTATTGGTAAAGTAGGTGATGCATTTCAACAAATTGGTGCTGTTGTTGGTACATCAAGAGAAGATTTAGAAGCCGTTGAAAAAGCAATTAAATCTATTTCAGAAGCAAATGCTAAAGAAGGTACTTTATTCTCAGATTTAGCTAATCTCTTAAATAAACCATTAAAAGTTGAATTTGCTGATGCTCAAGCCAATTTTATTTCAAATATAACATTAGAAATTGATGGAGAAAAATTTGTAAATAAAGTAGTGAAAGCCAGAACAGTAGCTACAAAATTTGCAGATGCGAAGCAAGGACAGGCTTAATATCCAATGTTAAGAAATTGTTAAATTGAGTAGTTTTATTTAAAAAGACTTGGAAATGTGGAAAATTTTTTGTAACTTTGACATGTTTATGTTGCAAACATAGCGGTCACTGTCTTACAGTGGTCATCACAACAAACCATTTATCACCTCTCCGAGTTAATACAAACTTACAAATATTTTTTATCATCTTTTCCAAAGATAATAAAAATACCCGACAATAAGGGCAAGCTATATTCATTTCTGAAGAAATTCATTAAATAGTCTTATGTGTTATTATTAAAAAAAGAAAAAAATTTCACTAATTAAGTATCCAATTATTAAGGAATCGTATAATATACTATCACCCCGGACAGGTTTGGGTATATTTCACCACGATAAAATTAGTAATTTATAATTCATTATGCAAGTATTTATTATAAAATATTTATTTAATGAGTCGTTTACTTAATAGTTCAGAGGAAATTAGAACCACATTAAAAACAAGAAACTTGTATGGATTTGATAATCAATATCCAAGTGAATCTAATTCTACAGGTACAGCAATTATTAATGCTGTAAATAGTATTAGTAGTATATTGAGTCCATATTCAGGATATGATATGTCCAATAGTGTGTTTGGAAGATTAATTGAAGATAAAACTCCATTAACTGAAATAGGTTTGGTTATGTTAGGTAAACAATTTGCTTTTTCAACAACAAAAAGAGCAGCAGATAAAATAATTCCAACTATCAAACCATTTAATGCTTTCTTAAAGGGTAAATCTGTAATAATCCCCAAAGAAGATTATAGAATTACAAAACAAGAAGATGAAAATTTCTTTCAAAGGTTTTTAGATATAACGACTTTTTATACTCCGTCAAGAGATTATATTTTTGATAAAAATTCAACCAATTTAGATTATTTAAGAAATACTGGTCAATTTCAAATTGATGCTTTGGTAAATAACTTAAATAAAAACATTTACAATAAATTCCAATATTATGATGAAATTGGGGATGATTTAAATTTTAGAAGTATTAATATAATTCCAAATAGAACATATTTTACAACAAATAGTGAATTTACTGCATATGATTATAAATATGTGAGAAGGGAAGATTGGGCTTTAGATGGTAATGTCGGCATGAGAGATTCGTTCAATATTGATGCTGATGCTTATCCAGAATATGCACCGGATTTAGATTTTGTAAAGGATTATTTTGGAAAATCAGATGCTTCACCAGTAAGACAAGTAGGTGATTTAGCAGAATTAAATGATTGGGTAGACCAAGACACTGGTTTTAGTAATGATGAAGATAGAAATAAAATTATTTGGGGTAGAGACGGTACAACATCTAATTTAAGAACCAATAGACAGGGTTTAACTGGTTTTAGTGAAGAAGAAGTACAGAGAAATTTATCATATTCAAATGATTTACCAAGTAAATTCGGTAATCGTAAAGGATTATTAGCATATACTCGAAATTTAATAAATGCTAAAGGTGGTCAAATAGGTGACACAACAAGAAAAGCATTTAAGAAAGGTAATGAAATCACTGCATTTAATGGTAGTGGATTGTGGAGAGCACCAGAAGATGCTTTACCGAAATTTGCAGGGAGAGAAGGTTTAAGACAACATAGTAGTGTAGACCAATACGATAGATTTGCCAAAGCAATTAGGTTTGAAGGTAATCAAGTGTATGGTGGTAATCAAAATTCTGTTATATATAAAACAGTAATGCCTAAAATTCATCCTATTTTGGATAGTGAAGGTAAAGTGGATAATAGAAACATGATGTTTTCATTAGAAAATCTCGCTGTTCAATTACTTGAGGAAAACGACTCAAATAGTAACTTTAGAACAATTGATAATGAATACGGTACGAAAATTCCTAAATGTGAAGCAGGTCAATTCGGTGGTAGAGTTATGTGGTTTCCACCATATAATTTAGAATTTAATGAGAGTACTGCAGCTAACTTTGAATCAACAGTTATGGTTGGACGTAATGAACCTATGTATAATTATTTACATAGTGAAAGGTCAGCAACCATTAGATTTGATATGATAATGGATTATCCACCTCACTTAAAAAATTATAAAGGTTTAAATAAACATAAAGCCATTGCAGAATTTTTTGCTTTTGGTGGTGATGGTGTTGACTATAATTTACCAGACCCTGATGTTCCGAGAAGAAAAATTCCGGAATTACCAGACCCAACACCATCAACCAGACCATATGAACCAAACATTCCAAGTAGTAAGATTGTTTATTATTTTCCTAATGATGTACCTAATCCTGCTGAAGTAAACACTGTTATTGACGATATACATAGAAAATATGAATATGAGATAATAACAGGTAATTATAATCATAGTAATGGTACTGTATTCGGTAGTGGTGATGGTAGTGGTGAAAATTTTGGATTAAATAGAGGTAATATATTATTAGTTGGTGTTATTGGAATAGGTAATGAGACATCAGATAGTTTTTATTTAGATGAAAGTAGAATACCGGGTACATTTAGTCAATACACTCATGTTCCAGAGGATGGATATATTAGATATCGTGAAGCAACAAAGGGTGGTTCTGTTGTTAGAGAAGAAACGGTGTTTGAAACAATAGATTTAGATAGATTATTATTGGAAGCATTTACAGAACCATTGAATCGTCAGGCTTTAAAAATTATAATAAGAGGTAGTGCTACCAGAAGATTTGCTGACCAAAGCAGACAAGCTGAATATAATAGAGAATTAGGTAAGAGAAGAATTGATTCAATAAAGTATTTAATTAATGAAAGATTTAAGGTTTTATTTAATACTGATTTAAATACTGCTGAAATTGAGATTGAAGAAGATAATATTGGAAGTCAGGCTTCACAAACAACCGAAGCAGATACTTTACAAGCAAAAAAAGAACGTTTTGTTGAAATAAGAATTGAACAAAGCAGTAAAGAAGTTTTTACTGAAAGAGAATTAACACCAGAACAGTTACGTGAAAACGAAGAAATTGCTGCTCGTAGACAAGAATTACAAGATTTGGTTGATACCACAAGCAGACAACAAGATTGTGTTTTAAATGAAAGAGGTAGTGGTGATGATAAAGGTTTATTAAAAGGATTTCAAGCCGCAAGTGGTAGATATTTTTCTCCCGTATTTCATTCACAAACACCGGAAGATTTTCATAGAAGACTGACATTCTTACAACAATGTATGAGACAAGGACGTGCTTTAAAAACAGAACATGAAGAAGGTGAAGATGGTAATATTAGAGCAAGAAATTCTGTATTTGGTCGTCAACCGATTTGTATTTTAAGAATTGGTGACTTTTTCCATACAAAAGTAATAATTGAAAACCTTACAATTGATTATGATGAAGCACCTTGGGATACAAACCCAGAAGGATTTGGTATGCAACCAATGAAAGCAAGTATTACATTACAAATGAAATTAATTGGTGGTCAGTCATTGAGAGGACCGATTGATGCGTTACAAAATGCTGTTGCATTTAATTACTATGCGAATTCAACATTTACAAATCAAGGTATTTATGGAACACCATCTGGTGTTGAAGCAAAACAATATGGTGGTGGTGATTCAGTTAAGACAGAAAGTGAGGACGAAACAAATAATGTTAATGAAAATCTTGAGAGAAGTTCAAGAACATTACCACCACCAATACCACCATTACCATTTCGACCATTATAATGATTTTTAAATAAAATATTATGCCAAGACAAGATTACGATAAATACAGTATATTAAGACGAGAAGGAGGATTGCCGGACATGATGCCTTTTGTTAGATTACCTGTTAATCCAACTGATAAATATGAGACTTGGAATCCTGAGTTTAGTCGATTGGATAAAATAAGTCAAAAATATTATGGTAATCCATTTTTTGATTTTCTTATTTTATTAGCAAATCCACAATTTGTTAGCGAGTTTGATATTCCGGACAATACTTTAATTAGAATTCCGTTTCCATTAGCTGTCGCCAGACAAGATTATGAAGAAATTATGGAAAGTAAAATCAATCAGTAAAATCACTTGCTTCTTTACGATTTTTAAATTAAGTTTGCAGTAGCAATAACTGTAAACTTTTTTTATATGAAATTTGAAAAAAATGGTGTAATTAAATATCCTGATTATATTAACATAATATCAATATATTTAGGTAAACTTCGTGATTTATATAATACAGAATTAAATGAAAAAAATTCGAAATATAAAAGGGGTGAATTAAGTGAATTTGTTAATATTCTTGGAATTAAAGGCGAATTAATTGTTCAAAATTTTCTATTTGAACAAAAAGTCAATTTTACTTATAGTGAAATATTATCAAGTAAACCAGTAGGAACTGCTGATGTGTTTATTGGTGGTCTTAAAATTGATGTTAAATCAATTAATGATGGAGCACCAGATTTGTTGGTGAATAAAGAAGCTCATGAAAAAAATAAAAACATTACACATTATTGGTTTATACAACCTTTAGTTAATAATAATAACAATAAACCAACCACTTCTGCAAATTATTGGATATTTACTAAAGAAGAAGTTGATAATTGGAAAATAAAAAATGTTAGATATAGTGATGCATATTATAAAGAAATAATAACAATTTAATATGAAAAAATTTAATCATGGAATTATAAAAAATGATGAGTTAGGATATAAACTAGGATATTTTAATTCAAAAAGGATGAACCAACGTATCTTTGTAGCAAAAGAACTATTAAAGATTTTAGGATATAATGGTAGTGTTAGTGCAACATTAGGTAAACATAACCTTGAAGAAGGTATTGATATGATTACCGTAAGAAAGAAAGACCATCCAGATTTTTTTAATCAACTGACGCACCTGAAGTGCGTCGGTTCTCGAACATCTTCAATTACAATGCTTTATGAGAGTGGAGTTAATAAATTACTAATGAACAGTAAAAAACCAATTGGAGTTTTAACACAAAACTGGTTGGCTCGTGAAGTAATGCCATCAATTAATGCAACTGGTCAGTATAATATTTCAGATTCATTAAATAATCCAATGTCTGAATTATTTAAACATACCGAACCAGTAATTCAAATTCAAAACTCAAAAAAAGTAGCAGGTCATATTAATGAAAAAGATAAAAATTTTAAAAAATATTTTAATAATGTACATTTGTTAGTAACAAATAAAACTGCAAGTCAAATTCGTAAGACATATGGTGAAAAGGGTAGTGCAAGAGATGCATTAAGAAAACACGCACCGGATAAATCTGCAACAGAAAGTGTTATTGATGAATTACATTTTAAACATGGTAAAGAATTAAATGAAATAGAAAATGCTAATTTACATAAAACATTACCACCAGCATTTCAATCAATATATAATTTAGGAATTGACCCTCACACATTTAAGAAAATTGAAAATGAAAAAAAGTAAAATAATAGTGGTGTATTCATCACATCTCTCCGAAGAAGAAAATAGAAAATTCAATAATCATATTGAAAATACTATTGGTATTAATATTAAAAACTATAGAATAGTTTCTTATGAAAATCACAACCAATACAGTTTAACTGAACTATATAATAAATCATTGAATGGAACTTGGGATAAGGAAACCATTTTTGTTTTCTGTCACAATGATATTTTATTTAGAACCAAAGATTGGGGAAGAATTTTACTAAATAAATTTAATTTCACAGATTACGATATATTAGGTGTGGCTGGCAGTACATATATGGCGGAAAATGGTGTGTGGTGGACTGACCGTAGTAAAATGTATGGAATAGTAGACCATAGTAATGGTTATGAGGAATGGACTAGTCAATACTCTGTGGAAAAGAAGGGTCAAATCTCTCCAGTTGTTTTAATCGATGGATTATTTATGGCAGTTAACCCAAGTAATTTAGAACACTATTTTGATGAAGAATTCAAGGGTTTCCATCACTACGACACAAGTTTTTGTTTACCCAATTATTTAGATGGATGTAATATCGGTGTAATGTATAATATTAGAATTCTACATAAATCAATTGGGGAAACAAACGAGCAATGGGAAGAAAGCCGTAAGCAATTAGTTGAAAAATATAAAGACGAATTACCTTTAAAACACATTAGTGAGGATAAGTTAAGAGTTTTAATATGTTGCCAGTTCTTTAAGAACTTAACTGGTAGTGAAATGAGTAATTATGAATTGAGTAAAGAATTGGTTAAATTAGGGTGTGATGTAACCGTTGTTTCTTCATTGATTGGTGAACCCTTACTTAGTAAAGCACAAAAAGCAGGAGTTAAAGTATTTGGATTAGGTGATGCTCCAAATTATGGTATTGGTCAAGATAATAAATTGGTTTATTTGGGTAATGAAGCCGAGTACGATATAATTCATATAAATCACAAACCTATTGGTGAATTAATTCTACAAATGTATCCGAACACACCTGCAGTTATGCATGTGAGAAGTGAGGTTATTCCGGTTTATGAAGAACCAATTAAACATCAAGTAATAAAGAAATACATAAGTATTAGAGATAGTGTTAAAGAATATATTAAATCTTTTGATATTAAAGATGAAGATATTGTTCACATAGATAATCCATTTGATTTTGAAAGATTTAACACCAATTACGTAAAAGAGAAAAATGAAAAAGAAGTAGTTTTATTTGTTGGTACAAATGATTATTTGAGAAGACAAATGCTTTTGGATTTGGTTGTAAAAACCGGAGAAAAAAATCAGGAATTATGGTTGATTGGTGATGATGCAGGTGGATATCCTAAAGAAATTATTGAACACGACCATGTAAAATATTTGGGAATTAAATCAAATGTCGAAGATTATGTAAAAAAATGTGATTTTACTGCTGGAATTTTTATGGGACGAACAACAATTGAAGGATTTTTATGTGGAAAACCAGCAATTATTTATGATGTGGATAAAGAAGGTAATATTTTAGGAAATAAATTACATGATGTACCAAGTCCTTCAGAATTAGAAAAATATTCCAGTAGTTTTGCGGCATATAAGGTATTTACTTTATATAATGAAGTTCTTGAAAGATGAGACGAAATAAAATTTCAATAAAAAAAGTCATACGAAAAAAAATAGATCATAACCAAACAAAACCAATAAATGTTAATATGAGTAATAGAAGGGAAAGACGTTTGGGTATTCAAACAAAACCAATAAATGTTGATTTAGTTTCAACAAAAAAAATGATTTGGGATGATGAAATTGATGGTGATGTTGATTATGATGTGGTGGTTATTATTGCAAGTAAAGATAGATTCGACAATTTAAGCTCAATTTTAGATAATTTATTTAATACCGAAACAAAATATTCATGTAAGGTTATTGTTATAAATGATGCATCGGAAGATAAAACATATAATAGTTTGGTTGAAAAATATCCATTAATAACATATTTAGAGAATGATGTGAATTATGGTAAATGTAGATATTGGGAAACAATAAATAAATTATTTGATGAAGCAAAAAAATATAAATTTAAATATCTAATTCAAATAGATGATGATTTTGAATTATGTAATTCTTTTCTTGATGTAGTTGTTGATGAATATATAAAATACAAAAAAATAAATAAAAAAACAATATGTTTATCATATCATATTATGGATGATTCAAATAAAAAAAGATGGGGTTTAAAATATTGGATTGATGGTGGTGGATTGTATGATTATTTTTTTTTAAAAAATATTGGATTTAAAATAAATCCGATTAATATGAATAGATGGAATGTAAATAAAAATATAAGTAGTGGTGTTTGGCAACAAATATCAAAAAAAATAAATGATTATGGATGTATTATACAAAAAACTGAAAAATCGTTAGCAAATCATTTGGGTTTTTCAGAATCAAAAATGCATCCAGAATTTAGAAAAACTTCTGTTATTAAAACAATCAAATATGAGTAGCGTATCAGTAATATTAAATGTATATAAAAGACCACATACTCTTGAACAGCAAATTGAAGCGATTTTAAATCAATCAATAAAAATTAATCCTGAAGATATACATGTTTGGTATAACTATTCTGGTGTACAACAGAATTCACCGAAAAACTCAAAAGTAAATACTTATGTTTCGAATACAAATACTAAGTTTTGGGGAAGATTTACAATTCCATTATATCTAAAAACAAAATATATTGCTTTATTTGATGATGATACAATACCACAAAAACATTGGTTAAAAAATTGTATAGAGACAATTGAAAAACCGGAAACAAATGGAATATTAGGTGGAAGCGGTGTAATTATAAAAACAAAAGGTTATAAACCATATCAAAAGGTGGGTTGGAATGGTGTTCATTCAAATAAAACAAAAAGAGTTGACTTGGTTGGACATGCATGGTTTTTTAGACAGGAATGGGCTAAATATATTTGGTATGAAAAACCATCTACTTGGGACACTGGCGAAGATATAATGTTTTCTTATTTAGCACAAAAATATGGTAGAATTAATACATTTGTTCCACCACATCCTGAAAATAATAAAGAATTATGGTCAACAGATTTTTCATTTTCTGCAAAAGTTGGTAATGATTCAAATGCAAGTGCTTTAAATAATGCAAATCTTCAATTACAAAAGAGAGGTGAAGTTTGTATTCACTGCATAAATAATGGTTGGAAAACTGTAAATAATATAAAATAATGAAAACATTTGATGGTGATTTTGATTTATTTTTAAATAAACTAAAAAATGGTGAAGATTTTTCATTATCTCGTTGGGGTGATGGTGAGTTAAAAATACTTGAAGGTATTAGTATTGATATTAGAAAAAAAGGAAACGGTGAATTTAGATATGACTCTAATTTAATAGAATATGAACAAGTTAGAAATAAATTATTAGAATCATATTCATTTGTTGATGAAAATTATTATATTGGTATCGCATGTCCGTGTTGTGTTGGAGAAGAAAAATATGAATATATGAAACGAAAATGTGGTCAGAATGAAGAGTATCTTACTTGGGCAAATATTTTTGTTAATGCTAATCACAGAAGAACAATTTCTGAATTAATCCCGGAATTTAATAATCATACAATTAATTTAGTGGTGAATAAAAATTCAAAATTTAATAAATTACCATTTAAAATAAACAATGTTTGGACTGTTGGTACTGATGCTTGGTATAGTGATTATAAATTAGTTGATGTATTACTAAACTATATTAGTGATAATAATATAAAAAATGAAATATTTTTGTTTGCTGCAGGACCACTTGCTAATATATTAACATATGAGTTATGGAAAAATGGTAATAAAGAAAATACTTACATAGATATTGGTTCTATTTTAGACCCGTATCTTCAGTTAAAAATAACAAGGGGTTATCATAAAG
>SL_3KL_010_SEDDRAFT_10005921_pt1 | contig 10945 bp, 12 predicted proteins | sample SodLakKL_010_SED_2_FD_10381 | JGI IMG/M metagenome (IMG submission 10381)
AATCTTACAGCTTTATCTCCTTTAATCAGATCATTGTAAAACGATCTGTTTGGGACTTCGGTGATTTTAAATTCTGTAAGATCATTCAATTCATGTGATTCAGAATGAATTTCATTTTCGCGCACATAGTAATTTAAGCTTAATGTACCGGGCTCTTCATCTTTATCGATGGTAAATTCAATTTCAATTTGGCCATCTTTTACTTTGAATAGGCTGAGAAGTGACAGTGCAAAAAATGCAAATGCTGCTAAGCGTAAATAGCCTTCAATTAATACATCACTTACAATTATATAGCTAATTAAAAATAATACACACATCACTGCACTTAGCACCGTAATCATTGGCCAGTATTGTGAATATTTTTCTTTAACCGTTAAGCTTCTTCTACTCATGAAAGTATTCGTTTATTGATTTTATGGTTGTCGGCAGAATAATATTCAGTAAACAGGTTGGCCGTCAGACAGGAGTGAACCGGGCAAATCCATATACTTTGATCGTCATTAATGTGTGGTAATAATGCCCCGGCACCCGATATTATTCCATGCTCCTGTGATAGCGATACGACAGACGATTCATCAATCAACTGAATTTTCTGCTCATCATCAAAATAGACCGGTTTTCCATATATAGGGTTACCATTTTCCAAAATGTAATCTTTTGATAAATGGGCAGCGCCACCGTGAATGATAATCTGATCGTTCTCAGGTTTTATCTGAGCAATCGGTACTTTTACAAGCAATGCAATGTCATCTAACGAACAGCTTCCGATTTTATATTGCATCAGGTCAAAGAAAATGAAATTACCGGGAGATAACTCATTTGCCGGGCCAAAGTCATCCAGAACACTGCAGGAGGGAGTATCACCAAGACCATACTTTACATCCGGGTAATCTTTTTTAAGAACTGAGAATGCGCTCAAATCCCTTGATAAGACGTTTTCAATTTCATTTTCGGAGTCAACCTTATAGGTAGCGCCATCGTGTATATAAAAACCGGAAAAATTGAGTTTTTCTGTTTTATGGATACTATTAACTATCTCTTTTATCTCACTCTTTTCTTTTATTGATATTCCGCTTCGATCGTAGCCTGCATTTATCTCTATCATGATGTCAGCATTTTTGTCCAGGTTTTTGTCCAGCCATTTTACTATTCCGGAATTTGTAACCAATAACCTGAGCTTACTTTTCTCCAATAATCTATTCACGCCATCAATCTGTCCGGGAAAAAACGGGAATGCAATGGTGATATCATCCCAGCCATGATCTGCGAAATATTGGGCCATTGCAACAGAAGTGACAGTTATACCGTTTACACCAGTCTCTTTAAACCATTTACCAATTTCAGCGGATTGATGTGTTTTAAAATGCGGACGAAACTCACATCCAAGATTTTTTGCTTTATTAACAAAACGATCAATATTCTTTTTAGCACTTTGTTCTAATACGACAGCGCGCGGCCGCTCGAGCTGAGGAGAATTAAATGGGGGTATAAATTGATATTCTTTGATATTTAACTGCATTTGGCGATGAACCATGGTTAATTATTTACGGGTCTATAAATTATTTTAAAAATAGTGAATGCAAGCGAGTATAAAAGCTGTTATTTTCCATCTTTTGTACAAAAATGTAACGAATGAGTATAAAGACAAAACCAGTAATTGGAAGAGTAGAGAAGATCGGGTTTCCGGAATGGGAGATCTACAACATTGATGCGAAAGTTGATACAGGTGCTTACACCTCGAGCTTGCATTGTCATAAAGTTGAGAAGTTTGAAAAAGATGGAGAAGACTGGGTACGTTTTTTTGTTTTAGACCCTGAACATCCTGAATATGAAAAGAAAAATTTCACTGCAAAGTTGCACGACATACGAACTGTGAAAAGTTCGAACGGTCTTTCAGAAAAGCGATTTGTGATAAAACCCAAAGTTATATTCAATAACAAAAAAAGAACAATAGAGCTTTCATTGGCTGACAGATCATCCATGAGATTTCCGGTGCTTCTTGGCCGAAAATTTCTGAACAGCTTTATTATTGACACATCTAAAATATATTTATCTAAGTAATTTTATCCCATGTCTCACAGACAATTACGAATAGCAGTACTATCCAGAAATAAATCACTTTATTCTACCAGGCGCATTGTAGAAGCAATTGAACTGCAAGGGCACGAAGCCGTTATCCTGGATCATTTGAAGTGTGATATAGTGATTGAGCAGGATAATCCTTCGATCTATTACAACGGAGAAAGAATTAAGCCGATTGATGCAGTAATACCGCGTATTGGTGCTTCCGTAACTTTTTACGGTGCTGCGGTAGTCAGGCAATTTGAAATGATGGGGGTTCCAACTGTAGTAGAATCTCAAGCACTTGTACGATCGCGCGACAAACTGAGAAGTCTGCAGATTTTGGCAAGATCTGGTGTAGGACTGCCAAAAACGGTTTTCACAAATTACTCCAAAGAGGTTAAAAATATTATCTCCAGTGTTGGTGGTGCTCCGTTAATCGTAAAACTTCTTGAGGGAACTCAAGGCTATGGTGTTGTGCTTGCACCTACAAGAAAAGCTGCTGAATCCATTATTGAAGCATTCCATAGTATGAAGGCAAGAGTGATTGTCCAGGAATTTATTGAAGAAGCCAAAGGGGCAGATATCCGTGCATTTGTAATTGGCAATAAAGTTGTGGGTGCAATGAAAAGACAGGGTAAAGAAGGCGAGTTTCGTTCGAATCTGCATCAGGGCGGAACAGGGCAGTTAATTAAGTTATCAAAAAATGAGAGACAGGTGGCTTTAACTGCGTCTAAGGCTATGGGATTGACCATTGCAGGTGTGGATTTACTGCAGTCTGACCGCGGGCCTTTGGTGCTTGAAGTAAATTCATCTCCCGGACTCGAGGGTATCGAAAAAACCACAAACAAAGATATTGCCACAGAAATTATTCAATATGTAGAGAAGCTCGTCAGGATTAATGACAAAAAATCTAACAGCAAAAGATCTGTAAGAAGTAATGCCTGAATTCATAGATATTAATGGTGGATCGATCGGTTTAGGGGAAGACAAACAGGTAAACCTTACAGTAGCAAGGCTCCCAACGTATACAACTATTGATTTACCGGTTAGGGTGATCAGAGGAGCTGAAGACGGACCTGTATTACTTTTAAGCGGTGGATTGCATGGTGATGAAATTAATGGTATTGAGATAGTAAGGCGGATTATCGTTGATACCAACGCTCTGGATTTAAAACGGGGAACAATTATAGCAGTTCCGCTGATGAACGTTTATGGATTTATCCAGAATGTTCGCGGAGTTCCGGATGGAAAAGATGTGAACAGAAGTTTTCCGGGTGTAAAAGGTGGCTCGCTGGCTAAGCTTGTGGCTTACACAATTATGAATGAGATTATTCCTTTGATTGATTATGGTTTGGACTTTCATACCGGAGGAGCGAGCAGGGCCAATTTCCCCCAAATTCGGTGTGTTTTGGATTTAGAAAAGAATGTAGAGCTGGCTAACGCCTTTGCTCCGCCCGTAATTTTACATTCTTCACTGATTGATCGCTCTTTCCGAAAAGCAGCTCATCGTAAAGGAAAACATATACTTGTTTATGAAACCGGTGAGTCACTCAGGCTTGATGAGCACGGTATAAAAGAAGCTATTAATGGGACGTATAGAGTAATGAAACATCTTGGCATGCGTGATACAGCCCCTGAAGGCCACAAACCTCTGGTTTATCCAAAATCGAGATGGGTCAGGGCTCAATCTGCCGGATTATTTAATGCCCGCATTAAATTGGGTGACATCATCAAAAAAAGACAGCAAATTGGCAGAATTACAGATCCTTTTGGGAATGAGAGTATTAAAGTTATAAGTAAAATTGACGGACAGGTGATAGGTTTAAACAATAATCCCGTTGTGCACAAAGGTGATGCCTTAATGCATGTTGCAACAAATGAATAACAGAAAATGAACTCCGATTTAATTTTTCATGTAGTTTCCAGGCGAAAATGGCCTGAATTAAACAAAAACGGGTATTATCAGCCCGAAGATTTTGATGAAACCGGTATAATTGAATGCGTAGAGCCGGGAGCGTTGCAGGAATATCTGAATAAAGAGCATAGAGGCCGTAAAAATCTTTTCCTGCTGGTAATAGATACAAATCGTCTTATTTCAAAGCCAAAAAAAGCAAAAAACGGGCTTCGAATGCTGAATCAACCCGTTAATACTGATGCAATATTGGATAAGATCAGGCTGGATTGCAACAAAGACAAGATGTTTGATCTTGATGTGAAGATATCCTAAGCACAAAATATCTGAAAATCTGATTTTCAAATACTCATTATTGACGATTTCAATTGATTGAAATCAACGGGCTTAGCTAAAAATTCATGATAACCAAATTCTTCGGCTCGTTTTCGGGTTGATTCATCAGTGTTTCCGGTAATATATATTATAGCAGGAGAGTATAGCTTTGTAACTTCGCTGGCTACAGTGATACCATCAACCTGATCTTTTAGAGCAATGTCCATCAGTATCACACTTGGTTTATTCTCTTTGATTTTTTTAATCGATTCAGAACCATATTCGGAAGTTCCGGAAACTTCATAGCCGATTTTTTGGACCATCTTGGATAAGATCAATGATAGGACTTTATCATCTTCAACGATAAAGAAATCCATGGAATGGGTATTAGTTGCGAATTGGTAAACTTATGTAAGATACTTAAATCTAAAGATGGGTGGTTTGTTTCGTTGTGTATATTAGAATTCTGAATGTACTATTTGTTTAATTGTGTATATGTGTCGTATAATATATATTATGTAAAGTTGATAAAAATACATACTACCAACTGAATAGCACTTTTAGTTTAATACCCCTTCCTCTCTACTTGGAAAGCACTTTGTTTATCGATCTGAAATCAGGCAAATCCCCTGCATTCTGAAGGACCTCTTTAAACAATACTTCTTTTTGCGGACTGATAACAAATGAGGCTCTCTTTGATACTCCCCTCATTCCTTTATAGTCATCATAAAGCACGCCATAGGCTTTTGAAACTTCTTTATTGTAATCACTTAAAAGGTGAAAATTCAGGTTATTTGATTTTTTGTACTCTCTTAATGCATGATGGCTGTCAGTACTTATTCCTGCAACTGTAGTATTTACTGCGTTGTAGAACTTCATATTATCTCTTGTAGTGCATAACTCTGTTGTACAGGTTGATGAGAATGCAAATGGAAAAAACAGCAGTAATAAATTTCCCTTTTCAGTAAGTTCAGCAAGTGACTTTAATTCCTTGTTAGTGTTTAGAAGTTCAAAATCGGGTGCCTTATCACCAATATTCATGTTTATCGATAGTTAGGTAAGTTATTTTCTTACATTATTTTTCAGTAACTCAGGTAAAGAATATGAAACCAGCAATATTCCAGCTCCGGAACAAAGATTTGTTATTATTATTAGTAATTGCTCTTCCAAACCGGAATACCAATACACCCCATATCCAGCTAAAAGAAATATAAAGCCTCCAATCAGTGCCGGTTTACGGTTCATGTTACCTGCATACAAATAGATTATAAACAATGCTACAAATAGTGCAGTAGCCTGCAATATCATAAATAAAATGGCTAACAGGCCTTCTGAATCAACAAGAAAAACCAGTGCTGGAAATATGATAAGCGGTATGTAACTATACCAAACCGAACTTCTTACGTGTTGTGGTTTTGTGTAGTGTATTATTAAAAGCAAAACAACAAGTGCAGCTAATGTTGCGAAAGATATCGCTCCATTACCTAATGTTTCGGCTATATTTTCAGGAATATCAAATTCTGCTGCCATCCGGATAATTACAGCAATTAACAAACTGATGTAAACAAAGCGTATATGATTTTGATAGATAATACGCCTGGATATGTAAATAGCTCCCAGTACACTGCCCAGAATTAAGAATATCTGGCTCCACACGGTTAATTATCTCCGTTAGTTTCGCGTTGTTGGGCCCGCATGTTTACCTCTCTATTTTGTCGCTTATTGTTCTGATAAATAAGTATCAGATCTGCTATTTCTTTTAAAATTGCCCTCTCCTCCTTTACCATTCGATTTGCAAAATCATAAAGTGAAATTATATGATCATCTTTATCTTTAATCCCTCTCTCCCAGTCAATTAGAGGTACCTTTCTAAAAACATTAATAAGTCCGGCTCTGTGCTTAATGATTTTATTAAGAATTTTTTGGACGTCAGAATCTTCCGGGTCAGGTGTTTCGAATGTTTCTGAGTAATGCTTAAAACCGGATAGAACCAGCATTCTTGGGCTCTTTATAACTTTTTCTAAGATCGGCCGGAAATATTCAGATTGTGCGTGATCAATCAGACACAATTTCTGGTAGATTGACATTCCGTCCTGGGGAACTTCAGAATATGGAACAGCGTCAATAACATATTTTAAAGCTTCCGCTTCATCCTGAAGGTATTCGGCATCTTCGATCAGAGCTTCGAAATTTTCCTGGGTTACCTCCTGACCTGTCATCATATTAACAAGAGTTCACTTAAACGGACCAATGCTTTGATGCTTCAACAGAATCGTTTCTTTTTTGTTGCTCAAGCATATCTACCAGAGACAAGCCGGTGTTCCAATCTGTATCACGGTCTCTTACAGAATGGATATTATTTTCCTGCTGGAAGTTCCAGAACTGTCCGAATTGACGATTTTTGTATTCACGAAGAAAATCAAGCCTTTCTTTCAAATCTTCTTTAGGTACAAGCAGGCGTTCTTTATCATAAACCGCCTCTTCTCTTGACTCAAATACGATATCATAGTCCTTACTCATCACAATTGCTTCCTCAGGACATACTTCTTCACAATATCCGCAATAAATACAGCGAAGCATATTAATCTCAAAAAACTCAGGGTATCTTTCTTTAGGGTCTTCATTTTCGCTGGCCTGCATACTAATTGCAAGCGGCGGACACGCCCTTGCACATAAACCGCAGGCAACGCATCTCTCCTGCCCGTTATCTTCAACTAAAACCGGACGACCTCTGAAAATTGATGGCGGTTCCCACTTTTCTTCGGGATAATTCATCGTAAATGTGGGCGCAAACATTTGTTTAAATGTATATATAAGGCCTTTAAAAATCTCAGGCAGATATATTTTTTCAAGAAATGAGAATTTCCGTTCTCGTTTATAATCTTCATTTAGCGCATTTGCTACGGGCTGGTCAAGACTCATCGGAAATATACGTCTGTATGGTTTTCTGTTATCAGTTGCGAAAAATAACCTTTTCGGTACTACCGTTCAATGAATTTATACGAATAATAGTTTCTATTTTTGTCTGAAAATCATTGTTATAGGCACGCCAATAAATCCAAACTCTTCTCTGAGCTTGTTTTCGATAAAACGCCTGTAGTTTGACGGAAGTTCTTCAGGGTTATTCATAAAAAACTTGAATACGGGAGGATTGCTTTTGACCTGTACAGCATACTGTATTTTAAGCTGCTTTCCCCTCTTCATTGGCAATGCTTTCTCCTTCAGAATTTTCTCGATAAAACTGTTCATTCTGGGGGTCGAAATCTCTTTTTTTCTTTCCTGCATTACTCGCTCCGACATCTCAATAACACGTTCTATACGCTGCCCGGTCAAAGCAGATATTGAAATGATAGGGATATACGTAAGCTGCTTAATACGGCTGTAAATATATTCTTCAAACTCTTTCAGAAGATTTGTGTCTTTATCGGGGATGATATCCCATTTATTCAACACAATAACTATGCCCTTGTTGAACTTTTCAGCTTCTCTGATAATTCTCTTATCCTGTTCATCAAAACCCTGAGTTGCATCCAAAATAAGCACAACAACATGGGCTTCTTTAATTGATCTGTCAGTCCGTACCGTACTGTAAAACTCAATGTTCTCTTTAACTTTAGTTCGTTTTCTGAGTCCGGCTGTATCAACCAGAATATATTCTTTATCATTAAAAATGAGGCTGCTGTTTATAGAATCTCTTGTTGTGCCGGGAATATCGGTAACTATACATCGTTCACTTTTCAATAGAGCATTCATTAAAGAGCTTTTACCAACATTTGGCCGTCCTACAAAGGCAATTTTTGGAGTTTTACTTTCTTCATCTTTTTCATTATCTCCCGGCAGCAATTCTACAACTTTATCCAGCAAATCACCTGTTCCTGTTCCATTTAATGCAGATACGGGATAAAGCTCATCAAACCCCAGTTCGTAAAATTCAACGGTTTCCAGTTTTCGATTTTCATTATCACTTTTGTTAACCACTAAAAGGACTGGTTTATCCTGTTTGCGGAGTAGCGAAGCAACTGATTTATCCAGTGTGTTCACTCCGCTTTCTACATCCACAACAAAAAGTATTACATCAGATTCTTCGATGGCAATATGCACCTGTTCACGAACACCCTGTGATATTACATTCATTTCGTCAGGTAAGTAACCGCCGGTGTCTATGATATTAAAATCGCGGCCATTCCAAAAAGCTTCACCGTAGTGCCTGTCTCTTGTAACACCATATTCATCATGAACTATCGCTTTACGCTGACCTATCAGCCTATTGAATAGCGTAGATTTGCCAACATTTGGGCGCCCTACTATTGAAACCGTTGGTAACATCTGACTGTGAATATTGTTAAGTTATTTGATAATTATTTTAAGGTACGAATTTTATAGTAAGGAAATGATTGAAACTGTATATGGTAACTTCGGATTTGTAGGCTCGCTTGTTGTATCGCTGGCGATTTTCTTTTTCTTCATTTTTTGGATGGCCGGTGTTGCCGGTATCTGCCAGGAGAATGATGAAGATGGAAAGACACCACTTTTTCTTTTATTTCTCGCAATCATAATTCCTGTTTATCCCGTTGCCTGGATTCTAATTACTATGATTAAACAAAAGAGAGAGCTTCGCCGCCTTTAATTTTTCATCCTTACTCAGTTAACTTGTTTTTTCCTTCCTCAAGCTGATTATCATTATGTGATTCCTCGACAAGCATCCACGGTTCAAGAATTGATTCTGGAATATTATCTAAGAACCTGGATGGTTTCGAAAAGTAGTCGCCGTAATAGCTTTGGTATAAAGCCGGGTATGAGATAAAAAGTTGATTTTTTGCCCTTGTGATTGCTACATAAAAGAGCCTTAATTCTTCCTGGATCTGATCATCACTGTCGAGTGAATAACCGGATGGTATGATACCATCAAGGCACTGAATTATAAAAGCAGTATCCCACTCAAGCCCTTTTGCGGAATGAATAGTGCTCAGTGTTAGCGGCGCTTCATCATTTTCAGAGGCTTCACTGTCGATCACTGTAGATTCAATCGGATCCAGTGCAATTTCTTCAAGCAATGATTGTACAGTTCCGTACCTGCCTGATATGTCAACAAATGTCTCAAGATCGCGCATCCGTTTGGGGTAATCATCAAACCGTTTTTTACAGAAACTCCTGTAGTATTCCACAACCAGTTCAAGCATTTCAGAAACTGAACCTTCAACATTTTTCATGGTGCGGAATAAAGTAGCCAGAGCTTTTAATTGTTCTCTGTATCTCTCATTTGTAATACTCTCAAGATCCGGCTGAAGCGGATTGGTACTGTTCTGTGCAATTTTGAATAATTCAGATGCTGTTTTAGGCCCGATACCTTCAAGTAGCATAAATACGCGGTTCCACGATATCAGATCTTTCGGGTTTACAAATACACGAAGATGTGAAAGCACATCTTTCACATGCGCAGCTTCTGTAAACTTTTGCCCGCCAAATTTTCTGAAAGGTATTTTCTTGTTATTCAATTCTACTTCAAGGTCAAACGAATCCCTTCCGTTGCGGAATAATACAGCGATATCATTCAGCTCTTTCCCCTCTTCCCTCATTTGCAATATCATTTGCGTAACAAACCGACTTTGGTCATTTACTGTTGCTGCTTTTACCAGGCCGGGTAATGAACCTTTTCCAAGATCGGAATACAAATCTTTTTCGAATTTGTCGGTTGCTTCTGCCAGTAGTTTGTTTGCGAGATCAAGGATTCGGGATGTTGAGCGGTAGTTTTCTTCAAGCTTTATCACTTTGCAATTTTGATAGGTTTTGGGAAAACGAAGCATATTTTTGTGATCAGCTCCACGGAATGAGTAGATACTTTGGACATCATCCCCAACAACCATCACATTTCCGTGAACACTCGAAAACAACTGCACCAGTTCATCCTGTAACCTGTTGGTGTCCTGGTATTCATCTACAAGTATCTGCACAAGCTTTGAGGAGACCTGCTGCCGAACGTTGTCATTATTCTGAAGAAGATTCCGGGTATTTACAAGCAGATCATCAAAATCCATTACAAAATGATCGGTTTTGTATTGATGATAGTGATCATTTAGCTGCACAATCTGATCTGTCCATTCCATAAACTGCGGGTATTCATTTTCTAACAGCTTGGGAATTTCGATCTGACGGTTAACTGAACCTGAAAAGATGGAGTAAAGTGTAGATTTTTGAGGGAATCGTTTTCCACCCTTTTTAAAATTAAGCTGCGATCTCAGAAACTGAATAACCTGCATTGAATCGGCTGCATCCAGAATAGTGAAGTTATCCGGATAACCGATTTCGTTTGAATGCTTGCGTAATACCGAACTGCAATAGTGATGAAAAGTACCGCCTTTTACCAGCCTGCATCTTTGATCCAGAATCTCCCCTGCCCTTTGCAGCATTTCAAAAGCTGCTCTTCGTGTGAATGTAAGCAGAAGAATATTCGCCGGATCCGTTCCGCTTTCAATTAGACGTGCAACACGGTAGGTCAGTGTTCTTGTTTTACCAGTACCTGCACCTGCAGCCACAAGAACCGGCCCACTCTGGTGCATGACAGCTTCTAACTGGGCAGAATTTAGTTTTTCTTTATATGGGATTGTAAATGATTCGGGTGAGTTCTCATCACGGGATAAAACGAACTTTTTCATA
>SL_3KL_010_SEDDRAFT_10005922_pt1 | contig 10943 bp, 8 predicted proteins | sample SodLakKL_010_SED_2_FD_10381 | JGI IMG/M metagenome (IMG submission 10381)
AAAAATCATAAAAACTTTCTATAGCCAATCCTGCCGCATAGCCAAACATGGCGGGCTCAGTATAATCCCACTGTCCACCCAGGGAGTTCAGCCCGTACTTGAGCCAATAGTCAGTGAAAATTTTATCTTTTTGACCAAATAAGGGGGTAAAGTCAACCAAGATGGCGATGGGTTCCCCTATGATTTGCCAACGGCCAATTCGCACATGGATATGATGTTTGGCCGCGTGTTCACGCCATGCGGCGAACAAATTCGTGTCCTCAGCAAACTCCGGGTGTTTATGTGTCTCTTTCCAGACATCCGGACCGATGCACAGGTAGTTTTCGTTATATTTGCTGGCCAATGCAGAGGCTTTGGAACTTACCAGATCGTGAAGCGTATCTGTCTTGTTGCAAACCTCCCAGCTTACTTCAAATATATAGTCTGGTGTCAAATGCTGTTTAGTCATCATGATATCATTGAATACTGAATTTTACCAAAAAAAGAGGTGAAATTACAAAAAAAAAACCAATCGCGAAACCGTTAAAACATGTAAAATGGCTTATTTTCCGGATCAGGCCGGCACATCGGTTTTTCTGGTACCTGCCCTTTTCGCAGGTTTACGGGTTGCCTGTTTATTCACCCGGATCACCAGGTCAGATAGTATATTCATGTAATTGATAAAGGCATCATAGGGTGAGCTGTATGGGTTGAAGTATTTGTGTACATCCCCATCGGAAAACCATTTGGTGCACATGTAATAAAAGTGATCACTGGCTTGCAAATAGCGCCATTGACGAATCATTTTGTCATCTTTTATTTTTCTGATCTTGCTTTCAATGTCATAGAGCTTGTTAAAGGCTTCGTCCTGCATTTCATTGCCAAGCCAGGCAGTCAGATCCCTTTCTTCGTCTGCCCAGGAGATGGGATAGGGGACATTAAGCTGTGCCACCGGCTGCAGTTCTTCAGACAGTTCTGATGGGGTTTTAAAATGCATTCCTGATTTTTCAATAGCCAGTGCAGGAAAACTTTTCAGGAATTCAAAAATTCCTGTTTCTGCCCATTGATGTTCACCAAATGTTTCATAATCCATAAAAAGATTGATCACCTCATCTTTGGGATTGGTCTTTTCAATCCATGAAACAAATTTTTCTGCCGTAAGGGGCCATTCATTCCATGCACGCTCGGAAAAACGGAATGCTATGTCATCGGATAATTGAAAATTTTTCAGCAACAACTTCAGTTTGGGGTTGGCAGCACTGCAGTACATAAGATTTGGGCTTTTCCAGCCCAATATATGCTTGGCACCTTCTGTCAGCATGGTATCAAAACCCAGTTTATACACCATATTCCCTATGTCGTTGGAGTAAACCAGTTCCGTATTTCGAAAGGTGACCGGTTTTTGGCCAAAAAGCGATTTGATCTTTTGCACATGCATTTTTACCTGCTCGCTGAACTCCCTTTTACTCTTCAAAGCAGCCAGCGAATGCGCCCAGGTTTCAGCAAGAAACTCCACATTGCCTGTTTCGGCAAGCTTCTGAAAACTCTTCAACACCTTCGGGGCATATTGTTCAAATTGTTCCAGGGCAAGCCCGGAAATACTGAAACTGACCTTAAAAGCTTCCCCATGTTTTTTTATCAGTCCGAGAAGCACTTCGTTGGCAGGCAGGTAACATTTTTCTGCCACCTGCTGCATAATATACCGGTTGGCATATTCATCAAAATAATGGTCGTGTGCACCAATATCAAAAAACCGGTAGGATGATAGACGGTAAGGCTGATGAACCTGAAAATAAAAACAAATTGACTTCATAACGTTTCATTTAATGAACGAAATCCCGGGCTGGCATCGAGTCAACTCCTGGCCTGCATCATTCGTTTATAAATATTTTTGACCTTCATGCCGGCCTGATCCCATTTGATGTTTTCCACTTCGGCTTTCCCATAATTCCGGAACATCGCATGCATCGAAGGATAATGCAAAACACCATAAATGGCATCAGCTATGGCATCTACATCCCAATAATCCACTTTTAGTGCATGATTGAGCACTTCAGCTACACCGGATTGTTTGGAAATGATCACGGGAACACTGGATCGCATAGCTTCCAGGGGTGAAATGCCAAATGGTTCAGATACCGAGGGCATTACATAAACATCGCTTAATCCAAACATGCGGTCAACATCATCTCCTTTTAAAAAACCAGTGAAATGGAACCTGGTGGCCATGCCAAGTTTGGCAACCCGCCGGATCATGCCGGGTAAAAGATCGCCACTGCCAGCCATCACAAAACGCACATCCGGGTCTTTTTGCAACACCTTATAAGCCGCTTCAATAAAATATTCTGGTCCCTTCTGGTAGGTAATCCGGCCAAGGAAGGTGACAATCTTTTCATCCACATGCCTCTTGATATTGAAAGAAATACTGTCCCTGGGCGGCTCCACACCATTGTGCACAGTGATCACCTTTTCAGGATCAATGCCATAGCGGTTGATCACAACATTCCTGGTCAGATGGCTTACGGCAATGACCATGTCGGCAGCTTCCATGCCTGCTTTTTCAATCGTATAAACCAATTGATTAATGTTGTCGCCTGAACGGTCAAATTCGGTGGCATGCATGTGCACCACCAGGGGTTTGCCACTGACCTTTCTGGCTTCTATTCCGGCCAGGTAAGTCAGCCAATCATGGGCATGGATAATGTCGAATGTATTGTCGCGGGCAATGTTCGAAGCCACAATCGCATACCTGCGTACCTCTTCCATCAGGTTTTTACCATAACCACCCATGAATTTGAATTTCCTGGCATGCAGGTTTAATTGTTCCAGCCTGGTGCCACTTTCAATTTGTTCTACCAGATGAAAATACTCTTCTTCTGTGGAGTATGGGAGCAGGGTTGAATCAATCTCCATGATGGAAATTTTGTTTTCATGGCTTTTATACACTTCATCCCTGACATCAACAGTAACCTCAGAGGCACTGATCAGGCGGATATTTCCGGGCTCCTCATCACCAAACATCCTGGGTACCACAAAAAGTATCTCCACGTCGGCCTTCAACAATGCTTTTGTCAGGCCATAACAAGCAGTGCCCAGTCCCCCGGAAATATGTGGTGGAAATTCCCAGCCAAACATCAATGCTTTCATGTGTTGATAATTTTACAAGTTTTTGCTATTTGCAACAATGCCCCAATGCTGGCTGCAAAAGAAATCGCACCACAGGCCCGGTGAGGCGGGTCGCCTTCGAAAATTTCAGAAACCGTGCCGATCCCGGCCTCTGTAAGGGTGTCCTCAAACTCTTTAAACAATTTACATATATGATCCCGGCCTTGTTTTCCGTAAACTTTTATCCAGGCATCTGCAAAGAATGCCAGCGGCCACACCCATACTGTGCCCTGGTGATAGGCATTATCACGTGCGTATGCATCACCCTGGTATCGTCCCTTATAGCCCGGATCCTGTGGCGACAACGTACGCAGGCCACGCGACGTCAGCAACTGTTGTACAATGGTATCAAGCACTTGCTTGATCTGATCTGTTGAAACCGGCGTGTATTTTAATCCGGCAGCCACCAACTGGTTTGGCCTTACCTGCCGGTTCTGAACACCGCCGTAAACAAAATCAGCCATAAACCCTTCTTTTTTGTTCCAGAATACCTCACTGAAGGCTTCTTCAATTTGCCGGACAACCGGTATCCATTTGAGGGTAAAGGCATTTTCCCCGGCTGCCTCAGCCAGTTCAACGGCGTAACGGATGGCATTATACCACAAAGCATTGACTTCTATCACATATCCGTACCTTGGCGTAACGCATCGATCATCAGATACGGCATTCATCCAGGTCAGCATGGGACTGCCGGCATCAATATGTATCAGCCCGTTCTCATGCAAAGCGATCCCTGCCGGGGCACCCTGCGCATATCCTTCCAGAATCTGCTTTATCACTGAACCGTATTGCTTCCATATGTCGGCTTTATCCATGTCCGCAAAAACGTGCTGCATTGCATGAAAAAACCACAGGGAGGTATCCGCAGCATCGAACACCGTTTTCTGATTTACGATGGTTTCAGGAAACAATGGCCCTTTAATCCGGGCAATCATCCGGTCAATGACCAGCTTGCAGATGTCTTTTTTGGGTGCCGCAATTGCCAGTCCTGGCAAGGCAATAAACGTATACCGTCCGGAATAGTCCATCCAGGGAAAGCCTGGGGTAATGGAGGCCTGTTGATCCCTGATTGCAAAAAACTGCCCGGCGGAATTCCGCAGGCTGTTTACAAAGGAATCCCTGGGGGTACGCTTCCTGATCTCACCAGCAAATAACCTGGTAAGAGACAAGGGATTAACCTCGTCAGTGGATGCTGATAAAATAATGCTTTCTCCTTTGCGGATCGGTATTTCAAAGAAACCCGGCACATACAGGTCTTCGTGGGATTCATAGCCCCTTTCTGCCTCATGGATATATTCCAGGTCGTTGTACCAGTCGGGGGCATGCACGTATTGTCCGTTCTTTTTCGATAATTGGAGATAGAGGAAAGGATATCCGTGATACATCCTTACCCGGATTCCGTTCGGTACGGAGGTATATTTTGTATCCAGGTCGATGTTACGTTTGCTAAGACGGTGAATATTGCGGAAAGCCAGAAATGGATTCAACCGGATGCGGGTAGGGGAGTGTGCCTGCTGCAGGGTGTAGCGGATCATTACCATCTCTTTTTCGGTAACAAACATGGTTTCCTTGGTCAGCACAAGACCGCCGACGCGGTAAGTAACTGCCGGAATGATCTCTGCGGTAAAATCCCGCACATATTTGTGGCCCTTCGGATGAAAACGGCCGGGATATTTATTGACACCCAAATTGAATTCCGCGTCCCGCTGTATGATGGTCTCATCCACTTTTGACAGCAAAACATGGTGCTGTCCGTCGAGCTGATGTTGCGGACATATCAATAACCCATGATATTTGCGTGTATTGCAGCCCAGAATGGTGGCACAGGAAAATGAACCGGAACGGTTTGATCGAACCATTTCCTTATGTAAGGAATATTCCAGGTTGATCAACTGGGTTTTATCAAATGTAATCAGTCCCATGTGAAAATATATTTTTTCTAACGACTAAATTAAAAAAATTTTGTCTATAAAACATGTTATATTTACATCAACAAAGATTCATTCATTCAAAAAAATATTGATCATGAAAAATGACCACATCCTGACCGTTTTTTTAATTTTGTTGCTGTGTTCCAGTCCCCTGTTTTTGTTTGCACAAACCGATGTTGAATCTGACGCGCGCAATCAGGCCGAAACAGAATTCAGTACCCTGAACAGACGTGGTTGGGAGGCATATGAGGGCGATTTGAAAGAAATGCTCCTTGAAGCCTGGACATGCCATTATATTAAAGACGAAAACGACGAATTTGTTCACGTGCGTTCTTATGGAAGCGGATCCGGTTCAACACCGCAGGAAGCCGTCGAAGAAGCCATTATGAATGCCAGGGAATTTGTTTCCGGGCCCATTACCCTGTATTTTCAGTCGTGGAATGCCGACAAACGTTACCAGGGCCAGATCACCGAGGAAGAAGCAAGCATTATACGATCAGCCATCAATGACGCAGAAGAACAAATCAGGCATGCCATTTTGGAGCTGGAAACAGCCCCGCAACTGGCAATGTTTCAGGAGAGGCGAAACCGCTACCGGGCCAGGGCCAGGATTTATTATAACCAACCCGGGTTACGCGATGTTGTCAGAAACATCATTGCAGACCAACTAATGGAATCGGCAGGGTGGCCCCGTGAAAAATCCATTCCGATGTTGACATACACGCACAAATAAATCGGGGAAAACTTAGTGTATCAGGGTGGATTGGGCCTGCCAGCCGCATTGGCTGCCTGATTCCACTCGGTTTCCTGTTTGCGCAACAACCGAAGCAATCGCCGGCTGATCTGCCTGCTTTCCATGGCTTGCAAGTCTGGCTGGCCGGCATTTACCCAGGCTGTAAACCAGAAATCACCGACCGTATTCACGGCCAGGCGCATTTGCCGCTCCACCATGCCATGTAAGGCTGTATGAAACACCTCGGAAAAATATTGTGAATACACCCTGCCTGATGCCTGACCGCGCATTTCATGGGCATATACAAGGTCGCCGGATACGTGTAAAAGCAAACTGTCGAAAACCTGGTAAATGGTATCCACTTTGTAATGGCTTGTTTTGATCAATTCCCAGGCACGGTTGAGTGGCTCACTGACGTATCCGGCCTTTCCTGTGAAAAAATCATACTCAGCTGCATACAGTTCCGGCAAACGGCTCTCCCAAAATGCATGAATGCCACGATGAGATGCAACGCGCCCATTGTAATCAACCGTGGTGTGCAGGGGGGTACAGGCATCTGCAATGTAATGACCCAGATGTGCGGACAACAGCAGTATCCTGTCCATGTCCACCTCTTTAAATGCATGGGTTAACCGTTGCATCATGACGTCAATATACCAGGGCAATACCCCGTATTGCTTCAGGGTATCCTCAGTAAAAGCCAATACGGCATCCGTCCATTTTTTGGGCATCGCCGCAAAGGGTTCCGGACCAAAGTGGTCAATGTCGATATAATGCCTTGGTGCTTCCCCTTCAACGGCGTGGGCACGCCGGTCCGGGTCTACCGACCTTTCGGCCAGGAATTCAATGTGTTCCTTGTACAATCCTATCATTTCCGGTGGCAAGGTGAATACGGCCATGCGGTTGATCTTGCGATGGGCAAAAAAACCGAACGGATAAGCCGTCGAAGCGAATGACAGGAAGAAAACAAGTAAAACAATGAACCTGGGAGCAATAGCAACAATCTTCAATGATAATTATATTATATTTAAAGACAATAATTATTATATTATCGACAAATATAATATGATATTGTTGTGCGGGAAATAAAAAATATGCCTAAAGGGCCTTGCTGTCCACCAGACGGTCATTATTCCATACCGGAACAGAAGCAACCTGATTTAATGTCAGGCTGTATGCAATCACATCATCCAGGCCAAGGCGCTTGAGGCGGTGGCGGTGTGCTGCTTTTTCGATATACAGAACCGGGTCATGTTTGGCCATTTGCCAGAGATCAATGCTGGCAATGGCCGAATCACACACCGTATGGTAAGCGCCCTTACCGGTTTTTATGATCTCCTCTGCGGCGGCACCCGCAAACAGTGTATCCTCCATACTAAAGCGATCTTTCCATCCAGCGCACAAAATGATGATGTTTTTTTTGTATTGCAATGCATATGCACACACCGCCGAAAGGTTGATAAATGATCCGACAAGCACCAGGGGGTTTTTACTTGCTGCCATATTGATGGCACGGGTACCGTTGGTGGTATTCATTACGATGGTTTTTCCCCTGAGGTGTTCTGCCATAAAATTGAAGGGTGAGTTGCCAAAATCAGCACAGGCCAGTGTTTTTCCATCGCGCTCACCGGCGGAGATATACCCCCTGGCCTTCCATTGTTCACTTTCCTCAATGGTTTCAACGGGTATGATGGCCGCTACCCCATGGTGAATGGCTGTACAAATGGCCGTACTGGCCCTGAAGATGTCGGCAACGATAACAACGGAATTGCCCATATCAAATAGCGGCCATGACAATGGCGAAAAACATACCTGAACGGTAAAGTCGCCTTGCTCGTTATACATGATACGATCTGTTTATTTCTTATAAAATGGCAATTTCACTACCTTGGCCCTGAATGATTTTCCGCGTATTTCAATATAAATCTCCGAATCGGCCCTGGAATACGCTTTCTGCACATAACCCATGCCAATGGGTTTTTTCAGGGTGGGTGACATGGTGCCTGAGGTGACCTGCCCAATGATCTCGCCTTCTGCATTCATGATATTATACCCTTTTCGTGGAATGCCTCGTTCAAGGACTTCAAAACCTGCCAGCCGCCTGTCAATGCCTTCTGTTTTTTGTTTGAGCAGGTATTCGCGGTTGACAAAATCCTTGTATTCGGTAAACTTTGTGGCCCAGCCAAGACCAGCTTCAATGGGGGAGGTGTTGTCGTCAATATCGTTGCCATAAAGGCACAACCCGGCTTCCAGGCGGAGCGTATCACGCGCAGCAAGGCCAATGGGTTTTATACCAAACTCCTTGCCCGCTTCGAGGACCGCTTCGTAAATTTTCAGGCCATCTTCTTTATTAAAATATATCTCACAACCTCCCGAGCCTGTATAACCTGTTGTGGAAAAAATCACATTACCGGCACCTGCAAAATCAATTACCTTGAAAGTAAAAAAAGGCATGTCAAGCACCTGTTCGCCGGTTAGTTTCTGCATAGCCTTCAGCGCCAACGGACCTTGCACGGCAAGCTGGGATATATGATCTGACGCGTTTGTAAGCCTGGCTCCAATGCCTTTATTCTGCTCATTCAGCCACTGCCAGTCTTTTTCGATATTGGCGGCATTGACCACCAGCAGGTATTTTTCCTGATGAAAACGATACACCAGGAGGTCATCCACAATGCCGCCCTTGTCATTTGGAAAACAGGTGTATTGTACCTTGCCGTCAACCAGCAGGGAAGCATCATTGGAACTGACCCATTGGATCAGGTCCAGTGCTTTCGGCCCTTCCACCCAAATCTCACCCATGTGCGACACATCGAAAACCCCAAGCGCATTCCTGACGTTTTCGTGCTCCATGGTCACACCTTCAAATTGCACCGGCATATAAAAACCGGCAAAGGATACCATTTTGGCACCCATTTCTTCATGTTTTTCCTTAAAGACAGTGGTTTTCATTATCATCAGTGGTTTTCATTGTCAATTATCCTTTATAAGCACCGTTAGGGGCATCGGTAATGCCGCAAAATTAACAAAATAGACCAAACAAAGGTTCAGATAAAGGGAAAGGGACCCGGTTCAAGGTCCCTTTCTGTTCTAGAAACATACGCCAATAGAATCCGCTATTCGAGATTCTCAATAAAACCTACCAGTTCAAACTGGGGTGGATCCCCGGCAGCCACGCAAATATATTCAGCCTGCGGGAAACGGCGCACCCAGTTGTCGGCAAAAGTCTGAAAGTGTACGAAGAAATGAACGTCAAGGCCGCCAACCTGGGGTGTTGCATCCGGGAACTTATGCTGCAACAGTTTAACAAGGGCCTCTTCCTTGATACGCCGCATCATTTCTTCCATAACTGCATCCGGGCCTACTGTTTCAAAAATCTCGCCCAGTTCAGGGTCCGCATATTCGCCGGTCGACAATTTGTCGAGCCGGCGTCCAATGATCCGGATGTCAAAATTCGAATAAAAAGCACTTGCCCCATAATAATATCCAAAATCATCGTAGGGGAACTCCTGTTGACCAATAGGGTCAATGGTGACAATATACATATAATCATCCCTGTCGGGTGAGAAGAATACCGTGGGATCAAAACCCCATCCCTCGTCACCAAAAATGTACTGCTCCGTCCTTTCTTCCACATAGGGTACCATGTTCCAGACAACGCCGTCAAATATATACTTGTCAATCAGGTTGCGGGTTGCTGAACCATCAAAGTATCTGTATTTCAATACCTGCTCTGCGCCAATGGGCGCGTAAGGGAGTTTGTTTTTCAGAAATACCGGCAGGTAATTTTCCGGTGGATCGTCTTCGCTGAAGTTTCCAAACTGCGCAATATTCCCTCCCCATGCCTGGTAATCCTCCATGGTCAATTCATAACCGACATAGGGAATGTCTTCCAGGGTTTCAATCAGGATCCAGTGGCCTCCTTCCAGCTCGTAAGTGTCTTGATTCATCGTCATCACCCCAGTTTCCAGGAAATTATAAATAATGTTTACCCGGTCGCCTTCGACGGCATCGGAATACTCACGTTCAAGAAAACTTGGGATGTGCTGGTAAGCAGGATTATTGGGCGTAAAGGCATCGGGCACTCCCAGAAATGCATAATCATGGCTGGTCAACTCGTAACCAAAGCCTGAATCCCACCAATCGGGATGCAACAAAAAATGATTAAAGGTAACCAGGGCACTGCTGCCCAGGTTCAGGGTTACAAATCGGCTGGCCAGAATCTCTGGAACATGGTCCATGGCAGGCAGGCTGTCATTGAAGGCCTTATATTCTGCAATAAAACCGCCAAACCTGTTATAATCCGAATCTTCCAGTGTATACGCTATGTCCTCACTGTAGGGCCCAATGCCGGCATCCATTTTTTCATACAGGTCCACATTGGGATCGCATGCAATGAACATAAGCATGCTGGCCAGGATCGCAGAATAATATAATTTTTGTTTGTTCTTCATATCATTTGATCATTAAAATTCATAAAATCAGCCTGTTAAAACCTGATTCGCAGGGTTGTGGTCCACGACCGGCCCCAACCGTAGTAGACCACGGCCGTGTCATAGTCGAATGAACGTCCGTCGGTTGCATCCCGGATGGCTTCTGTATCGAAAACGTTATTCACATTGGCGATCAGGGTCGCATTCAATCCGGCCAGGGTAAAACGGTACCTGAGGTTGATGTCCATTAACTGATAGGATGGCATTTGCCAGGAGTCGATCCCCCGGTTGTCAATATCGCCGCGGTCTTCCACATTAAAATCAGCGAATAAACGGTCGTAATGATTGGCATCGAAACCGACCCGCAGGTTTGGCAACACTTCATAACTGACGCCAATGGCCGCCGTGGTCTGGGCTGAATTGCCCACCTTCAGGCCGCCTGAATACACCTGGATGCTGTCAATGAACACCTGGTTCTCGTCGTATATCTCCGCAATCAGGTCGTCCTGCCAGTACCAGTCGCCAACCGAAAACATACCCCGTATTTCGAGATCCCGGGTTGGTCGCAGGGTAAAATCAATTTCCACCCCCTGGTGCAAAGCATTCAGACCGGTCATGTTGGCAATTACCCCCTGGCCCAGATTTCTGACCAAGGCCTTGTCGAGCCATTCGGTCCGGTACAGGATCACGTTGGCAGCCGCAACC
>SL_3KL_010_SEDDRAFT_10005923_pt1 | contig 10941 bp, 7 predicted proteins | sample SodLakKL_010_SED_2_FD_10381 | JGI IMG/M metagenome (IMG submission 10381)
CGGCCGACTCGCCGCCGCCTCCCCGCCGGGAGGGCAGGCTCAGCCCCCAGAGAGCCGCAGCGAGCGCAACCAGTGCGCCGGTGAGGAAGGGTCCGGGCCCCCCGAAGAGGTCCCAGGCTGCTCCACCCATGAGGGGTCCCCCAATCCTGGCCAGTGCGCTCACGCTCTGGCCGACGCCCAGGCTACCCCCCTGAAAGGCGGCGGAGGAGGACCGGGAAAGGAGGCTCACCAGGGAAGGAAGCGTTCCCCCGAAGCCCACGGAAAGCAGGAAGAGCGCCACGAGGAGCCAGGGGATGGAGGGCGCCAGCCCAACCCCCCCAAGCCCCAATACGAAGGGGATCGAGGCCAGACGGACCAGCCCTGCCTCCCCCACCCTGGGCACGAGAACGCGGACCACTCCCCCCTGCATGAGGGCGGAAACCGTCCCCATGAAGGCGAAGAGCCACCCCACCCCCCGCTCGTCCAGCCCGAACCGCTCGGCTGCGAAGAGGGGGAACACCGGGTGGATGGCGGAGAAGGCGGCGGTAAAGAGGAAGGAGACCCCGAGGATCTTGACGAACTCCGGGTTCTGGAAGATGGCCCGGGCCTCCTGGAATCTGGACGGTCGGTCCCGGAAGGAGATGGCCGGGTCCACCCGCCCGGCTCGTTCCTCCGGGGAAAGGGACTCGGGAAGGAAGAAGAGGGCCAGGATCGCATTGGTGAAACAGAGCGCCGCAGCGGCCAGTCCGGGAGCCTCCGGAGCGATGGGCGCGAGGATGCCCCCGATGGCCGGACCGAAGATGAATCCCAGGCCGAAGGCGGCGCCGATGAGCCCCATTCCCCCGGCCCGCTTCTCTGGAGGCGTGATGTCGGCGATATACGCCTGTGCCACGGGAATGTTGGCCCCACCCACTCCTGCCATGATCCGGGAAAGGAGGAGAGCGGTGATGGAGCCGGCGTAGGCGAACACCAGGTACGAGACGGCTGATCCCAGGAGTCCCACGATGAGGATGGGGCGCCGCCCGAATCGATCGGAGAGCCGACCCCAGACCGGAGCCAAGAGGAACTGGGCGGCTGAGTAGGATAGGACCAGAACCCCGATCTGGGTTCCCGATGCCCCGAAGCGATCCGCGTAGAAGGGGAGGAGAGGGAGGATGATCCCAAAACCCACCAGGTCCACGAAGACGGTGAGGAAGAGGATCGACAACCGGACCCAGGGGGCCCGCTCCGAGCCCGGGCCGGAGAGTGAGCCTTTAGCGCGGATCGTCGTCCCTCTCCCTGGATTCCCCGTTCCCGTCTTCCAGCCGGTCCTTGGGGGGCGGGTCGCCCTCCTTCAGGCCACCCTTGAAGTTCCGGATCCCCTCGCCCATCCCCCGGGCGATCTCGGGAATTCGCTTGGCTCCAAAGAAGAGCACCACGATGGCGAGGATGACGACGATCTCACCGATACCCAGTCCCAACATTGGCTTCAATCCTTCCAAGTGTGTGGGAGGGAGACGGGGCGCGGCCGGGGGCCGCGCCCGTTTCCGTCCCCCCCGACCGCATCAGAGTAAGCCCTAGAAGGCTGTTGAAGAAGTAGAGGGCGCCACCGTTGGGAGCACCGGACCCCCGCTGGGGAGGTGGGCCAACAAGCGGGGTGGGCCCCGGCCGCCTCCTGCGGGGTCCCGGCATGCGTCACCGGAGGAGGAGCTTCGCGATGGTCTGGAGCTGCATGTTCGTAGTGCCCTCGTAGATCGTGCCGATCTTGGCGTCCCGGTAGAGCTTCTCAACCGGATACTCCCGGGTGAAGCCATAGCCGCCGAAGAGGTCGATGGCCATGGAGGCCACCCGCTGGGCGATCTGGGAGGAAAAGAGCTTGGCCTGGGCCGCCTGGGCGAGAAAGTCCTCCCCGGCATCCTTGAGGCGCGCTGCGTTGTAGACCAACAGGCGGGCCGCCTCGATCTGGGTGGCCATCTCTGCGATCTGGAACTGGACGCCCTGGAAGTCCCCGATGGGCCGGCCGAACTGCTCCCGCTCCTTCACGTACTTGATGGAGTGGTCCAGGGCACCCTGGGCCAGCCCCACCATCTGGGCGCCAATACCAATCCGCCCCTCGTTCAGGGTCTCGATGGCGATCTTGTAGCCCTTCCCCACCTCACCCATGACCGCGGAGCCGGGGATGCGGCAGTTCTCGAAGAGGATCTCGGTGGTGGAGGAGGCTCGGATCCCCAGCTTGTCCTCCTTCTTCCCCACGGAGAACCCCGGCGTGTCCTTCGGTACCAGGAAGGCGGTGATGCCCCGGTAGCCGGCGTCGGGGTCCACCGTGGCGAAGACCAGGAAGAGCCCGGCCTCGTTCCCGTTGGTGATCCAGAGCTTGTGCCCATTCAGGATGTAGTCGTCGCCGTCCTTTTCCGCCCGGCAGGCCAGGGCGAAGGCATCCGATCCCGAACCCGCCTCGGAAAGGGCATAGGCACCCACCGTGTCGGAGGCCAGCTTCGGGAACCACTGGGCCTTCTGCTCATCGTTGGCCCACCGGAGGAGGGCATTGATGACCAGGGTGTTCTGGACATCCACCAGGACGCCTACCGCCGGATCCACGCGGGACAACTCCTCCACCACCAGGACGGAGGTGAAAAAGCTACTGTCCGCGCCCCCAAACTGGTCGGGAACCTCGATCCCCATGAGCCCCAACTCGAAGAGCTGTCCGATGAGGTCCGGGTCCATCTGCTGAGCCTCGTCCATGGCGGAGACCCTGGGGGCCACCTCGGCCAGGGCGAAATCCCGAACCGCCTCCTGGAACATCCGCTCCTCTTCGGTCAGGGAGGTGAGGGCTGGGCGGGTGCCATCCGCTAGGGTCGTGGACATGGAAGCCTCTCTCAGGTTCTGTGAAAGCCAGCGCGAGGGGGCGTATGATGCCCCTTCACCGCGCATGGGGTCTGGGATCCGAAAGGGGAAATCTCTTGAAGTCGGGCCGAGAAATCCACCCGTCCCCAAAGGCGAGCTTCCCGGCCCGTTGACGCTTCTCCCTTCCAGGGGTCTATTCCCGTCAGGAAAATCCCCCCTCACCTGGAGGTCGCATGTCGCAAATCCCTGATGATCTGCTCTACACCGAGGAGCACGAATACCTGAAACCCACCGACGAAGAGGCCGTCTACCTGGTGGGGGTGACCGACTACGCCCAGGGTGAGTTGGGCGATGTCGTCTTCCTGGAGCTTCCCGCTGCCGGCGACACCTTCACCCGAATGGATGTCTTCGGCACCATCGAGGCGGTGAAGGCGGTGAGCGATCTCTACGCCCCTGTCACCGGCGAGGTACTGGAGGTGAACCCCGCCCTGGACGATGATCCCGCGCTAGTCAATGCGGATCCCTACGGGGAGGGGTGGATGCTCCGAGTGAGGATGGACGATACGGCAGAACTGGATCGACTCCTGAGCGCCGCCGCGTACCGGGAGCTGGTCGGGGAAGGCTGACAGGTCTCCACCGAGGAACGGTGGGAGGTGCGCGGGGTTTCAGGGGCGCTGCAAGCCCGGGGCGCTTCAATCCCGGAAAATCGCCAACCCTTCTCCTTGTCACCCAGAACCCCTTGGGATACCCATGGCCGAGGCAAGAAGCCTTCAACGGACCGACCGTTTCGTTTCCCGTCACCTGGGTCCCCGGGAGGGGGATATCCGGGGAATGCTGGACTTCCTTGGGTACGATGCCATGGATGAACTCATGGCGGATGCGGTTCCACCTTCCATCCGGATGGAGGGGCCCCTCCACCTGGAAGATGGGCTGGAGGAGGGGCTCTCCGAAGTCCGCCTCCTGGCCCGGCTGCGGGAGCTGGCGGCGGAGAACCGACCCTTCCGGTCCTTCCTCGGCATGGGATACCACGACACCGTCACCCCTCCGGTGATTCTCCGGAACATCCTCGAGAACCCGGGCTGGTACACCCAGTATACGCCCTACCAGGCCGAGATCTCCCAGGGGCGCCTGGAGGCCCTCCTGAACTTCCAGACCACCGTCATCGATCTGACGGGGCTGGACATCGCCAACGCCTCCCTCCTGGACGAAGGGACCGCCGCCGCCGAGGCCATGGGGCTCTTCCTCGATGGGGCCGGCGGGGACCGGAACACCTTCCTTGTGGATTCCCGCTGCCACCCCCAGACGCTGGCGGTGGTGGGGACCCGGGCCGAAGCACTGGGCGTGGAGGTGGTGGAGGTGGATGCGTCGGACGGTGCCTCCGGCGGGGATTTCCCCTGGGACGGCGCGTTCGGCCTCCTCCTGGCCTATCCCGACACCGAGGGGGAGATCCGGGACATATCTCCGTTGATCGCCCGTGCCCGAGAGGGAGGGGTCCGGGTGGCGGTGGTGGCGGACCTCCTCGCCCTGACCCTCCTCAACCCTCCGGGAGAGATGGGGGCGGATGTGGCGGTGGGGAACACACAGCGCTTCGGGGTGCCCCTTGGATACGGCGGACCCCACGCCGCCTACATGGCCGCCCGGGAAGAGTTCAAGCGCCGCATGCCTGGACGCATCATCGGCGTCTCCGTGGACGCGGACGGGAACCCGGCCCTTCGCATGGCCCTCCAGACCCGGGAGCAGCACATCCGCCGGGAGCGCGCCACCTCCAATATCTGCACCGCCCAGGTGCTCCTGGCGGTGATGGCGTCCATGTACGCCGTCTACCACGGGCCAGAAGGTCTCCGGCGGATCGCTCTCCGGGTCCACGATCTGACCCGGACGCTGGTCGCGGGGCTGGAGAGGATGGGGCACACCGTGGTCACCCGGCACTACTTCGACACCATCCGGGTCCGGCCCCTGGAGCCCGACGCCGGGACGGTACTCCGCCGGGCCGAGGAAGCGAGCGTCAATCTCCGGGACTTCGGGGACGGTACCCTGGGGATCGCCCTGGACGAGGCGGTGGAGGTCGAGGAACTCGATGGGCTCCTGGCCCTCTTCGCTCCCGTCGGGATCGAGCCGCCCCGATCTGCAGTGCTCTTCCGGGAACTGGGGGAAGGGTTCGCCTTCCCCACGGAGTGGGCCCGGACCTCGCCGTACCTGGAGCACCCCGTCTTCCACCGGCACCACTCGGAGACAGAGATGCTCCGCTACATGCGGCGCCTGGAAGGACGGGACCTTTCCCTCAACACCAGCATGATCCCCCTGGGGTCGTGCACCATGAAGCTCAACGCCACCACCGAGATGATGGCGGTGAGCTGGCCCGAGTTTGGCCGGGTCCATCCCTTCGCTCCGATGGAGCAGGTCCGGGGATACCAGCGGGTGGTGGCGGATCTGGAGCGTTGGCTGGCAGAGATCACCGCCCTCCCCGCCGTCTCCCTCCAGCCCAACTCCGGCGCCCAGGGGGAGTACGCCGGACTCCTGGTCATCCGGGCCTTCCATCGGGACCGGGAGGAGGGGCACCGAGACGTCTGCCTCATCCCTTCGTCGGCCCATGGGACCAATCCCGCCTCCGCCGTGATGGCGGGGATGCAGGTCCAGGTAGTGAAGTGCGACCAGGACGGAAACATCGACCTGGCCGATCTCAGGTCAAAGGCCGAGGCCCATTCCAGTCGGCTGGCGGCGTTGATGGTCACCTACCCCTCCACCCACGGGGTCTTCGAGGAGCACATCCGGGAGGTCTGCCAGGTCATCCACGAGCATGGCGGACAGGTCTACCTGGACGGGGCAAACCTGAACGCCCAGGTGGGACTCTGCCGCCCCGGTGACTACGGGGCCGACGTGATCCACATCAACCTCCACAAGACCTTCGCCATTCCCCATGGGGGCGGGGGGCCCGGCATGGGGCCCATCTGCGCGGCGGAGCACCTGGCGCCCTTCCTCCCAGGACATCCGGTGGTCCCCACCGGAGGAGAGCGGGCCATCGGTCCCGTATCCGCCGCTCCCTGGGGGAGCGCCTCCATCCTCCTCATCTCCTGGGCCTACATCGCCCTCCTGGGGTCCCGGGGGGTCACCCGGGCCACCGAGGTGGCCATCCTGAACGCCAACTACATGGCGAAACGGTTGGAAGGTCACTTCGACGTACTCTTCCGGGGCCGGAACGGCCGGGTAGCCCATGAGTTCATCCTGGACCTGAGGCCCTTCCGGAAGGGGAGTGGGATCACCGAGGAGGACGTGGCCAAGCGCCTCATGGACTATGGGTTCCACGCTCCCACCATGTCCTGGCCCGTCCCGGGGACCATCATGGTGGAACCCACCGAGTCGGAGGCCCTCCAGGAGTTGGATCGCTTCTGTGAGGCCCTGATCTCCATCCGGGAGGAGATCCGGCAGGTGGAGCTGGGGATCCTGGACCGGGAGGACAATCCCCTCCGGAACGCGCCCCACACAGCCCAGTCGGTCCTCAGGGAGGAATGGGATCATCCCTACAGCCGGGAACAGGCGGCCTTCCCCGCCACGTGGAGCCGGGAGCAGAAGTTCTGGCCCGGGGTCCGGCGGGTGGACAACGCCTATGGGGACCGGAACCTGGTCTGTGCCTGTCCCCCCGTGGAGAGCTACGCCGGCGCTTCGGTGGAGTGAACTGAACAGCTCCACAGGCGGACCCGGCCATCCCCTGCAAGACCCCGGAAGGGAGGGTGTGGCCCGGAGGGAGGGGCCACAGGGGGGCGCTCCCCTCCGGTGGCGAATCCTACGGGAGCCCCCGGCCGGTGGCGCATGGAACATGGCCGTAGACGAGGCACTGGCCCGTTGCCGGGCGCCTGGGGAGGCCACGCTTCGGATCTATCGCTGGGCCCGTCCCACACTCTCCTTCGGCCGGAACCAGCCGGCTCGGGGGCGCTACGATGAGACGGTGGCCCCCCTCATTGGTGCCGAGGTGGTGAGACGCCCCACCGGTGGAAGGGAGGTTCTCCACGACCGGGAACTCACCTACTCCATCATCCTTCCCCTTCGGCGCCTGGGGGGTCTGCGGGAGGCCTATGCCGAGGTGAATGCCGGCCTGGTCGACGCCCTTCGCTCCCTGGGCATAGCTGCGGAGGCCGCTCCCCGTCTGGGCCGATCCCCCGGACCGGAAGCAGGTGCCTGTTTCGCTGTGGCGGCTCCCGGCGAGGTTACGGTCGCAGGGCGCAAGCTGGTGGGGAGTGCCCAGGCCCGGGTCGAGGGGAGCCTATTGCAGCACGGCTCGCTCCTGCTGGCCCTCCCTTCCCTCTCCCTGGAGGCCTTTCGGGCCCCTCCCACCTCCGACGCAGGTGGACCGGTGAGTAGCGGGGTGCAGCCACAGAGGCATGGGTTGGAGGGCGCCGTAACGCTACAGGAAATCCTCGAAGGTGAAAGAAGGGAGGGGGTGAGTTCGGGAAATGTGGATGGGGCCGCTGCTGGCGTGGTTTCCTTTCCGGCGGTGGCCGGGGCCGTGGAGAGCGCCCTGGCCGGTCGATTCGGAGGGGAGTGGAGGCGAGACGATCTTCGCGACGAGGAGCATGCGGTGGCGAGGTCGCTGCTCCCCCACTATCAATCCACGTCATGGACATGGCGACGATGACTGATGAAGGAAACTTCCCTCCCCGGCTCTTCCAGGGAGTTCTCCCCGCGCCTCTCTGGGCAGGCGTCCTGGCACTCTTGACCGGGACCTTGTTGACCGGATGCGCCGGCGATCCCGGGGAGCGGGCGCTTCGGGGGATGCCCGAGTTCTGTCAGGAGGCCCTTCCCCGGGTGGCGAGCCATCTTTCGCAGTTCCCGGAGCCCACCGGAGAGCGGTTCGGTGGCACCGCAGTGGCCGCAGGCTCTGGAGCCCTGGCGGGAGGAATGAACGCCCTGGTTTCCACCGACTATGCGGGGAACCAGCACCAGACCTTCGCACACCTGATGACGCTGGTGCGTCTGGACGAGGAGTTGGAGTGGGCCCCCTACCTGGCCCGGAGCTGGTCCCTGGGCGGGGATGGCACCGAGATGGTGTTCCACCTCCGGGACGACGTCTTCTGGCATGACGGCACCCCCACCACAGCCCATGACGTGGCGTTCACCTTCCTGCGGGCCACGGACCCGGAGACGGGGTTCCCCAACGCAGCCTTCTGGGCCCATTACATCCCCGGTCCCGAGGGGGTCGAGGTGGTGGATGACCACACGATCCGTCTCCGACTTCGTCCCCATGCAGACGCCATGGACCCGTGGCGATCCACCTCCATCCTTCCTCGTCATCTCCTGGAGGGCGTGCCCCCCGGGGAACTGCGGGAGCACCCCTTCGGCACCCGGTGCCCGGTTGGGAACGGGCCCTTCGTCTTCGTGGATCACGCAGCCGACGGCTCCTGGACCTTCCGACGGAACCCTGCCTTCCCCGAGGCGCTGGGGGGACCGCCCTACCTGGACCGGTACGTGTACCGCCCCATCCCGGAGCAGACCACCCTGCTGGCAGAGCTCCTTACCGGGGGTGTGGATGTGTACGTGTCCCCTCCGCCGGACCAGGCCTCACGGATCCTGGAGACCGAGGGGATCCACCTCAGGGACTACCCCTTCCGGGGGTACGTCTTCGTGGGGTGGAACACCCGACGGCCCCAACTCGCCGATGCCCGTGTCCGGAGGGCCCTCACCCTTGGGACCAATCGCGAAGAGGTGGTGCAGGCGGTCCTCCAGGGGTACGGCGAGGTGGCCAACTCCGGCGTTCCCCCCTTCCATTGGGCCTTCCACGAGGGGCTTCGGGGCGCCATCTCCCACGACCCGGCCCAGGCCCGGGATCTCCTGGAGGAGGCGGGGTGGGTGGATCGTGACGGGGACGGGGTTCGGGAGAACGAGTCGGGGGAGCGCCTGGAACTCACCATCGCCTATCACCCCGGAAGCCTTCAGCGGGAAGGGATCGCCCAGATCATGCAGTCGCAGCTCCGGGAGATCGGGGTGGAGATTCGCCAGGAGGTCCTGGAGTGGGGAACCCTCATCTCCCGGATCACCGACCCTGGGAGCCGCAACTTCGACGGCGTGGTCATGGCCTGGGCCACTGAATTCCGGGTGGACGATTCGGATCTCTTCCACTCCCGAGGCGCCGACGGGCCCTTCGGCTGGGCGGGAATCCGGAACGATCGCCTGGACCAGCTCCTGGACACCCTTCCCCTCATGACCGACCGGGAGGAAGCCCTTCCCCTCTGGCATGAGTACCAGGAGCTCCTGGTGGAGCTGCAGCCCTTCACCTACTTCTACTACCCCCGGCGGTTGGCCGGGGTGAGCGACCGGATCCAGGGGATGGTCAACGACGTACGGGGAGACTGGGTGAACCTGCCGGAGTGGTGGATCCCCGTCGACCTCCGCGGACGTCGTTAGATGGCGGACTGACCGGCGGCCACCGTGGGCGCCTACCTGGTTCGACGGTTGGCGTGGTCGATCCCCCTGGTCCTGGGGGTGGCCACCGGGGTGTTCTTCCTCCTCCATCTCGCCCCGGGAGATCCGGCGGCCTACTACACCGGCCCGGGGGTCTCCGCCTCGGCCATGGAGCAGGTGCGCCGGAACATGGGGCTGGATCAGCCCCTCCCGGTGCAGTACGTGCGCTGGATGGGGTCCATGGCCCGAGGGGACTTCGGTGTTTCCCTGGCGCGGAATCAACCGGTCCGGGACCTGGTGCTCCAGGCCCTTCCCAACACCTTGATCCTCACCCTGACCGCCTTTGCCCTGGCGTTTCTCGGGGGGATGCTGGTGGGGGTGGTGCAGGCGGTGCGGCACAACACCCTCACTGACCGGCTGCTGAGCCTCGGTTCCCTCTTCTTCTACTCCATGCCCTCCTTCTGGCTGGCGTTGATGCTGATCCTCCTCTTCAGCCTCTACGCCCGGAACGTCTGGGGATGGGCGCTCTGGTTTCCGGCGTCGGGGATGGTCTCGGTGGATCACGCCTTCCTGTCCCCCTGGGGACAGCTTCAGGATCGGGTCCGCCACCTCGTTCTCCCGGCGCTTTCCCTGGCCCTGGTGTTGGCGGCGGGCATCGCCCGCTACACCCGGGGGAGCATGCTGGAGGTGATCCGGCAGGACTTCATACGGACCGCCCGGGCGAAGGGGCTCCGCAGGAGCCGGGTGATCTTCCACCACGCGCTCCGGAATGCCCTCCTTCCGGTGATCACCCTCTTCGGGCTCTACCTTCCCTTCCTCTTCAGCGGCGCCGTGGTCATCGAGACCGTCTTCGCCTGGCCGGGAATGGGAAAGCTCATGGTGGACGCCATCTTCCAGCGGGACTACCCGGTGGTGCTGGCCGGCACCCTCCTCTTCACCCTCACGGTGGTGGTGGGAAATCTCCTTGCGGATCTCCTCTACGCCGTGGCCGATCCACGGATCCGTCATGGGTGAGGGGGGGGCGGGAATCCTGTTTGGGGTGACGGTGCCACCGGGGCGCGGAGGGCGGAGCCTGCCCGGAGGGAAGACCGGGGCGGGGGCGGCGCTGACGCTGGCGGTGTGCTTCTGGGTCATCCTGGTCTGGCGGTGGGACCAGGTGGTGGCCGCTCCCGGGGGGGGCCTGGAGGAGCGCCTGGCCCTGGCCACCCTGATCCTCATGGGAATGGCAAGCCTGACCTGGGCGTGGTGGTGGCGCCGCCGAGGGCGGGGGGTGGGTGGGAGAGAGGGCCCCTGGGCCGGCGCCCTGCGCACCTTCGGGGAGAACCGGATGGCCGTGGTGGGGGTCGCAGGGGTTATCCTCTTTCACCTGGTCGCCCTCCTCGCCCCCTTCCTGGCTCCCTACGATCCGGCCTTCCAGGGGGATCTCCTCACCCGCAGGTTGGTGGGCCCCTCCAGCCAGCATCTTCTGGGAACGGATCCCTTCGCCCGGGACATTCTCTCCCGGCTGATCTACGGGGCCCGGGTATCCCTCTCCATCGCCCTGCTGGCCGTCTCCATCGCCATCACCATCGGCACGACGCTGGGAGCGGCGGCAGGATACCTGGGGGGGACGGTGGACTCCCTCGTCATGCGACTGGTGGACGCAGTCCTGGCCTTTCCCCGTCTTGTCCTACTCATCGTGGTGGTGGCCCTCTTCCAGCCTTCACTCACCGTCATCATCCTCATCCTGGGACTCACCCAGTGGCC
>SL_3KL_010_SEDDRAFT_10005925_pt1 | contig 10938 bp, 9 predicted proteins | sample SodLakKL_010_SED_2_FD_10381 | JGI IMG/M metagenome (IMG submission 10381)
TTCACGATTCACGGTTCCCGGCCAGTGCCAACCGAAGGCACGGCCCCCCGAGTGCCGCCGTATCCTCCGACCAGCACCCGGACGCCGCAGGCGTCCCGCCTTTGACTTTTCGCCTTACGCCTTACGCCTCACGCCTCACGTTCGAAGCCGCAACATCACGAGCGCACCGGCCCTGCTAACGCCGCCCTCCCATCAGCACCTACTCAGCACTCATGCTTTTGGTTTACCCTGTCGACCATCTTCCGAACCGCTACAAAAGGGAAAACCCATGAGCCGTGAAGTGATCCACAGCAAAGACGCGCCGGAAGCCATTGGGCCTTATTCCCAGGCGATCCGCAGTGGCAATACCGTCTACCTGTCTGGTCAGATTCCCCTGGACCCGGCCACCGGCAGTCTGGTCAAGGGTGATATCGAAGTGCAGGTGCGTCGCGTTTTTGACAATTTGACCGCTGTCTGTGAAGCCGCCGGCGGCAGCCTGGCTCAAGTGGTCAAGCTGCAGATCTATCTCACCGACCTGGCCCATTTCGGCACTGTCAATGAGATCATGCAGTCCTATTTCGACAGTCCCTATCCCGCCCGCGCGGCCATCGGTGTGGCCCAGCTGCCCAAGGGGGCGGAAGTGGAGATGGATGGTGTGATGGTGCTGGGTGACTGAGCCATGGCGGCACCCGGCTCCGTGAGCAAGTCGTCGGCCAAGCCACTGAGCGGCAGTATCAACGATCTGAAGGGCGTGGGCCCGCGTCTTGCCGAGCGCCTGGAACGCCTCGGCATATCCCGCGTTCAGGATCTGCTCTTCCATCTGCCCATGCGTTGGGAAGATCGCACCCGGGTCGTGCCCATGGGCAGCTTGCGCCCCGGGGATCGCGTCGTGGTGGAGGGTCGCATCCAGCATGCCGAGACCGTCTTCCGTCGTCGCCGCAGCCTGCTCGTCTCCCTGGCCGATGGCAGCGGGGCCATCACGCTGCGTTTCTTCCATTTCTCCCGTGCCCAGGTAGAAAACCTCAAGCGTGATGTCAGCCTGCGTTGTTTCGGCGAAGCCCGGCGTGGTCGGGGCGGTCTGGAAATGGTGCACCCGGAGTATCGGCGAGTCAGCGAGGACATGCCGGTGGAAGAGGCCCTGACGCCCATCTATCCGGCCACCGAGGGTCTGCAACAGAATCGCCTGCGGGACCTGATCACCCAGGCCCTGAACCGTATCCAGTCCGAACCGGCGCTGCTGGTGGATTACCTGCCCGGGGATGTGCTGCCCGAGGTACTGCGCTTGGATCTGTTTCGGGCGCTGGACAGTCTGCACCGGCCGCCCCCCTCGGTGTCGGTCGAGGCCCTGGCAGAGGGCGACTACCCGGCCCGCCGACGTCTGGCCTTTGAAGAATTGCTGGCTCACCGCATCAGCCTGCGCCTGGCCCGGGCTCGCTTTCGCGAAGATCATGCCCGCGCCTTGCACGGTGACGGCGCGCTGGTTCAGCGCTTCCTGGAACAGCTGGATTTTCGACTGACGGCGGCTCAGCAACGCGTCAGTGAAGAAGTGCTGACGGACTTGGACAGTGAGGCGCCCATGCTGCGCCTGGTGCAGGGGGATGTGGGTTCGGGCAAGACCGTGATCGCCGTGCTGGCCGCCTTGCGGGCGGTGGAAGCCGGTGGCCAGGTGGCGGTCATGGCGCCCACCGAGATACTGGCCGAACAGCATCTGCATAATTTCAGCGAATGGCTCAAACCCCTGGGTGTCCGTGTGGGCTGGTTGTCAGGCAAACAGCACGCTGCCGACCGGCGATGGACCCTCAAGGCGGTAGCCCATGGGGAGCTGTCCGTGGTGGTCGGGACCCATGCCCTGTTCCAGGAACAGGTGCGCTTCCGGGATCTGGCCCTGGCCGTGGTGGATGAGCAGCATCGCTTTGGTGTGCATCAGCGCCTGGCCCTGCGGGAAAAGGGCGAGGGCAGCGGCCGACGGCCCCACCAGCTGATCATGACGGCTACGCCCATTCCCCGCACCCTGGCCATGACCGCCTATGCCGATCTCGATGTGTCCGTCATCGACGAGCTGCCGCCGGGCCGCGAGCCGGTGACCACGGTGGCCTTGTCCGAGTCCCGACGAAGCGAAGTGGTGGCGCGGGTGGCCGAGGCCTGTGCCGAAGGCCGGCAGGTGTATTGGGTCTGCCCCCTGGTGGAGGAGTCCGAGCTGATGCAATGCCAGGCGGCCGAGGAGAGTGCCACCGTGCTCGCCGAGGCCTTGCCCGATGTGCGTGTCGGCCTGATCCATGGGCGCATGAAGCCCGACCGCAAGGAATCGGTCATGGCGCACTTCAAGGCCGGAGAGATCGACCTGCTGGTAGCGACCACCGTGATCGAGGTGGGGGTCAACGTGCCCAATGCCAGCCTCATGATCATCGAAAACGCCGAACGCCTGGGTCTGTCCCAGCTGCATCAGCTGCGGGGTCGGGTGGGTCGTGGCAGTACCGCCAGCAGTTGCGTGCTGCTGTATCGCGGCCCGCTCAATGAGATCGCCCGGGCGCGCCTGCAGATCATGCGCGAAACCAATGACGGCTTCGAAATCGCCCGGCGGGACCTGGAATTGCGCGGTCCCGGCGAAGTCCTTGGCACCCGCCAGACCGGCGCCGCCGACTTCCGCATCGCCGACCTCATGCGTGACAACGAACTCTTGCCTGACGTGGCCACGGCCGCCGAGCGCATGCTGGCCCAGCACCCCGCCGAGGCCGACGCCCTGATGCACAGATGGGTAGGGGATGATGGACGGTATGTGAGTGTGTAGCCCCCACCCACATCAGCTGCCCCGGCCCTCGTGAGCGTGATCGTAATCGTAATCGTGATCGGCATTTAAGACGCAGCTACAAGCCACAAGCTTCAAGCTACAAGCAAAACCCTAAAACCGGCACGGCCAGATTGTCGTCCTTTAGTTCGCAGCTCGCGGTTCGCTGCCCCTTTCCCAAATTCCGATCACGACTACGACTACGACTACGATCACGTTCACGAGGGCCGCGGTAGCAGATGTCAGTGGGGGGCGGGACCCACTCCCCTTTTCGTTTACAATACCGTCCCAATGAATCCGCCTATCCCACAACCGGAAACCCGCACTCGCGCGGTCTGGCAGTCACCTGATCAGGTGGCGGAGTCGGAGCGTCCGGCCCACTGGGCCTGGTTGACGGAAAGCGGTTCACTCACCGGCCTGCTGGAAGCCCGCCTGGGTGCTACGGTGCAGGTGGAGCGGATGAGCGAAGACAGTGACGGCGAGGGGGCGCTGCGGCGCGAGGTCCGCCTGCACGCGGCCGGGCGGCCACTGGTCTATGCCGTCAGCCATATCCCTGCCTCCTTGCTCAAGCGACTGGACTGGATGAGCAGCCTGGGTGATCAGCCCCTGGGTTCGCGCCTGTTTTCCGCCGGCGATGCGGTGCGCGAGGGTCTGGCCATCGCTCATCTCTCGGTGGATGATCCCCTGGTCAGCCGCGCCTGGGAGGGACTGGATCGGGACCCTGTGCCCCTGTGGGCCCGGCGTTCCCGCCTGGTACTGGGTTCTCAGGCAATGGTCATCGTGGAATGTTTTCTGCACGGGGAGCGTGGATGAGACAGCGTCCCTCGGATCGTCTGGCTCGCTGGCTGAAACGGCTCGGCCGCCGCCCCTTCGTGCAGCAGGGCCTGCCGGCTGCGGCGGCTCGCTTTGGCCACTACGTGCGCCTGATGCGCATAGACCGGCCAATCGGCACCTTCCTGCTGCTGTGGCCAACGCTTTGGGCCTTATGGATGTCCAGTGGCGGCCGGCCGGACCCCATGGTGTTTACCGTCTTTGTCACCGGTGTCTTCGTCATGCGTGCCGCCGGCTGCGTCATTAACGATTTCGCCGACCGCAAAATCGACGGGCATGTAAAACGCACCAAGGACCGGCCGCTGGCCACCGGTGCCATTCGGCCCTGGGAAGCGATCGTGCTGTTCCTCATTCTGGTCAGCACCGCTTTCGGGCTGGTTCTGACCATGAACGAGCTGACCATCAAGCTGGCCTTCGTGGGGGTCTTCCTGGCGGCCAGCTATCCCTTCATGAAGCGCTATACCTATCTCCCCCAGGCCTACCTGGGTGTGGCCTTCGGCTGGGCCGCGCCCATGGTCTGGGCCGCCCAGACGGGCAGCGTCCCGGAACTGGCCTGGCTGGTCTTCATCGCCGTGATTCTCTGGGCGCTGGCCTACGACACCATCTATGGCATGGTGGACCGGGATGATGATCTGAAGATCGGCGTGAAATCTGCCGCCATTCTCTTCGGCGAGCTGGACCGTGTGATTATCGGCCTGGTCCAGCTCGCCCTGCTGTTGACCCTGTATCTCATCGGTCAGCAGGCGGACCTCGGCTTCACCTACCTGGTGGGTCTGACCTTTGCCGCCGCCAACATCCTCTGGCAGCAAATCCTCATCTTCCGCCGTCGCCGCGACGACTGCTTCCGCGCCTTCCTTTCCAACAACTGGCTCGGCTTCTTCGTCTTCGCCGGCATTCTGCTGGATTACACCTTCACCGTATGAGGCGTTAGCGGCGCCGGGGCGCTGATGGTGATGCGACCTCGAACGTGAGGTGTGAGGCGTGAGGAGTGAGGTGAAATTCAAAGGCGCGACGCCTGCGGCGGCCGGGGTGCTGATCGGCGGGCGGCGTTAGCGGGGCCGGGGCGCTCGTGGTGGTGCGGCCTCGAACGTGAGGCGTGAGGCGTAAAGACGGAGGCCTTTGGCGTCCAGCGGCCGACCTGCGGTCGGCCTTGAGCGCGGAGCGCGGAAGCCGCAGGCTTCGGCCTTCCGATTCACGATTTACGGTTCCCGGCCTGTGCCAACCGAAGGCACGCCCCTCCGCATACTGCCGCATTCTCCGATCAGCACCCAGACGCCGCAGGCGTCGCGCCTTTGCATTTTCGCCTCACTCCTCACGCCTCACACCTTACCTGCTGATCGAAGCCGGCTACCTTCGAGAACCGCCGATCCCTCCGATCAGTACACACTCAGCACTCATCACCCCTCCCGATGAGGATCACGCCAGGTTTCGGCGGTGTCGCTGCCGCGTTGTTCATTGACCGGCAGCACGGCAATCAGGGCGAGGATAAACAGGGCCAGGCAGAAGAGGATGGCGTCGGCCAGGCCGGCCATGGCCTGGATGAGGCCCAGGCCCAGGATGCCGAAGATAGCGGCCAGTTTGGCTGACAGCCCCCAGAAACCGAAGAACTCGGCGGCCTTGCCGCGCGGGGTCAGTACGCCTACCAGTGCGCGCCCGGCTGATTGACTGGCGCCGAGACTGAGGCCGGCGAGGGAGCCGGCAAAGAGGAAGACATACTGGGCCTCCCATTCCACGCCGAGCAGATTATTGGCCAGGCGGCTCAGGGCAGGGGTCTGCCAAATGGCAATGATGGCCACCATCCACAGGCAAAGCGTGATGCCATAGGTAAGCTTGGCCCCGATGCGGCTCTGGATGAAACCGAAGCCCAGTGCGCCAATGGCTGCCGTTATCTGCACGGTCACGAACATGAGGGCGCGCACATGTTCTTCCCAGCCGATCACCTGGGAGCCGTAGATGAAGGAAAAGCTGATAATGATGTAGATGCCTGCCATAACGAAGAAAATCGAGACCAGCAGGATGCTGAGGTCACGGAAAGCGACAAGATTCCGCAGGGTATGACCCAGGCGGGTAAAGCCCAGGGAAATATACCCCTGGTCGGCGGGCAAGGGCCGACGCCGACCCCGTTCCTTCAGCCAGACAAAGGTAGGAATGGCCGCCAGCAGAAAAAAACCGGCGGCAAAGGGCCCGACCCAGCGGATGCGATCGTAGTTGTCTGCACTCACTTCACCCAGCACCAGCAGGGTGAAGGCAGTAGCCACCAGCCCGCCGATATAACCCAGACTCCACCCCAGCCCGGATATCCAGCCCAGGTCCTTCTTCGGCCCCAGGTTCGGCAGGAAGCTGGCAATGAAATTCTCGCCGATGGCATAGGCGAAGTTGGAGATGATGATCAGAATCACCGCATAGGTGATCCAGCCCGGCTCCACGAAATAGAGCAGGGCGGTAGCAGTGATGGTCAGCAAGTAGCTGACGAACAGGAAGCGTTTGCGGGATCGCGAATAATCCGTCAGCGCCCCGCAGACCGGGCCGGCCAGAACCACCATCAAATAGCTGATGGCCAGGGCTATGCTCCAGAGCAGATTGCCCATGCGGTAATCCGGACCATCGCCGACAATCACGCGGGTAAAGAGGTCGCCGAAGACCACCGTAATGATCAGCAAGGTATAGGCCTGATTGGCGAAGTCGAACATCGCCCAGCCAAAGATCTCTTTTGCCGGCGCCCGCCGTCTGCTTACCAAGGCCGATCTCCTTTATATCGTCCACCCCAAGATAGCAGTATGCAGGCCGGGGGCTGGAGAGAACAGACCACGAGATGGACACAAAATGGACACGAAATGTTTTGGCCGTGCCGGTTGACAGGTCGTACTGCTTTGGAACGGCCGCAGCAAAAATCGCCGGGGCAGCAAATAGGCGGCGCGTGAATCGTAAAACGTGAATCGTGAATCGGAAGGCCGAAGCCTGCGGCTTCCGCGCTTCGCGCGCGAGGCCGACCGCAGGTCGGCCGTTGGACGCCAAAGGCGTCTGCCCTTCGATTCACGTTTTACGATTCACGATTCACGCGGTGCTAACCGAAGCCCCGCCCCTCCGACAACCGCCGGCCCCTCCGATCAGCACCGACTCAGCACTCCGCACTTTCTCGATCTTGCTTCTGCCGCTAATCTCGGCCCCACTCTTCCGGACCCCGCATTTGGTATTCTTGCCAGGTAGAGCAGACGGGGATTGAGGCCCTGGCGACTATGCGAGTGAGGCGGAGAATCGACGGCCTGTTGCTAGCGCTTTGCCTGCTTGTCTCGGGAGGCTGCGCCACCTATGGCGATGAGCTGGGTCAGGCGCTGGCCCTGGCTGATGCCGGTGATTTCCACGCTGCCCGCGCCAACCTGTCGGGGGTGCTGGACCCGGAAGGGGATGAACGCCTGCTTTACCGCCTGGAAAAGGGTGCGCTGGCCCACATGCAGGGCGACTACCGGGCCAGCATCAACCACCTGCTGGCGGCCGAGCAGATCGGCGAGGACCTCTACACCCGTTACTTCACGGATGCCATCCGCTCTGCGCTGAGCCACCCCCGCAATGCTCCCTATCGCGGCACGATCTACGAGCTGGCCTACATCCACTACTACCAGGCGCTGAATTTTACCGCCCTGGCTCAGGCCTCGGACAACCGGATCGAGCGCCGTGACAATCTGGATGCGGCGCTGGTGGAAGTCCGCAAGCTGGACGCTCGTCTTAACGAACTTTCCTATCAGGAGGGCGACTACAGCGAGCTGGGCAGCAATGGCCAGCAACGCCGCATGGCGGTCATGTTGCGGGCGTTCCACGGTTTCAGCAGTGAGATAGCTGATCGCGATAGCTTGCGTTTCCGGGAGGCGGCCTGGCTGCGTTACCTGTCCGGTGTCCTGTATGAAATGGCCGGTGACCTGGATGATGCCCGCATTGCCTACCAGCGGGCAGCGGAACTTTATGAAAGCGGCTATGCCGAGCAGTTCGATCTGGATCGGGACATGGTCCGGCAGGCCTGGCAGGATGCCTACCGACTGGCCTGGTTGACGGGCCTGTGGCCGGGGGTGGAGAGCGAAGCTCGTCAGCGGCTGTCCGAGCCTGAGCTGGATGAGATCCTTGCCAGTCGTATCGGCGACGCGCAGCTATTGCTGGTGGAGCATGTTGGCCGCCTGCCACCGCGTGGCGAGCTCAATCTGGTCATGTATGCCGACCGTTTTCGCCGTTCCGTCACCCTCCGGCCCATGCATGTGGGTACCCACGAGGAACAGCTATGGCAGGACGCCTGGTTTCGGACCCTGTACGCCGATACCGGCCCCCTGGGCATGCTGCTGCATTACCGCCAGGGGGGCGTGGACGGTCTGGTCCGGGGGCATTTCGAGAAAAGCTTTTATGTGGGCGGTCTCTGGAGCGACCTGGATAACCTCGGTGTGCTGGACCCCATGAGCGGCGGGGTGCGGGTGACCGTGCCTTATCCCGGGCCGCCACCGTTGCCCGTTTCGGTCAGCCGTGTGTCCGTGAATGGCGAAAGCCACCGTCTGACGACCGTGGATGATATTGCCCGCATGAGTCATCAGGATCTTTTGCTGAACGCCGGCGAGGAGCTGCGCCGGGCCGCCGCCCGGGAGCTGTTCCGGCATGCCCTGGCGGAGCTGGCTGCCCGGGAACTGGAGGAAGAGGGCGGCCTGCTTGGTGCCCTGCTGGGTGCGGCGGCCCGTGTCGGTACCTCGGCCAGCGCCCGCGCAGATACCCGCGCCTGGCAGACCCTGCCAGCGGAGATCCGCCTGCTGCGAATGCGTCTACCGGCCGGTGAGCACGAATTGCGCCTGGGTCGGGGAGAGTTCCTTCCGGGCAGTGAGAGGCCCCGACAGGAGACCACCGTGGTGCTGGCCCCGGGGGAAATTCGTCTGCTTCAGTCGCGACGAATGAACTGAGCAAAATGCCGATGGCCGGGATATCATTCCATCGAATGTGGTCATAGAACGAAAGGGGAGTGTCATGGGAGCTGATCAGATGAACACGCAATTGCCGACTTTTCTCCGGCCAACGGCCGTGCCCCTGCTGTGCCTGACGCTGGCTGTTTTGCTGGCGGCCTGTGCGCGCACCGAAGTGACTCGCCTGGACCCGGACGAACAGGTGGACCTTACCGATCGCTGGAACGCCACCGATTCCCGCCTGGTCTCCGAGGCCATGATCGAGGACATGCTCACATTTCCCTGGATCGACCGCTTCCGCAGCGAGAACCCGGACCGTGAGCGCCCACGAGTCATCATCCAGTCGGTACGCAACCGCTCCCATGAACACATCCCGGTGGATACCTTCATCAACGACCTGCGCCGGGAGCTGATTCGCGCCGGGCGGGTGGATTTCGTCTCCGGTGGCGCCGAGCGCGAGGACCTTCGCGAGGAACGCCGCGATCAGGAGTTTTATGCCGACGAGGAAACCCGCGCGCAGATGGGGCGTGAACTGGGCGCGGACTATGCTCTGACCGGCACCATCAACTCCTTTGTCGACCGACTGGACGGCACACGGGCCACCTTCTATCAGGTGGACCTGAAGCTGGTGGATCTGGAAAGCAATGTGGAAGTCTGGAACGGACAGAAGCAGATCCAGAAAGTCATGCAGCGCGCCCGGCGCGGGTTCTGAGGTGACGACCATGAGCCGCTCCTGGTGCTGTCTGCCCATCGCATTGCTTGCCCTGCTGATCGGCTGTGCCGGTACACCGGCAGAACCGGATGAACCCGGTGTGCCGGACTGGGTGCTGAGCACGCCGGAAGACACTCGCTATGCCTATGGTGTGGGCTCCGCCCCGCTGCGGGGTGATCGTGCCGAAGCACGCCGCCAGGCGACCGACAGTGCCCGCAGCGATCTGATCCAGAATCTGCGCGTAACCGTCAGCGGCGAGACCCGTGCCTGGATCGAGCGGGTGCGGGGCGAGGAGGGCGGCCCGGTCAGCCGCGGCTTTGTGCAGGAAGTGCATACCCGGGTGCCACCGACCACCCTGGACGAGATGGAAGTGGCCGAAGCCGTCCTCGTGCCGGACGACAACACCGTCTATGTGCTGGTGCGACTGGACCGGCCCATGGCCACCCTGCGGCTGACATCCGACCTCAATGGCATTCGCAATCGCCTCGAGGATTTTCGCGGTGGCGGGTCGCCCGGCGAGGAACGCATCGACACCATTCGCCGCCTGCGACCGGCCCTGGATTTGATTGCCGAAGCCAGCCAGCTGGAAGATCAGTTGCGCCTGGTGAGTACTCAGCCCCTGTCTCGGGCCCGGGTCGTCGAAAGCCATGCCTTTGTCATCAATGAACTGCGTGAGGCGCTGGATTCCCTGCGCCTGCAGATCGATGGCAGTGACATGTCCGAACGTATCCTGAGCGGTTTGCAGGGCGGCCTGCTTTCGGCGGGGCTGCGTGTCGGCGGCAGCGAGCCGCCCGATCTCATCATCGGCGGTGATGTCAGCCTGCGCACCGTCGAACGGGCGCCGGATTATTTTGCCTTTGCCGAGGGCCGGGTGGTGATCTACGCCCCCGATGGCCGTCTTCTCGGTCAGTTCGAACACAGTGCCCGCGAGGGCTCCAGTGACCCGGGCCTGGCTGAAGATCGTGTCCTGTCCCGGCTCGGCCAGACCCTGGGGCGCGCTCTGGGCGAACAGCTGATCAGTATCCTTTAGGGAGAAAACGCCATGAATATGAAAACCGTGATGATCGTGATGCTTTCCGCCGGCCTGGCGGCCTGCGCCGGCCCCGAGGAACGCCCGGAAGACCGCATTCCGTCCTGGGTGGCAGACCCCCAGGGCGAGGTTAGTGATGGCCTGGCAGCCACCGAGTGTGTGCCGGCTTCGGATCAGTTCTCCATTGATCGCAGCGAAGCAGTGGCCCTGACCCGTCAGTCCATGGCCATGCAGATCGAAGTGGCGGTGGAAGCCATGGACGAGACCTACCAGCAGCAGACCCGCGGCGCCGACGGTGAAGCGGTCTCCGGTGCCACCTTCCAGAGCGTGTCCCGTCAGCTCACCGACCAGACCCTGAGCGGCCTGCGGGTCAATCGCACCGGCTATGAAGTCATCAACGAACAGCGCCAGCTCTGTACCATGCTGGTCATGGGCGAGTCCTCCATGCGTCAGCTCTTTGATGAGATTCTCGCCGCCAGCGAACGCCCCGTTGCCGGCCAGGACGAAGCCGCACTCTGGGAGCAGTTCCGCCACGCCCAGGCCCGCGATGAAATGGACCGCAGCCTCGAACGCCGCCGCGGCGGCGATTGAGTACTGAGTACTGAGTACTGAGTGGGCGTCGGTCGGAGGGGCTGGCGGTATTCGGAGGGGCTGGGCTTTCGGTTTGCGCTGC
>SL_3KL_010_SEDDRAFT_10005926_pt1 | contig 10938 bp, 7 predicted proteins | sample SodLakKL_010_SED_2_FD_10381 | JGI IMG/M metagenome (IMG submission 10381)
GATATCCCGATCAGGCCCCGTCCCACGAGGCTCCATTCCCTCCAGCTGGTAGATCCCACAGCTGCCAGTTGGTACTGCGTGAATTCAATGTCGGCATCCAGGGCGCTGTCCGAGCGCCGAACCGATAAGTCGATCAGTCGACCCTGACGTGGAAAATGCAGATCATCCAGGGTGTCCAGAATGAAAAAGCCGGTGGCTTCGCCCCGAGCAATTCGTCCGATCGCGCCGATGTCCGCGAGCTGCTCGGGAATCTGCAGTCCGCGAACCGCAGTGATGTTCTCTCGACCCACGGCCAGCCTCACTCCGGCCCTTGCGCTGGTCCCGAAATTGCGGCCGAACATCAGTTCAGGGCCCCAGCGTTGAAACTGCAGGGTGCCCAGATTGACGGTGTCGTCGAAAAGGTCGCGACGGTCCCGGTTCCACGCAATACCGGGCTGAACAAACCAGCGATCCAGCCGGTCCAGCGGCTGATAGTAGTTGGCGCTGATGCCGGAAAACCGACCGATCGCTGCGCCGACGCTGATGACTGCACCCGAATCGTGGACCGCATTGCGGCTGAACAGCGTGGTCAGGTTGAAATCCTGAATGGATTCGAAGTCGGTTGCCAGCCCGAGCCCAAGCTGCAGATAGTTCGGTCCCCACGTTCGGCCCTCCGCGTTGATGATCAGCCCTGTGCCGCGCTCGGGGTCTTTGACAACGCTGTAGCGCACGGCATCAAAGATATCCAGCCCGTGAATGGCTGCCAGCGAACGCTCGATTTCCTCGTGATCCAGTTCGTCACCAACCCGGATGGTCAGACGCGAACGCACCAGCGCATCGGATACTCGCGATGTGTTCGTGATCTCGATAAAGCCGATGACCGGGTCAGGCGCGGGAAGCGGTTCCGGGGGTGGGCGAGACGGGAGTCGGGCCGCAAGTTGAGTAAGCGTGCCCAATTCCCGGCGAGCTGCCAATTCCCCGGCCGCGGCCGCCTCGAGCGAACGTTCGAACTGCGTGGAAGTGATGTCGCCGAGGTCTGGCGAGATCACGATGTCGCCTTCGCCGAGCAGCGCCAGGGATTGCCTCGTGTTGCGCAAGGTCAGGAAGAGAGTGAGCTGGTCGGTGATTCTAAGGATGGAGTCCAGTGCGTCCTGGCTGCGAGGGGTTGGACTCAGATCGACCACGATCAGGACGTCGGCCCCCATGGCCTGTACGACTTCGACCGGGGTGTTCATGGCCACGCCACCGTCTACCAGCATCAACCCGTCGATGAAAACCGGCGCAAAAATGGCCGGAACCGACATCGACGCACGGATGGCCTGGACCAGGCTCCCCGAGGCCAGGATGACTGGATCACCGATTTCCAGGTCTGTCGCCACGGCGCGAAACGGAATGGGCAGGTGATCAAAATCCTCGACCAGGGTTGAAGGTCCGAGAATTCTGGTGAGGATTTGGTCGAAGTGCTGGGCCTGGAGGACGCCCATCGGCAGATTCAGGCCTCCACGATCGAATCCGATCCGAGCGGACACGCCGATCCGGCTTTCGAGCTGCTTGCGCCGCATGCTGCGTGAGGCTCGTCCGGAATCGTCTGNAAGCACATGATCCCAGTCCATTTCAGACAACACTTGTTCCAAGTGCGCAGCGTCCAGTCCGGCGGCGTATAGGCCACCGACTATGGCGCCCATGGAGGTGCCGGCGATGAAGTCGGGCCGAATTCCGACTTCTTCCAGGACTCGGATTACCCCCACGTGTGCCGCGCCACGCGCGCCCCCGCCGGCCAGGACCAAGCCGACTTTGGGCGGTTCAGCCGTGTCCGGCATACTCTGGAAATCACCCGCCGTCGCCGCAGTGGCTGTGACCAGCAGGATCCCACATGCGGCTGACAGTTTCCCCAGCATTCCGGCTCCCCGATATGTCTGCATAACGAGTCTACTACCCCACCGGTCTTGAGAGAAGGGCGCCACTCATGTTGCGACGTTTCTTCCGAACTTGCCTGGTCGATGAACACCACGCAGCATGATGAAAAAACTCTGAGAATGACGCTAAAAATAACTGCCGCTTCCCCGCTTATTCAGTTGCTTTCGCCTTACCATAGAGCCAACAGGCAAACGGTAATTCCAACCATGAATTTGGGCTTCAAATGGCAGTGCGCTCGGCTTGGCTTCATGCTTTTCGTATCCGGTGCGCCTCTCTTCGTGCTTGCGGCTGGCTCGGTTCCAAGCGCCGAATGTCGACAGATTCCGGATGCCTCGGAACGCCTGGCCTGCTACGATCGGCTGCATGACGATCGAATTGAGGCTGAGGAAGCCGCGGCCGCGGACCGCNCAGCGGCAGCGATCTCCCCTTTTGATGATATTGCGCCAGCGCCTTCCCTGTTCGACCGCGCCTGGGCGTTCGATCGTGACTCGGACAAGGCGCTGATTCGCCTGTATCGACCCAACTACATCCTGTTCGGACGCTACACCAGCGATGTCAATCGAGCCCCGTTCACGCCGCTGTTCGAGGCCGCCGAGTCGGACGAAGATCTGGACGAATGGGAAGTCAAGTTTCAGCTCAGTTTCAAGGCCCGAGTCTGGGCCAGTGAGGACCGTCGTCACGGCATCTGGTTCTCCTATACCCAGCAGAACCAGTGGCAGGTTTACCAGGGCGCCATTTCCAGTCCGTTCAGAGAAACCAACTACATGCCCGAGGTATTCGGAAGTTTTCGGCCGGGAATCTCCCTGGGCGGCTGGGATTGGAACCTGCTCAACTACGGTTACACCCATCAATCAAACGGGCGTGCTGATCCGATATCGCGCAGCTGGGATCGTTTGTTCCTGGAAGCCGGAATCGAACGCGGCAACCTGGCCCTGGTTGGGAGGGTCTGGCATGTATTCGACAACACGGACGATAATCCGGACATCACCGATTACTATGGTTACGGCCAGCTGACCGCGTTCTATCAGCATGGAGAAAATCGCTTTACGCTTTGGGGGCGCGGTAATATCAGGGAGGGCAAGGGTGCGGTCGAGGCGACCTGGTCGTCGCGCCCGATACTCGGACCGCTGCGGGCTTACGTGCAGATATTCCATGGCTACGGTGAGAGCATGATCGACTACAACTGGAATCAGACCACGATTGGTCTCGGGGTGACGCTGAGCGATTTCCTTTAGGACAGGGCGGCGATACGCTCGGCGCCAGGCCTTGACTTCGGCACCTGCAAGCGCAGCATCGACCAGCCGACGAGTTCAATTGTATGGCTCCTGGCGCGATTGAGGTGGAACGGAGAACCATCGAGGATTGACTTTGCTCGACGTCGTCACCCGTAATCCAGACTGGCTGCCGGCGCTGCTGCTCCTGCTGCCGCTGTCGGGATTGGTTGCCCTGACAGTTGTTCCTGAGAAGCGGGTTCCGCTCGCCGCTTTGTCGCTGTTTCTTGCAGGCTTGCTGCTGTCGATCGCACTGATCGCGGGAGTTCTCTCTGCCTATGACGCATTCGAATTCCGGCTGCACCGCAGTGGGATGCTTCCGCTTGGCTTGCTTCGCGCAGACGGCATGGCATCGGCGATGCTGTTGTGCACCGCAGTCATCCTTTTCGTGGTCTGCTGCTACCTTATTGCAGACGGCCGAACCCCGGCGACCAGGCCCGGAAGCGGGGCGAGACCATTCTGGCTCTGTCTGTTTGGCCTTTGGTTCGGTCTTGGCCTGGTTTTTCTTTCGACCGATCTTCTGACGCTCTACGTCGGCCTGGAAATCGTCATGCTCTCGATGGTTCCCCTGCTGGGCATCTTCCAGGGGGAGCCGGTCAGGGCGCCGGCACAGCGCTTTCTCGTGATGAGCACCGTGGGATCGGTGTTCACGCTGTGCGGGATGCTGTCCCTGTTGCTGGGTTACGGCACCCTGGAGTTCCTGGCGTTGAGCCAGCAACCGCCACACGCGCCATACGCACAGATTGCGGTTACCTTGATCACGATCGGGCTGTTCTTCCGGGCCGCACTATTTCCGGTTCATACCTGGCTGCCTGCCGCTCATGCCGGTGCCTCTGCACCGGCCAGCGCTCTGCTCTCGACGCTGGTGGTGACCGCTGCCTTCATCGCCCTGGTCAGAATCTGGGTGGATGCGCAACCCGGCGTTGGAACCGCGACCGCGGGTCAGCTGCTCGGCGTGCTGGGCGCCTGCGCCATCTTGCTGGGCAGTTTGATGGCGCTTCGCCAGGAAAAGCTCAAGACGCTGGTCGCTTACTCCACCGTTGCCCAGCTGGGATTCCTGCTTTTGACTTTCCCGTTGGCCAGCGCGACCCGACTGGAGGAGACGGTCTGGACCGGCGGCATCCTGCAGGCGATTTCCCACGCCGTCGCCAAGGCCGCGATGGCCCTGGCCGTCGGTCTCGTCATCCGAACGATCGGGCACGACCGCATATCGGAGCTGGGCGGCCTGGCCAGAAGCATGCCGCTCACCGTCTTCGCCTTTGCCGCCGCAGGCATGAGTTTGATGGGGCTGCCGCCCAGCGGCGGTTTCGTGGCCAAATGGCTGCTGCTGCGAGGGGCCATAGAAGGCGGCCAGTGGTGGTGGGGGATCGTCATCATCAGTGGCGGTCTTCTCACCGGCTCTTACCTTTATCGTGTGGTTTCAAGGGCGCTGTGGATGCAAGGGCCTGCGCCGGTGCTCAAGCAGCCCATTGACCGGCGCATGGAGTGCCTCGTCCTGGCCTTGGCCCTGATCTCCATTCTGATTGGTCTGCTCCGAATTTCAGACCTGCAGTTCGTTCACATAGGGCGCGAATGGTGAGTCAGTTTCTTCTGGTCACCTACTGGATCGTGCCGCTCGGCTTCCTCGCGGGCCTGTCGTTCGAGCCCGTGCGTCGGCGCATCCTGAGCCTGCTGTGGCTGGCTCCACTTCCAGGCCTTGCGGCCGCGGCAGTCAGCGCGCCCGATGTGGGCTTCCTGCTGATGCAAGACAGCCTCTCCTTTACCCTTCATCTCGACCGCTCCAGCGCCCTGCTGCTGGCTGCAGCGTCGCTGCTCTGGTCCTTGGCCGGCCTGTACGCCGCCGGCTACATGCGCAAGGACCCCCATCCCGCTCGTTTCTGCGGCTGGTGGCTGCTGACCATGAGCGGCAGTCTGGGGGTCTTTTCCGCCGGCGATATCGGAAGCTTCTACCTCGCCTTTGCGGTTGTCAGCCTTGCGGCTTGGGGCATGGTCAACCACGAAGACACTGCCAAGGCACGGCGCGCGAGTTCCATTTACATCGCTCTTGCCGTGCTCGGCGAGATCTGTTTGTTCATGGCATTCGCCTTGCTGGCGGTGTATTCCCCCAGCCAAAGCCTAGCGATCGAGCCGCTGCTCGAGAGCTTCCCGACCAACCCGGCTCGTCATTACGTGGTTGCCTTGATGATTGCCGGATTCGGGCTGAAGATGGGCCTGGTTCCGCTGCATGTCTGGTTGCCGATCGCGCACCCGGCCGCGCCCATGCCCGCTTCCGCCGTGTTGAGCGGTGCCATCATCAAGGCCGGCGTGATTGGTCTGCTGAAATTTCTTCCTGCAGATGGTGCTGTTGCCGATTGGGGTGTGTTTCTGGTTGTGCTGGGCTTGCTGACGGCGCTTTATGCTGCCCTCATGGGATTGTTCCAGAAGAACCCCAAAACGATACTGGCCTATTCCAGCGTCAGTCAGATGGGCGGCGTGGCCGCGGTGTTGGGCGGCGGGCTTTTTGGTTCATCGGTTTGGGTTGTGCATCCGGCGGTCTTGCTCGCCTGCAATCATGTCCTCGCCAAGGGGGCCCTGTTCATGGCGGTCGGCATCGCGGCATCGACAAGAGGCGGGCGGTTTTGGCTGATCATGGCGCCGGCGACAGTACTTGCCCTTTCCCTGGCGGGTCTGCCCTTGACCTTGGGTGCCGCAGCCAAGCTGGGCGCAAAAGAACTGCTGGACGTTCAGCCGGCCAAGCTGATCTACTCGCTTACGGCGATCGGCACCACCGTCATCATGTTGCATTTCGTGACCCAGCTTCAGCGGCTCAGCCCCAAGGCGGCAGCGAAAAGCGCTCACCCGCTGATGCTTCTTGCGTGGCTCGCTCTGGCAGGGCTGGCCGTGATGATGCCCTGGGTGGTTTCACCCGAAAGCATCGTCCCGGGCGTTTCGATCCTACAGACCACGCCATATTTGTGGACCCTGGGTTGGCCCATTCTTGTTGGTATAGTTCTGTTTCTGCTGCTTCGTCGCCACGCAGAGACTTTGCCAATTTTTCCAGAGGGAGATATCCTGGTTTATGGCGAGAAGGCTGGGCACGGCGTGGCGAGCATCGGCAGGTATGCCGAGTGGGTGGAGCAGTATCTTTCGACAAAACTCGGCCTGATCATCGTGCTGATCGCCCTGTTGGCGGCTCTAATGACATTGATGCTTGCAGGATAGCGCCGTATCGGTCGATCTCTGGATTGATTCCTTTGCCTTCACAAGTCCACCTACCTTTCATCAGGAGTCAGATTGAATGAAAAAGATCGGGCGTTTTTGCTTGCTTCCCACGGCAGGCCTGCTGATGCTCATCCTGCTGGCAGCCTGCGCTACCGGACCCGCCGCGCCGGGCGAGCCGGAATTCAGTCATGACGGACTGCAGCGGGTACCCGTTCGCGGCATCGAGATGGCCTTCGTCTATCCGGGCACGGATCTTTCCGGATACCGCGAACTCTATCTGCGCCCGGTTACCGTGGCCTTTGACCCGGACTGGAACCCGCAGCGCGTGGGTTCGCGCACGCCCTTGCCGCAGCGCGAGCGCGAGCGAATCCGTGAGGAGGCAGCAGAGCTGTTCGACCGGGCCTTTCAACGCGAGATGCAGAACTCGCAGCGGTTCCGCCTGGTTGATGAGCCGGGACCGGGAACGCTCATTCTTGAGCCGCACATCGTCGGTCTGGTCATCAACGCTCCCGAGGACCGCACCGCCGGGACGCGCCAACGCGTCTATGTGGCCGATTTCGGGCGCATGACCCTCATCGCCCAACTCTTCGACACGGATTCGGGCGCCGTGATCGCACGGGCGATCGATCGTCGGGAAGTCCGCGGCACCGGGAGCTTTCAGTTCACCAATCGCATGATCAATGCGGCCGAGGGCGAGAGAGTGTTCCGCGACTGGGCCAGAATCGCGCGGGACCGCCTGGACCGGCTGGCCGTCCCGGACTGATCGCACGGCATCGGGGAGGAGCGTTTGTTCCACCGTACCGCAATCAGCGCGGAACCGGAGATGAGCGCCGCCGCCGCGGCCTTGAAGTCCTTATTAACGCGGCAATCGAATAGATTGCCGTGTTAATGCCCGGCCGGAAAGGCCGGGGCCGCGAAGCGAGTTAATAAATGAGCCGGCATGCAAGTACGCATGCCGGGCGCTCTGTCACTTCTCGATGCAGCTTCCGTAGGCAACCAGGGCGAAATCGAAGGATATGGCACTGAGGAGGAGTTGGCCGTCCTGGTGATCGATCATGAGGCTCCAGCCCATCGCGCCCTGCTCGGATTCTGCGTCAAGGTCGCCGCCCTGTAGCAAGATACGGTCGTCATACTTCTTGACACGCTCGATGGGCGTCGCCGCTCCATCGCGGTTTCCACCGACGCCAAGCAGTTGGTTTGCACCAAAATCCACTTCGAAAAAGTCCGGCAAATTGATCTGGCCCGGGGTGACCCGACCACAATCGAACAGTTCGTCACACTGCATGATCGTTCGGAACGAGCACAGCAAGGGCTTGCTGCCATCATAGGCCTGGCGGGCATCGACCGGGGATGCGAGAAGGGCGAGCGCCAGCGGCAGCCCGGCAAGAATCGAGGCTTTCATCACATCTCTCTCCAATATCAACTGACGGTGTAGCCGCGCGCTTCCAGGCAAACGCGCATTGCCCTGTTGAATCCTTGCTGCCGTTGCTGCAACGCCTGCTGCTGCTGCCATTGTGCCGACTGTTGCTGCCGGGCCCAATCGTCCGTGGCTTGTTGCTGGCCCCGACGTTGGTCGGCGCTACGCGCGCCGCCGATCAGCGCCCCGCTGGTGGCGCCGATCGCCGCACCCCGGCCGACGTCGCCGGCGATGGCGCCGCCGGCGGTCCCAACGGCCGCGCCACGCACGACCGAACGGCTCGTGCGCGCTCCCTGGCGCTCGACCTGGGGCAGTGGGGCACCGGCTCCCGGTACCGTGAAGTTGGCTGGGTCGGTCGGGTCGAAGCCGGTCTGATCGACTGCCCACAGGTGGCACTCCAGCCTATCTTGTCGTTGCTGATCGGCGCTCTGTCCCTGTGCCGGATAGATGAAGAGATCCTGCGCGTGGACTGCGGAAAACCCGAGCCCGATCGCAAGAGTGATAACGAAGTGCTTCATGCGCATCATTATGACAATTCCTGTCTGCATGACAATTTACGCCACTCACCTAACCAGCCGCCAATATTACTTGCTGGTCTTAAGGGGACGTATGGCCATGATGTCACTGCGCTTCAAGATGCGTCAATACCAACGTTGCCAATACCGCCGAATTTCAGGGATTCCCTTATATGGCGATTCGCGCCATGCAGGTATCTTGGGCAGCATTGTCAGAAATCAATGTGCGCGCAGCCATTCATTGATGGTCACGTGCAATGGCGCATAAGTTCAGGTCAGGTGCCGTCGGGAAAGACCCTACCTCCACAGTCCGTGTATTCGGTGCGCGCGGGATGCCTTCAGCTCGTCAGATTCAAGGGAATACTCCAATGACGTTTATGGAAAGCCCAGATAGCGGCTTGAGAAATTCACGCTGGATCCTGGCGGCTATTGGGGCAGCGTTTGTTCTGGCTGCCTGTAGCAGCGAGGACGCGGCCTTCCAGATGCCCGTGCCGGAGGTGACGGTGATGGTCGCCGAGTCCGGACCGGCCGCGGTGAGGCAAACCTATTCGGGCCGCCTGCATGGCGCACGCGAGGTCGACGTGCGTTCACGTGTCGGCGGCATCATCATCGAGCGCTTGTACGAGGAGGGGCAATATGTCGAGCGCGACCAGCCCCTGTTCAGGATCGATCCCGAGCCTTTCCAGATCGTACTACAGCGCGCGCGGGCCGAGCAGGCCAACGCCCGGGCCGCATTCAATCAGGCTGATCGCGAGTGGACCCGCCTCTCCAGGCTGTTCGAGCGCGAAGCAGTCAGTCAGCGCGAGTACGACCGGGCACTGGCCGAGCACGAACTCGGCCAGGCACGTCTCGCCCAGGCCGACGCCGCGGTTCGTCACGCCGAGCTCAACCTGCAATGGACTTCCGTCGCGTCGCCGGTCTCCGGCGTCACCGCTCTGGAAATCCTGTCCGAGGGCAACCTGATTTCGGAAGGTATGCTGCTGACCCGGATCACGCAGCTGGACCCGATCCAGTTCCGGTTTTCTATGCCGGAGGACGACGCCAAGACCCGACAGACTGCGATCCGGCAGGCCCGCTCCGACGACGAGATTTCCCCGGCCGTCCAACTCACCTTGCCCGATGGCTCCACCTATGCCCTGGAGGGTGTGCTCGATTTTGTCGACAGCCGGGTCGATCTGGCGACCGGCAGCGTGACCGCGCGCGCCACCTTCCCCAATCCGGAGGGCATCCTGGTGCCGGGACAGTTCGTGCGCGGCACCCTGCAGATCCAGCACCTGGACAATGTCGCCAGGGTTCCGCGCGGGTCGGTTCGTCATGGCCGTGACGGCCCGCACGTGCTGCTGGTCGTCGGCGACCGGATCGAGCTCCGGCTGGTCACGCTCGGCCCCGTGGTCAACGGAGAGCAGGTCCTGCTCGACGGCGTGCGTGCGGGCGAACAGGTGGTGACTTCCGGACTCGCCGCGCTGCAGCCCGGCATGAGCGTCCGCGTGCGCCGCGACAACTGAGCCGGGGATAGGGCAAGCCATGCTGCGATTCTTCATCGATCGGCCGATTTTCTCCTCGGTCATCTCGATCATCATCCTGCTGGCCGGCGGAGCGGCCTATGTCGCCCTGCCGGTGGAACAGTATCCGGATGTCGTGCCGCCCCAAGTCAGGGTCTCGGCGATGTTCCCGGGTGCCAGCGCGGAGGTGATCACCGAGTCGGTCGCCTCTGTGCTCGAGCAGGAGATCACCGGCGTCGACAACATGATCTTCATGGAATCGGTGGCCAGTGATGCCGGCACGCTGCGCATCACGGTTTCCTTCGCGATGGGCACCGATCCCGACCAGGCCACCATCAATGTCAACAACCGGGTCGGCTCGGCCCTACCGAGGCTGCCACTGGAGGTTCGTAACCTGGGTGTCAGAACGGAAGCGGTTTCGACTTCCATCCTGCTGGTGCCCGTGCTGTACTCCCCCAACGGCAGCTATGACGCGTTGTTTTTGAGCAACTACGCGGTCATTAACCTGCTCGATGAGCTCAATCGACTTCCCGGCGTCGGCGATGCTTCGTTGTTTGGTCCGCAGGACTATTCCATGCGGATCTGGACCAATCCGGACAAACTGGCCCAGTATGGCCTTTCGGTGTTCGACGTCATCAGCGCCATTCGCGAGCAGAACGTCCAGTTCGCCGCTGGCCGCATCGGTGGACAGCCGATCAGCGGCGATGATCATTACTTCACCTTCACCGTCGACGCGCCGCGCACCTTCTCGACCGCGGAAGAGTTCGAGGCCATCATCCTGCGGTCCGGCCAAGACGGCGAAATTCTCAGGCTGGGCGATGTCGCGCGCGCAGAGCTGGGGTCCCAATCCTATGATTTCGACGCGGTGTTCAACGGTCAACCGACCGCCCCGATCGGCATTTATCTGGCGCCAGGCGCCAATGCGCTGGATACGGCCAAACTGGTCAAGCAGAGCCTTGAGGAGGCGTCCCAACTGTTTCCCGCCGATCTGGCCTACACCATCGGCTATGACACCACTACCTTCATCGAACTGTCGATTCGGGAAGTGCTGATTTCGCTCGCTCTGGCCGTGTTACTTGTGGCGCTGTTTACCTACCTGTTCCTGCAGAACGTGCGCGCCACCCTGGTGCCCGTAG
>SL_3KL_010_SEDDRAFT_10005927_pt1 | contig 10937 bp, 11 predicted proteins | sample SodLakKL_010_SED_2_FD_10381 | JGI IMG/M metagenome (IMG submission 10381)
AAGCACCGGATCATCAGTCCTGAAGACAAAATAACTGAGGGTGAGCACAAGTATTGCCAAAACAGCGGCAGCGGCCTTCAGGTACACGGGTCTGATGCTATACACAACCGATTTCCGTGCTTTCTTACTCAGCTCGCTCTCAATACGCCGCCAGTTCTCTTCACCCGTAAAAGCGTCATATTTCAGAGATGCAGCAGATTTATACTCCTCTAAAAAAGGGAAAAGCGGGTCATCGATGATGTCCGTCTTTTCTTCAGTAGCGGCTCCAGAATCCAGGAATGCTGCGAGTCTGAAATCTACTGTACTGGGTTGATATTTGCTGCTGTTGTCCGGCATAACTTTTTTTAAAGAAAGGCAGGCCATTTGCCGATGGCCCGCCTATAAGTAGTGTTCTCTGTTGGGGTGTTGTCTATAGGTTGATCGTTCCGTTTCGAAGAGCAATCCTGAAGGTTTCCTTGATTCTCTCGAACCGCAGCAGACCTGTTCCATCTCCGGAGAGTTCAACAATCCCTCTCAGGTTCTGTTCGCGCGTTTCACCGTTTATGGTATTGATCATTTTAATTCTGTATTTAATAACTCCGGTTATTCCTTCTTCAAGACTGCCATTTTCCTTAACCAGATCTTTGTCTACCCGGATGTTTTCAAAATCGAACCATACTTCGTATGAACGCTCCATGCTTCTACCTACTCTTCTGAGATTGGCACTCATTTCACCTTTCCCATAGTGGTTACCTTCGATGAAGAGAGTATTGCTTTGATCAGAAATTCCGGTGGTGAAGAGCGTATCAACGCGCGTAAAGCTGGATGAACGTCTTTGCGTAACGGCAGTACCAATTCTCGTACCTTTGAAATCGATGGTTTCGACCAAATCCTGTTGACGTTGCGGAAACTGCAGGAAATTTCTTTCAGCATCCATAAAGATATATTTGTTCAGCACCGAAAGTGTAGCCGATAAAATCGGTCCCTGATGCGATCGCCTGAAGGCAATAATATGCTCGCCCGTTTCAGGATTATACTGCGCATTATACTCCGACTCAGACCCGCGCCCTGTATTTGATACAGAGGGCGCACCCGCTTTGGCAGCTCCCTGTGAGTTGACTTGATACCTGATTCTGTCCTGTTCTACCTGTGAAAAGGCATCATACAGGGATGATAAAAGTCCGCCTCTCTCTTCAGAAAGCGACTCTGCTATAATTTCGCCGGCAATTTCCAGCTCCTCTTCACTGATCTCCTGATCGGTGGTATTAACCGTATCACAGCCATAAATGAATGCAATCAAAAAGGCTGCAATGATGATGAGTATTGTTTTTTCTGTTTTCATGATTCTGTAAAGTTGGTTACAGGTTAATTGCAACCGTAATACACGATAGTTGAGGGTTACCCCTAACGGGATCAAAAAAAATGTTTCAGCGCTTCCCTGAGCTCCTTCAGAGCCAGGGCCATATGGTTCTCTATGGTTTTAGGGCTCACATTCATCGTTTCTGCCGCTTCTTTGTATGAAAAGCCCTGCAGATAGCAGAGTTCAAACACACCCCGTCGTTTCTCGGGCATCGCTTCAAGAGCGGCCTGAAGTTTTTCCATCGCTTCACCCGTTACGGCCTTTTCGTGGGGGTTTTGTCCGCTGTGCTCAAGTGTGTATGCAAACTCGGGATCACCGCACTTCTTATCGCGAAAATGGTTCAGCATGCGATTGTAAGCCGTGGTGAACAAAAAAGATCGGAGTGAACGGTCGGGGTCGATGGCTTCCCGTTTTTCCCAGATAATCATAAAAGCCTGCTGAATGAGGTCGCCGGCGTCATCATCGCCCAGGCCCTTTGATCTTAGAAAAGAGAAAAGCGGGCCATGGTGAAGTTGGTAGAACTCCCTGAATGCGTCTTTATCGCCCTGCCTGATTTTCAGGTACAGTTCCTTTTCGGCGTCGTCGTTCCGGAGCGAAAGTGCAAGGAAGAATATAAGTTCTGTTACCATGGCCGCCCGTTATGTTGCCGGCAGTGTGAATCCGAAGTTCCCGGTTATATAAACGGGGAAGTTTCAACCGATTGCGACAATATAGCATTTACGGTTTTAAAAGAAATGCAGAAGCTATGTCTGTACTGAGTTTACCGGGTCGAGTACTACGGCAGGCTCAAGCGGTTTCACTACCACTTCATCGTTGGGCTCAAAAAGCAAACGGTTGTCGGTATGAACGATGTATCGCTCTCCGCCGCACTCTACATGATAGGTGATATCGTGCCCCTTAAACTCTCTTGCAATGACGATTCCCTTTTTACACCCATTCAGTGATCCGTTGGGACGTTCAATAGTAAGGTGCTCCGGGCGAATGGAACAAGTGATCTGGCCTTTAGCCCGGCAGTTCAGTTTCAAACAGCCCAGATTGGTGTGAATACAGTCGGCATCATCCACATCGGCTTCAAAGAGATTGGTTCTGCCGAGAAACTGGGCTACAAACTTCGTTTTGGGTTTGTAATAAACTTCTTCGGGGGTGCCAATTTGTTCGATTCTGCCCTCATTCATTACAGCTATTCTGTCGGCGAATGAGAGGGCCTCTTCCTGATCGTGCGTAACCAACACGGCACTCATACCGGCTTTTTTAAGAATGGCTCGCACTTCTTTGCGTGTGGTGTCGCGCAGCATCGCATCCAGGTTTGAAAAAGGCTCATCCAGCAGAACCAGCTTGGGCTCGGGAGCTATAGCACGAGCCAGAGCAACCCTTTGCTGCTGGCCTCCTGAAAGTTCGGACGGGCTGCGGTCTTTGTAGGCTCCCATCCCTGTACGGCACAATACCTCTTCGGCAAAAACTTTACGTTTGAATTTTGGAAGCCGCGTAAGCCCAAATGCTACGTTGTCGAGTGCCGACATATGAGGGAAGAGGGCATAATCCTGAAAAACAAAGCCAATTCCCCTCTTTTGAGGTGCAACATGTTTTCTCTCAGAAGAGAGTGTTTCATTGTCGAGCAGAACTTCACCGCGATCCAGTTTCTCAAAACCGGAAATTACGCGCAGTGTGGTTGTCTTTCCGCAGCCGCTTGGCCCGAGTAGTGCAAATATTTCATTCTCTTTTACAGAAAAGCTCACTCCCTGTACAACGGGGACGTCTTTTTCGAATGATTTCTCAATGTTTTTTACTTCAAGCAGCATTACTTTTCTGTTTGGCAGACCAACCAAGAACGGGCTTATTTAAATTCAGTCTACATAAACTAAGCAATTTTTTCCTGTTGATAAAGAAATTCGGCGCTGAAAAATCTTGATTCTTGTTAAAGAAGCGCGAAACATTTATGTTTTCATAAATATCTCTACTGGATTACAAGCACCCCAAATAAACCAAAAGTACCATGAAAACTGCGTTAGGTTATCTCATTGTAGCCGGTTTGTCAATTCTGTTAATACAGGGTTGCGGTCCGAGCGAAGAAGAGCTCAGAGAACAGGAACGTGCTCGCCAGCAAGCCGTTCAGGATTCCCTTCAGCTGGTTTACGAAGCCCAAATGGAACAGTTAAGGCAAGACAGCATTGAACAGGCACGGCTCGACAGCATTGCTGCCGCCGAAGCGCGCAGAACGTTCGATTATTCCGAAACAGGCCGTTTCGCAGTCCAGATTGAATCATGGAGATCTGAAGAAAAAGCGCAGGCCCAGGCCGATATGTGGAAAGAACGCGGATTTGAGAACACATTCGTGGTAAAGCATGGAGATGAAGACTCCGGTAACGTATGGTACAGAGTCAGGGTTGGACGCTTCGATACCCGCGAAATGGCCGAAAATATGACCCAAGCGCTACGCGAAGATTATAGTCAGGATTCATGGATTTCTGTAATCGGATGAAGCAGACGATTCGGTGAAAGATTTAAAAATGTAATACTGCTTCCAAATTACAATAAAAGTAAAGCTCCTGCATCGTTGTGGTTCAGGAGCTTTTTTTTGATCAGAACCTCAGGTTGATGCCGATTGCAACACGGCCTATGTTGCTTGTATCAAGCTGGTCGGTGCTGGTCAGGTTTGTAATCCGATATTCGAGAAAAGGGTTCAGGAGCGGCAACAGCCTTAGTTCGGCTCCGCCAAAGGCATTCCAGTAGAAATTATTCTCTTTGAAACTACCCTGTCCGGCTGTTTCAAAATCTATGGTTTCAGCCCCAATCCCAAAACCCACATAGGGCTTAATCAGTGCAATCTTAATCCCTGCCGTCAGGGCCAGTCCATAGTCGAAAGCTTCGGTGTCTCCGCTGATTGCAGCTCCGCTGGGGCTCAACGTATTTGTTTCGTTGAAATAGCTGAAGTGTGCCCTCATATTAAAATCAACGACAGGCACAAACCCGAGCATACTGCGCTCCACGCGAACACCAAACCCGTTTGTCGGTTCCTCTTTTCTGATTTCATAGCTTGCTCCTATGCCCCATTGCGCATGTGCTGTTTCCGTAAAAGAAATCATAAAGAACAAAACTGAGAGAGATACTATCACTTTTTTCATAGCAGTTGCGATATTTTTTAAAAGTTGGAGTCAGGTAATTTTTAATTCACGATTTCAATACTACAAAAAAACCAAACAACTCTCGATTCTATTTTGATTGACTGATAAGTTAATGATTATCTGCGTTTTTAGGTCGCTCAGTGACGGTTTCAATTATTTATAAAATATTTTCGGTTATAAATACTCTGTATAAGAAATATTGTGGAAATATGATCATTTTTATTAATATTAAGATGCGCTCAAGTAGCGTCTCTCTTGATGAATAGTCAGGGCATCACACCGGATACGTGTGATGCCTTCTTTGTTTATGAAACCTTGCCCACCTATTTACGTATTCATTATTTGCTCTGCTCCGTCTATCTTCTATATTTGGCGAACACCACAAACTAAGTAATGAGTGATGAAAAACTTTAAAATTAATCACCGCACAATTTCCTGGCTCGATGTTCTTGACCTACACGGTGAGCTCGATGCCCACACAGCTTCTCAACTTGAAGATTCGCTTAAGCTTCTGATAGACAGCAACAAATCCAACATAATTGTTAATTGCCGGGAACTCGAATACATTGCCAGTGCCGGCTTGGGAGTGTTTATGGCCTACATTGAAGATGTACGCGTTAGCGGGGGCGACATTAAGCTAACCAATATGAACGAACGGGTTTATAATGTGTTCGACCTGCTTGGATTCCCCACACTTTACGACATTCTCGACGATGAGCGTGACGCAGTTGAAAAATTTTCATCTGAAGTTTAAGACCCCCGGATTTGAAAAAAACCGCAACATATCATATTACTGTTGAAGCATCTACGAGAAATCTGGCAAAGGTCAGGGATTTTGTCTCTAACCATGCACAGGCTGAAGGGTTTTCTCCCGCTAGTGTAGCCGATCTTTGCCTCGCAGTTGATGAAGCTTATACAAATATTATAAAGCATGCTTACAAGTATGATGCAACGCAGCTTGTAAAAATAAACCTCGAATTTAACAACAACGAAATCTGCGTAGCATTAACCGATAGCGGCGACAGTTTCGACAAATCAACGTATGTGGAACCGGATATTGAAAGACAAATAAAAGATAAACGAAGGGGAGGCATGGGAGTATACCTCATCCATATACTAATGGATAAGGTCGACTACAACACGTCTACAGACGAGAATGAAATAAGAATGTATAAACAAAGAGATTAATCTACGTGAGTCAATCCGCATCCAAAGATGAGCTGAAATCAAGGTTTGAACTGAAAACCGTACTTGAAACCAGCCGAATGCTGATTGAGTCGAGGAGCAGCGATTTTGTACTGAATAACCTTCTCCTCATCGTGATGGGAAAGCTGCTTACATCACGTGCAGCCATTCTTCTGTACGAACCATCCTCACAAAGCTATTCCATTCAAAAGTCGAGAGGCCTTTCAATTGAGAATGATACCGAAAAGATAAATATCGGGTTCAAAGACGAGCAAAAACAACGCTCTTACGCTTTCTACGATGATTTTTCTGACAAACTGCCCCGGCTCATCAACAATATGGAAAAGAGCGTTTTTTTTCCGCTCAGAACAAGCAGTAATCACCTGGGCTTTTTATTTATCGGTGGCAAGGCAAACGGCGATGCATACTCGGCGCGGGAACTTGAATTCGTTGAAAGCCTTTGCATTATTTCCTCCGTTGCCATAGCCAATTCGAAGCTTTTTGACGAACTTCGTACGACCAACCGGAAGCTGGACAGGCGGATTCACGAACTCAATACGCTGTTCGACCTGTCGAAAGAATTTAACCTTCTGGCCGATCGGCAGCAGATCACTAACATTTTCAAATTTGCACTTCTTGGACAGCTTTTTGTTCGCACCTTCTTCCTTATATACAAAACACCTAAATCCGTTTCCCTGCTGGCATCGAGCGGGCTATCAAAAAAACCGGACAAAAAAGAGATAAAGTCAATTTTTGAGGAATGTCCCGTTGACGTACTCACTCCCGATGAAGATTGTCTCGAACGGCATCCCTTCCTGAAAGAGAATCAAATTGCCAATATCACCGGCATATCCATTCAAAATGAAAAAATAGCGGTTATCGGTGTAGGGAAACGATTGAGCGGAGAAGCCTTCGCTGAAACCGACTTTAACTTCCTCAAATCACTTGCGAATCTTGCTATCGTATCCATTCAAAAAACCTACTTTCTCGAAGAGCGGATTGACAAAGAGCGAATGGAGGAGGAACTCTCGATTGCCAAATCGATTCAGCGCGGACTATTGCCTGATCCGATACCTGAGATTGAAGGCATTGATCTCGCCGCCGAAAATATCTCATCGCGTGAAGTTGGCGGCGACTACTTTGATGTTGCCAAAACACCCGACGGAAGTACCATTCTTGCCATTGCAGACGTAACGGGGAAAGGCGTTCCCGCAGCTCTTTTGATGGCCAATCTTCAGTCGATGTTGCACGTATTGCTTCCGGTAGAAATAACTCTCGCCGAGGCAACCGAGAGGATCAACAACCTTATTTTCAGAAATACACCCATCGATAAATTTATTACCTTTTTCTGGGGTAAATATAACAGTAAACACGGACTGTTCAGATATGTCAATGCCGGACACAATCCGCCATTACTGCTTCGGAACAGATCAAACACATTTGAAGAGCTTTCAGACGGCGGCCTGCTGCTTGGTGCAATGGAAAGTATGATGCCGTACGAACAGACCGACGTTGAGATACAGCCCGGAGACTTGCTTGTGTGCTACACTGACGGGGTGAACGAGGCAATCAATCCCGCCGGCGATGAAGAATTTGGAGAAGAACGGCTGATGGATTGTATCCTCGAGAACCGCAATAAAAAAAGTGCGGAGATTATTCGGGAGATAGAAAAACAAGTGAGAGAATTTACCAGAGGGCCGCTTCAGGATGATTTGACCCTGCTCGTAATTAAGGCAACCGGGTAATATTGGTACCAATCAGGCTGGTAACACCGGTTCTTTGCTGATTTTCGGCCAGCGCTATTATTGCCTCGTACGTCCGGTATCGATTTTTGATTTCCTTCACGTACTGAACCGGCTCAATTCCCCTTGCAAAACCGAATCTGGCGTGCTGGTAATAACGGCGCTGCATCAATTTGAGTAATGCATCCGCAACATTTTCCCATTCATTAGGGTCTTTATTTTGATCGATCACAAGGCGTCTCGCGTCTGCCATGTGCCCAAGCCCAACATTGTAGGTTGCAAGTGCCATAGCAAGCTGGTTTGTGCTGTCCATATAGGCATAATGACGAAGGTGATCTTTCAAAATACGCGCGCCTGTCATCAGGTTTATCTTAGGATCGTACAGCTGTTCGTACTCCACTTCAACAAACCGGGGTATAACCTGCATCAGGCCAACTGCGCCCGCCCAGCTCTTGCTGTTTGGATTAAAGCTGGATTCTTGTGCAATCAATGCCGTAAGCAAAAGCCAATCGAGATCCATGGAATCTGCCACCACTTTTACGAGCTCGTCGTATGGCGAAATAATGCCAAGTCCATGATACTGCCAATCCGGATTGTAATACTCAGCAATCTGACGGCTTTCTTCGAAATATTTTCTTCTCAGAACGTTTAGAAATGTGGATCTGCGAGGCCTGTCACGATCTTCTGTAAAGCGAAAATGCTTGTAGAGGTAGCGGTTCATTCGCGCCTCCAGGTCTGGAGCATTGCTTCGAATTGCCCATGCGATGGTGTCTTTTTCTGCAATAACCGGACCCGGAAAGAGTCCCTCCATATACCTGTTTGCCGCGTTAAACATGTTGTCATCAGCCACGGTTGCAAGAAGATTTCCTTCTGCTACCTGTACAAGAGCCGCTTCCGTATCGAGCGCATCGGGCAGTAAATTGATTTCAATATCATAATCGTACTCTTCGATCAACTTGTTCAGCGTAACGTAATAAGAGCTGTTTCTGCGCACCGATACCGGAATCCCGCTGCCCGAAAGCTCCTCGAGTGTTTGCGGGTAGGGACTCAGATCGGTTGAAAAAACAAGCATCTGGTCCACAAGATTATATGGCCGAGTGAAATTCACCACTTCACGCCGCTCGGGCGTGATCGTGTAATTTGCGGCTATTACATCACCTGCTCCGCTGTTCAGCAAGTCGAAAGGGTTTTCGTCTGCGCCCACAATTACCACTTCAAGCGCAAGATCATTTTCGCGGGCAAATTCCCTAACAAGCTCATATTCAAAGCCAACTTCCATTCCCTGGTTCAAAAAATAGGTACTGGACGAGTAGTGGGTAATCATTCTGAGTACGCCACCGTTACGGATCTCGGCAAAATCCCTTTGTATGGGCTCAAGTACCGTTACGGGAGTATGAATCGGCATTTCAGACAACTCCTCTTCCTCTGATGTGGTTGCGCAGCCGGCAACCAGCAGTCCGGCAGCTAAAATGGAAATGGTTAAACTTCTTCTCCCGTTATGAAAAATTCTGTCATTTAAGATCATTTTATACAGGTTTGTTCCTGTTACAGACTGATACACCGTTTATGTACTACCCTATTTTGAAACAGAACGCCAAGATACAAAACGGATTAAACCCTCCTTTCGTTTGAATCGCTTTTACCCCTGCTTCTACTCTGCCTGACAACGTTTGCTAAATCTTGTCTTAATTATCATTATTGTGCCAGTGTATCTCTAATAGCGCACAAATTAGGAGAATGCTTCCATAGCGACAAGTAACATTGTGATTTTATAATATTTGGAAGCGCTTTAGATTAATAATTTCTTGCACTTACGGACAAGATTTCAGGAAAAATAGTCACGATTGAGGCTTACGGGCGAGCCTGCGGGTCCACGTCATGCTTACCCCAATGATGATGATTATCATGGCACCAAGTGAAATTGTGGCCGGAACTTCTGAAAGTATGAAGTATGCTGCTACCGCTGCTACCACGGCTTCTGATAAAACAAGCGTTGAGAGAAGCGTTGGTGATACATATTTAACGGCGTAGTTCATAGCACCATGTCCAAGTATGGTGGGACCCGCTGCCAGAGCTATACCAATGATTACTGCAGTTGTACTGATATACGGAATACCCCCCGACCAGATTATCGCCAGAATCACACAGGTAATTGCCGCATACAGGTAAACATAATAGACGTAATCGATCCACTCTGTATGCTGACGGATTTTTCTCCCCAACAGAAAATAGACCACAAATATCACTGCAGCGCCAAAAGCAAGGCTATTTCCAAGAACGGCATTCGGAAATTGATCGAGGGCGGTATCATCAGCGAAGCCCAGCATCACCGAACCGCCAAACGCAGTAAAAACTCCAATCCAGACAAGGGGCCTGAAATTCCGCTTAAATATGAGAGTTTCCGCGATAATCAGCATCACAGGGTGCATAGTAACCAATACAGACGCCGAAGCTACCGACGTGTAATGCAGGGATGCAATCCAGAGTGTAAAATGCATGCCAAGGCTGATACCGGCAGAAACAAGCAGCAGCGGTGATATACCGCTTTTTTTCAGTAAACGCATTGGGGTTCTGCGAAACCACCAGAACGGAAGCAATAGGAGTACAGCAAAACCGGTTCGCATCGCTGCGAGTACAAGAGGTTCTACATCAGTTGCAAAGCGGACCAGAATCGGCGCAAAGCCAAACGTTAACAGACCTGCCAGAAGGAAGAGAACTACCTTAAAAAGCGGTATGTCGGAATTCGCAGGCTGAGTCAAACAGTTTTACCGGATTCGATCCATCGACTTAACAAGCTCTTCATCCTTTTTAATTGCACGGCCCGCCAGCCAAAAGAGCATTAACACAAGTATAACAAGGCCGCTCGATATCACCTCCCTCCATAAAAATGTACCGAAGCCGCCCAGTGAGAAAAGGATACCAGCTGCAAACCCGGCAGCCACTATCTGGAGATATGTACCCAACTTCACCCAGCGAATTTGGTTCATTCTGTTTTTGTACAAAAAAATGGATGCTGCTGCCAGCATGATGGCACCTGTCAGTGATATCGCAAATCCTGCACCGATCCACTGTGCAGGGTCATTGACTGCATGGCTATATAGCGGAGTGAAAAAGACAACCAGATTCAGGATTACAGCCAGCGCGAGATAAAGAGTTTGAATTCGTTGTATCACAAGAGATTATTTTTTGAAAAATGAGAAGCTGAAAATACAAAAAAACGGAAAGATCTCATCTTTATGTAAATTTTAGGAATTGATTACAAAAATCTTGCTTTAGGACACTTTACAACAATAATATACCTGCCTTTTTTAGAAATTATCCCATCAAATACATTAAGTATTATCCTTTTCTCTTGATACAGGTCTTACACTGAAATAGGTTGACACAATTTAAGGAGTCAATCGATGAAAAATAAACCCAGTAAACCTCAACCAACCTACAGTGACAGTTTTAAGTTGGGGGTTGTCATGCGTGTGGCCAATGGGCAGATAAGCAAAGAACAAGCCCGGATAAAGTATAATATTGGCGGGAATAGTTCGATTCTGGAAT
>SL_3KL_010_SEDDRAFT_10005928_pt1 | contig 10936 bp, 7 predicted proteins | sample SodLakKL_010_SED_2_FD_10381 | JGI IMG/M metagenome (IMG submission 10381)
GGGGGGGGGGTATTATGAAAAGAAATAATTTTAGTAACTTGAATTATAAATATAGTCTTTGTCAATTATTTTTAAAGGACTTGATTATGGCGTTGAGTACCCCCATACTTAAAGTCAGGACCAGATTTGGAATAAAAATAGTCAAGTCATCCCAAATAACTCATATTATAGCAAATAATGTTAATTCTTTAGTTTTTTTCGCAGATGAAGAACCACTTTTAACAAATCATTCACTCAAATGGTTCGAGAGAAAGCTGACGGCAAATTATTTCTGCCGTTGTCATCGCTCCTTCCTTGTGAATCTTCTCCACGTTAAGTTCTATTGTAACGGATATTTTGTAATGCCAGTTAAACCGGATATCAAAATATCCAGGCAAAGAAAAAATATCGTATTGAGTCGTTATTATGAAATCATTGAAAAGAAAGCCTCAAATTAGCTTTCCAATAGTGCCATTCACAAATATTTTATACCATTCACAAGTAAATACTGCCATTCACAAAAACGTGTCCTACAGGTATTATTAAATTGCTAACTTGTAATAAATTATAATTGTCATCAAACTATGGCAGAAGATAATACTGTATTTGTCCTGCAAAAAGCTTTATTGACTCATAAGGCAAAAGTAACCAGGGGTTCAGTATCAGATTTCCTTTTATCCCACCCGCGTTACCCTTCACTTAAAAGCGTTTGTGATGGGCTTAAAAAGTGGAATATTGATCACTACCCACTGAAGCTTTCAAAACAGGAGATCCTTGATCTTGAACCACCTTTTATAGCGCATATTGATATTGCAGGAGGACAGCTGGCACTGGTTGAAAAAACAGATGACGGTAAGGTTACTTTCTCTATGGGTAAAGGAAATGAAACCGTACAAAGCCATCAGGAGTTTTCAAAGAAGCTATCGGGGGGAGTAATTGTAATGGAGCCGGATCAACGGTCAGGAGAGGCAAATTATAGGGAAAAGCGGCAAAATGAACTGCTAAAGGCAGCCCTTCTTCCATTTACCGTTATTTCGATTCTCCTGTTTGGGCTTTACACGCATTTTTCCGGTTCCGGCCTTTCACTATTGCAGGATAGAATCCCAATGCTGCTTTTTGTTACAAAAGCATTAGGTATTGCGGCATCGGTGTTTTTGGTTCTCCACGAGTTCAAGGTTCATACCAGGATAGCTGACAAGATCTGCGGATTCAGCTCAGGGGTGGACTGCGACTCGGTGCTTTCCTCCGAAGCATCAAGGATATTTGGAAATATCAACCTGGCTGATGTTGGAATTATTTACTTCACCTCTACCCTTCTCTATATCCTGGGCGCAGCTACTTTAACCCAGCTATGGCTTCTTGCAGTGGTAAGTGCTGTTTCAATAGTATTCCCGGTTTACTCGATATATTACCAGGGATTCAGGCTCAGGAAATGGTGCCCCTTTTGCCTTGTAGTGCAGGTTGCCCTTATCGCCGAATTTATTATCCTCTTTCCGCTGCTGGGCTTAATATCAATCTCCCTTGTAGATCTGTTAAGGCTGGCTGCTTTCTTTGCTTTGGTTACTACGGTTTGGATTCTCTATAAGAGCTACTTTGAATTGTCCGGAAGTTACAGCAATGAGCACCATTCATTTCTAAGGTTTAAGAGTAACCCGGGGATATTTAAATTTCTGTTACAGGAAAACGGTTACACCAATATACCTGAAAATACGGGCAGCCTTGTTTTTGGAAACCCTGATGCTCCGGTAACAGTAAAAGCCTTTTTAAGCCTGAGCTGTAATCCTTGTGCCGGGGCATTTAAAGAGATAAAGGATTTGATTGATAATACCGGTCAGGTTAAAGTCAATATAGTTCTATCAGTCAGCCCGGATGAGAGGTCACAAAAACTTGCAGAGCATATTTACAGGCTTTATAACACAAAAGTAAGTAAGCAGGCATTTGAATATATTTTCCGGTGGTACACCACCACGAAAGATGAAAAGAAGAAATTTCTGAAATCCTTATCAGATGGCTTACCCGAAATCGGAGAAATTGCCGAAAGCAACAAAGAGTTATTTGAAAAGCTGAAAATACCGGGAACTCCAACGATTTTTGTTAATGGTTACAGGTACCCGCGACAGTATAAGGTAAATGATATAGAATACTTCACAGATGAGATAATAAGTCTAACCATGGAAAGCAAAGGGCAGGAAGCCTGTTCCCATTGCAAATGACAGCTTCCCGCCCTGCCCTTTCCTTAAAAAGAAAGGAGGTATGAAGGCAAAGATAATGAAAGGTTTTGGGCTGCCAACCCATTATGAGTGAACCCTAACCTGGTTCAAATTTCATTCTGATTATTTACAGTTTTTAATCCTTAAAATCTATTTGTTATGAAAATAAAAAAATTAAAACTTACGAAAACAGTTCTTAGAAATCTCACCTCCGAAGATCAAATAAACATTAAAGGTGGGTATGACTCAGATAAATTATGTACTCAATACCCTTGCCCCGGAACGCCTACTTTTGGTTGTACTATAATTGACTGTGTTGAGGAAACTGAACTTTGTCCCTGAATATATTTATAGTGTATCATTCTAGGTTTGCCATAGAGCTATTAAAGGATAATTGTTAATAATGCTATACGCTAAGATAACCTGGTTGGATTCTGGGACTTATTCCAACCAGCCAGGTTGTTTTACCTTTAATTTAAAATTAACCATGAACAAAAAGAAATGGAAAGCAACCTTTAAAGGGGAAAAAACAATTGAAGATAAAATAAAGGAAATAGCAAATGCTATAATTCGTTCTGATTGCCTGAAAGATGGATATGGTTTGCTCGGTGGCTCACAAGGTGTAGTTATTTTCCTTTATAACTACTTTCAATATTCCAAGGAAGAGATTTATAAAGAATTTGCAGACAAACTCGTATTGGATATATTAAAAATAGCAAAGAGGGAATCTGCATTTTCATTATGTAATGGGCACTTAGGGATATTGTGGGGCCTGGTATACCTGAATAAGATTGGTTTTATAGATTGTGATGTCAATGAAGTATTTGATAATCGACTAATTCATATTTCCGATGAAATTGAACCAGCCTTTGATAGGTATGGTTATGATTTCTTGCATGGAGGGTTAGGGTACTTGTTTTTTCTTCAGGAGATTGAACATAAAAATAAACAAGTATTAGATAATATCAATAAAGGCGTTAATTGGCTGGAAAAACATTCTATTGCAGAGAAAAAAGGAAAAGGTTTATCGTGGATATCGAATTTCAAATCTTTAAAAGGTACTAATCTAGGTCTTAGCCATGGAATGAGCAGTATTATAAGAGTTCTGACATTATTGTATGCCCAAAACCCGGATAAAAAAATTGGTGATTTATTACGAAAAGCGGTGCAATTTATTATTGCTTCAAAGCAAGATCATAAATATGGCTCATATTTCCCAAATGCAATAGAAAATAATAATCACAATTCAAAAAGCAGGTTGGCCTGGTGCTATGGTGATTTGGGAATATGTATCGCGATTTGGCATGCAGGACTAGCTTTAAAAGATGAAGGGTTAAGAAGTTTTGCAATTGAAGTACTTGATTTCTCTGCTACTAGAAGTGACCCCCGAAAGGAGGGAGTAATAGATTCAGGCATTTGCCATGGTGCAGCTGGTATTGCTCATATATATAATCGTTTTTATCAAATAACAAATAATGAATTATATCGTGAAACTGCACTATACTGGACCAATATCGCACTTAATCAAGCTGTACATAAAGATGGAATAGCCGGATTTAAAAGCTTTGATGGATCCGTTTGGCAGAAAAGCCTTGGTTTATTAACCGGTGTATCGGGGATTGGCTTGGTGCTGTTATCATCCATAAGCTCAATAGCGCCCCGTTGGGATCGTTGTTTGTTAATAAGTTAGAGGCTCTTGTTGCGCAAGGTATTAATTAAGTTAAAGACACCAAATGTCCAATTTAATAGTTTTTCCAATCTGGATTTACATTAACTGGTTCTCCTGATAACAGTGTGCCAAAGAAATCATTGTCTTGTTAGCTATTTTATTATTAACGGGAAGTTAAATTTTTACCAATAACCAGTCTATCGGAAGTAATAAAATTATTATGATCAAGAATTTAGAAATAGGCAATTACAAAGTATTCGATTCCTTTGTTTTCCGCATCCCAACCTTCTCAATTAATAAATATTATGGTAGTAGTATTAATGAAATAACAAAAGATAAGGTATTTAGAGAAGCTATTTTTTTAGCCTCACCACAACTATATAAGAAGATAGAAAAAAACGATGAAGAGGAATTTGGTAAAGAACTTATAAAATTCCAAATTTCTATCAAAAAGTATTATGCTCGAATGTGCTTCCGTTCTACCCCTTTCGGGATATTCGCCGGATGTGGAATCGGAAAGATTAATAGCATTTCTGAAATCGAACCACTTTCTGCAAGTGAATATTACACAAGTACCAGACTTGATATGGATTGCCTTAGTAAATTGAGTGAGACAATCAGTAATTTGGATGTGGTGAAGCAGAAGATTAAATTTTATCCAAATTCAAGTATTTATAATGTTGGCAGCAGCATACATTATACCGAGTTTACCTATAAGAAGTTAAAGAGAAAATATACGTTAGCATCAGCTGAATGTCCTATTCATTTAAAAAGAGTGTTAGATTTTGCTGAGAAGGGGAGGACTATTAATGAGTTGGCGGATTTACTAGTTGATCGTGATATTTCTCTGGATGAAGCCATGGAGTATGTTCATGAATTAATTGATAATCAGATTTTAGTCAGCGAAATGGAACCTTCAATAACTGGAAATGATTTGCTTATGCAGTTAATTGATCGTTTAAAGGGACTTCAGGGAGTTAGTGCTGTACTTGAGAAATTGATGTTAATTAAAGATTTGCTTCATAAGATAGACAACAAGCCTATTGGTCATTCAATACCAGTTTATAAAAAAATAAAATATGAATTATTTGAGATTAATTCTGAGCTGAATGAAAAATACCTGCTGCAATCTGATCTTTATGTTAAAGCTAAAAAAGCATCAATAAGTGAAAACTTAGTGGCAGATATTATTAAAGCAATCAGAGTACTTAATAAACTTACACCTAAAAATGAAACATCTTTATTGTCTAAAATACTGAAAGATTTTTATGAAAAATTTGAAAATGAGCAAGTGCCATTACTGGATGCTTTGGATAGTGAAATAGGATGTAATTTCGGGAACAATGATGATGGAGATTTAGCTCCATTATTAAATGCCTTACATTTTCAAAATACTTATCCGGAAATAAACACCAGTAAAACATGGCCTATTGATGTTATAATGTTGAATAAATACGAAAAATATTTAAAAGAACCTGAACGTAATGAAATAGTGATTTCTGATAAAGACCTTTCAGGTCTTTCTGAGAATTGGGAAGATCTACCAGACACATTTTCAGCTAAGGTTCAAATCATTCGTTCAGATAAAAGTCCTGCTGGTTCACTTATTTCAATTAGTGAGGCAGGAGGCACATCCGCTGCCAATAGTTTAGCCAGGTTTTGTTTTCTTAATACCGGGATATGCAAGTTTGTTAAAGAAATTGTGGATATAGAGAAAACATTAAAAGCTAATGAAATTCTTGCAGAAATTGTTCACATACCTGAATCACGGGTTGGCAATGTTCTACTACGGCCCAAACTCCGCGAATATGAGATACCCTATATAGCAAAAGCTGCTGTTGAAAATGATTATAAAATTCCATTGACAGATCTTTTCTTATCAACTCCAAATGGTAAGTATTTTCAACTTTATTCTAAAAGGTTAAGAAAAAATATTATTCCACGATTAACATGTGCACATAATTATATGGGAAATTCGCTGCCGTTATATAAATTCCTATGCTTGTTACAAGCTCAAGGCAGAAGGGTAGCCCTATATTTTAAATGGGGGGATATGTTAAGTAACAGAGCGTTCCTGCCACGGGTCCGTTATGGCAATATAATATTATCACCATCACATTGGAACATAACCCAAAAGGAAATTAACCATATTCCGGATATTATGCATAACGCTTTTTTTGAAAAGGTTTCACAATTCCGAAAAGAGAAAATGATCCCGGATAAAATGCTTTTAGTTGAAGGAGATAATAAATTATTTATTGATTTCACAGATTTATTATCTGTCCAGATGCTTTTTAGTGAAATTAAAAAAGGAAAGAATATAACAATACAAGAGTTTTTGCTTGATGAGGAATATCCTGTTGTGAAATATGGTAATGAAGTATTTACTAATGAGGTCATAGTAGGATTTTACAAAAACAAAATATGAAATGACAAAGATTAAACGCAAATTTATTCTTGGTGATCAGTGGATTTATTTTAAAGTTTATTCCGGACCAAAAATTCTGGAGTCATTATTAATTAATCAAATAGGAACAATTGTCAATCAGCTTTTTTTTGACAAAATAATTGATAAATTCTTCTTTATCCATTATACCGATCCTCATTACCATTTACGAATTAGATTTCATGTAACAAAAAAATCTCATATACCCATAATCATAGATAAACTTAATGAAACATTAATATCCTATGTGGATAATCGAATGATTTGGCGGTTATGTACTGATACCTATAATCGAGAATTAGAAAGGTATGGAGAGAATATCATCACAGATATTGAAACCCTTTTCAGTGTTGATAGCGTGACGGTGATCGAATATTTAAAGGAAATAGAATTATCTGAACAAGAAGTATCTCGATGGCTATATGGGGTTAAGTTTCTTGATATGTTACTTAATTTTTTTATGCCTTCATTAAGCGATAAAAAAGAGTTTTGTGAAATGAATTCTAATAGTTACTCAAAAGAATTTAACGTGAATAAATCATTGAGAATCCAGTTGGATAGAAAATACAGAAAAGAAAAGTACAGTATAGAGCAATTGTTGATAAATTCAGACAATGAATGTAGTATAATTAAGCAAGTAGATTGCTATTCTCAAAGAGCGAAATCAACAATTGAGAGTATTCTGAATAATTCTCAACTTGTATTGACACTTTCACTTCCTGGTATAATAAGTAGCCTGATTCATATGCATTTTAACAGACTTTTTCGAACCAGACAAAGGTTGCAAGAGTTTATAATCTACTATTTTATGAATAAATTTTATCAGTCTCAACTGGTTCGCGGGCAATTCAATTGAAGTCATTAGAAGTAATAATTACAAAAAAACTTAAACCTTAAAATCCAGTAAAACATGAAATCTATAAGATTTGCATTTTGCTTTATTTTATTAACTACACTTATCTCTTATGGCAGTGATGATAATGAGCTAAAACTTATTCTAGAGAATACCAATCCTATATCAAGTATTTCACCTACTTATACCAATTTTGATGATCTGTTATTCCTGGAGGATATTTTACAGGATAAAAGGGTAGTAATACTTGGGGAGACCGGTCATAGAGATGGCCTTGCATTTAAGGCAAAAGTGCGGCTGATAAAGTACCTGCATGAACAGCTAGGATATAATCTTATAGCATTTGAAGGAGCAACTCCATTTGGTATGTTTCGTGTTAGCGAAAGTATTGAAAGGGATAATACATTAGAAAATGTTTTGCAGCAATTTCGAATTGGTCTTTATGGTGGATGGTCTCGCAGTCTTGAATTTCAGGAATTGGCTAAATATGTCGGGAACCGTTTCGATTCTCTATTAGTTATAGGTATTGATAATAATTTTAACTCATCATTTTTTCCCCGTCGGTTTCCCCTTCTTTTGGATCAGTGGTATGATTTAGCCAATTCGACTGAAATAAATTACGATGAATTTGTTGAAAATTATGATAGAATAGTCACAACCCCCGATTTATTTGGTGATCAATCATCTGAACAGGTTATAAGTGATATACATTCAATTAGGAATATAGTGAACAATCATGTTGAGACTTCAAGCCTGAGAAAGGATTATATAAATCGCGAACTTGATAATTTGCTTTCTTTCATTGCAGAATTTCAGGTAGATATTGAAACAGGAATAGCCCTAAGAGACAGGCAAATGGCAGAGAACTTGTTCTGGGCAATGGATAATTATTATCCAGAGGAAAACGTCATAATATGGACAGCGAATTTTCATGGTGCAAAAAACCTTTATCAGGCGATATATGCAGAAGGTGATGATTTCTATCAAAGAATGATAACTACGGGTCAACATATTGCTGATAAATATGGCGAAGAAAATGTTTACAGCATTGCATTTACATCAAGTGAGAGAGAGGTAGAATCAGAGACAGAAGATTTTGTGATCTTTCCGGAAACGACATGGGAAGGGCGTCTAGCAAAGAATTATGAGAAGGATTACGCATTTATTGATTTAACGCCCATCCGGGCATCCGAATTCGGAAAAAAGCAATTTGAAAGTACAGTTTTCGGACGACCGATTCTTGGTAAGTGGTACAATATTTTTGATGGATATTTTTTCATAAGAAGGATGGAATTCAGCACTTATGATTTTAATTAGTATTGCTTTTTTATCAAATTCTTGAAAGATTCTTTAAGGATATGCTTTAATCTAATAAAGTCTTACCCATGCCCCCCTTCCCCGTATATAAACAACTAGATTCGATGGACTGTGGGCCGACGTGCCTGAGGATGATCTCCAAATATTATGGCAAGAGCTTTAGCCTGCAGTTTTTAAGGAGCCGGTCGTATATCACCAAAAGCGGGGTGTCGATGCTTGGCATCAGCGATGCTGCCGAAAGCATAGGATTCAGGACAAGGGGTTACCGGCTCACATGGGAGCAACTGCGCGACGAGGTGCCTCTTCCCTGTATAGTGCACTGGAGACAGCGCCATTTTGTTGTTGTTTATGCCATTAAAAAGCCGCGAAAACTATCACGGCTGTTTGGATCGGGTAAATCAAAAAATACCGGGAAAAATGAAAAAGACTCCAACGATGACAAGTCCCGTGTCTATGTTGCCGATCCGGCAAGTGGACTGCTTAAGTATTCCAAAAAGGAATTTTTAAAATGCTGGCTTAGCACTACAAAGGGCGGGGAGAGGGAAGGAACGGCACTTTTACTTGAACCCACACCTGATTTTTACCGGCAGGATGAAGAGAAGAAAGGAAAGCTAAGGTTCATGTATCTTCTGGGTTACCTGAGGCCTTACCGCAAGTATATAGCCCAACTTTTCCTTGGCATGCTCACAGGGAGCGCGATTAGCCTGATTTTTCCATTTATTACCCAGAGTATTGTCGATTACGGGATTAGTAACAGCGATATTGCCTTTGTGGCCATGATGCTGGTGGCACAGATGACACTTGTCTTTGGCCAGACAGCTAATGAGTTTATCCGCTCCTGGCTTATGCTTCATGTTACTACGCGAATCAGCATCTCGCTCATTTCCGATTTCCTTTTGAAGCTGATGAAGCTGCCAATAGCCTTTTTCGATGTAAAGCTTATCGGTGATATCATGCAGCGAATAAGTGACCATAACCGGATACAGTCCTTTCTGACAGGTTCTCTTATCAATATCATCTTTGCTGTGATCACCCTGGTTGTTTATACCGTTGTAATGGCAACATACCACGTGGGGATACTGGGCATATTCTTTATCGGGAGCATCCTGTACATAGGATGGGTGGTGCTTTTTCTCAAGAGAAGGCGGGAGCTTGACTACAAGAGGTTCCAGCAGGCCTCGGCTAACCAGAGCAATATCGTCCAGCTTGTTTCGGGTATGCAGGAGATAAAGCTCAACTCATGCGAGAAACAGAAAAGATGGGAGTGGGAACAGATACAGGCCAGGCTCTACAAGGTAAGCATAAAGGGGCTAGCACTAAGCCAGAGCCAGGAGATAGGCGGCACCTTTATCAACCAGGCAAAGAACGTCTTTATCTCCTTTCTCTCGGCAAAAGCTGTTATAACCGGAGATATGACCCTTGGCATGATGATGGCGGTTCAGTACATTATCGGTCAGCTTAATGCCCCTATACAGCAGTTTATAGGATTTACCCAGCAGGCACAGGATGCGCGCATAAGCCTTGAGAGGCTGGGTGAGATACACGACAGGGATGATGAGGAGAGGCCGGAAGATAACAAGATACAGGTTATTCCCCCCGAAGGCACCCTTGGGGTTAAAAACCTAGTGTTCCAGTACGAGGGGCCTCACTCGGAGAAGGTCCTTAACAACATCAACCTTGAGATACCGGCAAAGAAGGTCACTGCCATTGTTGGTACCAGCGGAAGTGGGAAGACTACCCTGGTAAAGCTGCTTCTTGGCTTCTATCAGCCTGTCGAAGGAGAGATAACCCTCAACGGTACCCGGCTGGATCGTTACAGCCAGAGGGAGTGGAGAAAGAAGTGTGGGGTGGTTATGCAGGAAGGTTTTATATTTTCCGATTCTATCGCGGGCAACATAGGCGTTATTGATGATTTCCCCGATAAGGGAAAACTGGAAAAGGCAGTTACAACTGCCAACATAAAGGAGTTTATCGAGTCCCTGCCGCTTGGGTATGAGACCAACATTGGTGGGGACGGGCATGGCATCAGCACCGGGCAGAAACAGAGGCTGCTGATTGCCCGCTCGGTGTACAAGGATCCCGATTATCTATTCTTTGACGAAGCCACCAACTCTCTTGATGCAAAGAACGAAAGGGTTATCATGGAGAACCTGGACAGGTTCTTTGTGGGCAGAACGGTTGTAATAGTGGCCCACAGGCTGAGCACGGTTAAAAAGGCCGACCAGATCATTGTACTGGAGAAAGGTGAGATTATAGAGACGGGCAACCACGAGCAGCTTGTTAAAAGAAGGGGGGCTTACTTTAATCTTGTTAAAGATCAGCTTGAGCTGGGGAATTAAAACACCTTGCAGATTGATGGGGGGCTGGTTTGGCATGGATATGTAATCAAAGAAGTATCATTAATAATCAATACCTGAACGTATAAGTCATGCCAGAGATTGAAAACATAGAGGTTCACAGCG
>SL_3KL_010_SEDDRAFT_10005929_pt1 | contig 10936 bp, 10 predicted proteins | sample SodLakKL_010_SED_2_FD_10381 | JGI IMG/M metagenome (IMG submission 10381)
CTTACTTTTTGAGGCTGCTTCACCACGTCGTAGCCACCAATCATAACCTTCCCGCCATCCGGGAGCAGCATGGTGGACATGATCTTGACCGTAGTGGTTTTACCTGCACCGTTGGGCCCTAAAAGACCGAAGACCTCGCCCTTTTTCACTTTAAAGGATATACCATCTAAAGCTGTGGTGCCGTTAAATTCCTTTCTCAGTTTTTTTACATTGATCACTATAATCAACACTTGCATCACGAAGCAAATGTTATAAATTTTTTGGGTTCTGTGATGAGGATGTCAATCGATAACTTTTGGTATATATTCCTGTATATCCCCTGGTAATGTACCCCATCCGTATTCTTCAGAAGCTAGTTCTCCTGCTCTGCAGGTGATATATACTCCTAACCTGGCGGCGTCGAATGCACTCATCCCTTTAGAAAGAAGAGCTCCTACAACACCTGCAAGTGTATCACCGGTTCCTCCGACGGTCATCGTCGGTGACCCAAAATCGTTGTGTTTAAATCTACTACCATCGGTAACATAGTCGACCTCACCCTTCAGTATCAATGTTACATCTCTGTCAGCCGCAAAATCGTCGGCGGCCTTAGTCGATAATTCCTCACTTCCGGTCATACTGCGGAATTCGGCTTTATGAGGTGTTAAAACCGCCTCGCCGGCGATCGAGGCACTCCTAACCGCCATCAGAGCATCTGCATCGATGACCTTTGGGATAGTTATGTTCTCCATCAGAGTCTGCAAAGATTCCAGGGTAGCGTCGTCCTTGCCTATACCCGGACCGATAACTACTGCATCACATTCCTCGGCAAGTTCGATAGCTTTTTCAACGTTATTGGATGAGATAATATCGCCCTTGAGGGGGTGCACTATAAGATGAGGGTCATAACCAGCTATGATCGAAGCCACCCTAGAAGGCACTGCGAGATGTACCAGGTCAGAACCTGTACGATAGGCTGCTTTAGCTACCAAAGCAGGTGCCCCCGTGTACGGACCTCCGCCTATAACAAGCAATCTACCGTTCTCTCCTTTATGGGAAGATTGTTTTGGAGATGGGTATAGAAGAATCTCTCCCGGCCCCGTATATTTAACTGCTTTTTCCGGCACACCTATATCCCTGATAACGATCTCTCCACTGTTTTCCGTGTTCATGCCTTCTTTCACATCATGGAATGTTACAGTTATATCTGGTTTTACAGCCAAATCGGCTCCCAAACCGCTAGGTACGTCGATAGATACCACGGGGGACTCGCTATCGTTTATTCTTTCTATCACACTTCGATAGGGTTCCCTAACCTTTCCTGAGATACCGGTACCCAGCATACCGTCGACGATAACATGTTCATCTACATCGGCCCGATCGAATTTATCTACCACCTTACAATCTAACTTATCTAGGTTTTTACGGGATATCTCCGACCTGATCTCTTCTCGCCCTTTCACCAAGTAGACTATAACTTTCTCTTTTTGAAGATAACGTGCGGCAACGTAAGCATCACCGCCGTTGTTACCAGTACCGCATACAAACAAAAATTTACCGTTTTCAAACCTTGCCTTCAGCTCTTCGGCTAGTGACTTACCTGCATTCTCCATAAGTTTGAGGGGAGGTACACCTCTGTATTCCGAGTTCCTATCCATCACTGCTACTTCGGTAAAAGGTATCATGAACACAATATCGTACTACCGGGTAATATCTGTTTTGGAATTTTGTTAGAATCCAAAGAGATCAATTTTGAATTTTAGATATCGCTGAAGTTATGAAACTCTCAAGAAAGTGGAAAATGATATATATATTGGACCCTTTTATGGTCTAGCACAGTATCTTAGGATAATTAGAGAGGTGTTAACTATGGTGAAACCTATAATATACAACACTTTAAGAAGATTAGCGGCAGAAGAAGGAATAGACCTATGTTACCTAATAACCAAAAAAGGTAATGTGCTGGTCGGTCTTGGAGATGTTAAAAAATCAATCGAGGTTAGCTTTGGAACTCTTACCGCTACGATATACGGCGCATCTCTACAAACGAATAAGATACTTGAAGAAAAATATCCTCGAAGGATCTTAGTTGAAGATATGAAGGGATACATGATGCTCAAATATATTGATAAAAATCACTTTCTAGTTTTAAGGATCAAAAAGGAAATGGATACTAAGACCTTGGAGAAAGAGATAGAAAATGCTTGTTGGACTTTATCACAAGAGATATAAAAAAAGGTCCCGACTCCCGGATTTTAGTCAGAATCAAAGATTCTAACTACTCACTGATCAGAGATTAGTTCGTGAGCAGGAACTGGTTCCTACAACTCACTGATCAGAGATTAGTTCGTGAGCAGGAACTGGTTCCTACAACTCACTAATCAGAGATTAGTTCGTGAACCGGGGTTCAAATCAATAGAAAATCATGGTCCCGACTCCCGGATTTGAACCGGGGACCTGGTGATTTCCGCGGGTGAATCGGGTCAAAGCCCGATAGTTTTAAATTCCAACTACAGTCACCCGCTCTAGCCAGTCTGAGCTAAGTCGGGAAGTTATGCAGATGTAAACCAGGTGACTAACACCTAAACATGTTTATTATTTATCCTTTTCGTTCAGTTTACTAGTGATTTGCATCTTCATAATTTGACCTTTAAAAAATAGAACGAAACTCAGATTAGATAAACAATGTTAAATAGTCGATACGACCATAACATATAATATATTTAAAGTCTAAGTGATTTCAATGCCAAACAAAGTATTCAAAATGGTTGTGAAGGATTTGGATTTTGTGGGAGAAATACTTTCAGTAGGTATAACAAAAAAGGGCGTTATAAAAGAGGGTGCTGATCCCGATTCAGTAACCATCCCACAGATGAAAGTCGCTTTAAATAACCATATAGTTCCATCACTTTATTCATTCGTATCTAAGAAAAAAGCAGAAAGCTGGAAGAGGAAGGTAATTAAAAAATTAGATCAGATGGAGGGAAACTGATGAAATTAGATTCGATAACGATGGACGATCTTTTAAAATCGAAGTCAAAAAAGTACATCTATTTCGTTCTAGCGGTCATATTCATGATATCATATTCGCTGGTTCCATTTATCGGACGCGGATCTATAATCGCTAGCATAGTCGGAATAACTTCCTTCATAGTAACCATAATCAGCTTCATATATCTTTTCAAGCTATATGGTGTAAAGAGCAAAGAAGGTTGGATTTGGTTATTGTTCATACTCGGACTGGTTCTTATGATTTTTTCCAGGATCGCTGACCTATCGGACCATACGTTAGCGTATTTTATCCTTCGCCTATCAGCTAAACCAACCTTGATAATCGGATTATTAATGAAACTCAATATATCAGGTATTGATCTAGGCCAGAATGAAAAAACAATATTATCTATCACTTTTGCAGGATGGTGGCTTTTGGTATTCATCTCATCCTTGGTTCCCGCATTGTATAGAGGATTCGATTACAGATCCGATATGTTCGCAATCTTTGCGATCACCGAAGTTTTTGCACTGATGGTCGCCTGTATTATACTTTTAACGATAAAGGCAAAGGGTTGGTACTTTTTTGCTTTGGGAGTGGTCTTGATTTCCATGGGAGATATATTCTACATGCCCGCTGAAGAGTACGGGCTAATATATCCAGGATCCCCGATCTCTTTGTTCTGGTATCTTGGCCTTTTGTTGACTGCATACGGTGCTTATCACTTGCGAAGGGAATATCTTGAGATGATAGCAATTTGAATGTATCATGGACTCGTTGCAGCAGCTCGTAAAGGATCGCATTATAGACCTGAATACTAGAAAATAATAAGTATCTTGAGTTCTAGTTGAAGATATGAAAGGGTTAACTTACAAAGACGCCGGTGTAGATATAGATGCTGAAGAAAACGGTATCTCAGCTATAAAAGAATCATTAAGATTTACAAGGAAAGGGCTAGGCGAAGCTATGAAGGGGGAATTTACCGGCCTGATAGATTTTGGTGAATATGCACTGACGCTGTGTACAGACGGTGTTGGTACTAAACTTCTAATAGCAGATATCATGGAAAAGTGGGATACCGTTGGTATCGACTGCATCGCTATGAATGTTAACGACACGATATGCCAGGGAGCGGAACCCATCGCATTCGTTGATTATTTAGCAGTAGAAAGACCGGATGCTAAATTGATGAAAGAATTAGGCAAGGGCTTGAATAAAGGTGCTGAATTAGCGAACATATCCATAGTCGGTGGAGAAACCGCAACCCTCGGAGAGATAGTCAAAGGTTTCGATATAGCTGGCACTGCTCTAGGATATGTAAAAAAACAAGATATAATCGACGGTAAAGATGTGGTTGTTGGAGATAAGATAATTGGATTACCGAGCTCGGGTATACATTCAAATGGATTCACTTTGGTCAGGAATATCATAGAATCGGCAGGGTATGATTATCACCAAGAATGGGAACATGGTGTGATAGGAGATACTCTGCTTGAACCCACACGTATATACGTTAAAACAGTGGTAGATTTAGTAAATAACTACCATATCAAAGGTATGGCCAATATAACGGGTGGCGGTCTTAGAAACTTAAAACGCATCAATCCATCATACGGTTACAAAATCGACGAACCACTACCGGTGAACCCGATATTTGATTTTTTACAGGAGATGGGTAAAGTTAAAACCAAAGAGATGTACCAGACCTTTAACATGGGTATGGGTTTCGCATTGATAGTTTCCCAAGATGTCGCCAAAGAGGTGGCTGAAAGAGCCGGAGGAAAAGTAGTAGGCGAAGTGATCAAGGAACCATGTGCTTTTCTAGAAACTAAAGATATACGATTTTGACCGCAGTTCAACTCTGCGGTTGAATGTATCTACCTCAAAGGTCAACTTATTAAATTTTATTTTCAATATAATTATAAATACTCCCGGTGATATGTAGTAAATATGAAACAAAGCAGCAAAATAACAAAAACCGCATATGACCTTTCGAGCCTCTTATCAACATACGGCGTTGTCAGGTAGATAAGAGGACCGATAAAAAATCAAAAACATTTCCTTCTTTTTTCACTTTTTTTCTGCAACAAAATTAATTTATCACATCATACCTATTAACAGAGATGACAAAGGTGAAGGGGTCGTCTAAAAACGTAGCTCTAGGTTCGACCGCCTTGAATATACTGCTTTTCATGGTCAAAGCGGTATTAGCGATCCAGATAGCTAGCCTCGCCCTTCTCACCGACTCTATACACACACTAACCGATAGTGTTAGCTCGATAGGTGTATACCTTGGTTTACGCTTGTCGGATAAACCTCCCGACGAAAGGCACCCATATGGGCATGGTAGGGCGGAACACGTGGCTATATTACTGGTGGGGTTGCTGTTGATGATGACCGCTCTAAAATTCTTGTCCGATGGCGCTCTCGCCCTCGTGCACGGTACTTCATACTTTGTCGTCAGCCGAAGGGTGATGATGGTGATCGGAGGTACCGCCATAGTCAAGCTCGGGATGTGGGCGTGGAGCTATGTGGTAGGTAAACGTGAAAAAACAGTATCTCTTCAGGCGGATGCATGGCATCATCTGTCAGACGTTTTCACAACCGTAATTGTGATAATAGCCCTCTGGGGCGCCAACAAAGGCTATCATTATCTGGATGCCTTCGTTGGGATCGGGATCTCACTATTCATAATCTACTTTGGGTTGAATTACACGAAAAAGTCAATCGATAATCTCCTGGGCAGCGCGCCATCTGATTCGTTAGTCGAGGATATAAAAGAAACGGCGGAATCCTTCGGCGGAGTTAAAGAAGTTCACAGTATCAAGGTCCACGACTATGGGAGACGTCTAGCTATATCACTTCACATGACGCCAAAGGCTTCTAAGTCATCTTTACAAGCTCACAGCATAGCTCATTCCCTTAAAGAGATGCTTGAAGAAGAATTCTCTGCATCTGTAGAAGTTCATCACGAGCCATGGCAGCCACCTGTAAAAAAGATAAGTTCTTTGATCGACGGGATCACCGATAACATGGGAGGCGTTAAAGAGATACACAAAATAAGGTTGATGGAAAAGGAAGAGGGTTTTTTCATATCCATGCATCTTATACTACCCAAAGGTACCAGTATTGAAAAAGCACACGTCGTGGCCACGAAGGTCGAAGAAAGTATCAAAAAGGAGATATCTGAAAAACTGGGTTTGGACATGGATGTTCAGGTGCATATGGAGCCGTGTGATGAAGATTGTGAGTACTGTAACGTTAAAGAACACTAACTATACACTACTAAATTCATAATTGTTCTTCATTAACATCTCTAAATATCCGCGTAGATCTATGCAAAAGTTATAATACCCCTTCTAATTTCGGAAGCATGGGCCTGTTTGGGCCGTATTTAAAGGTGGTATAATGGCAAGGACCAAATTATCAGATGATAGGGACTTAACGGAAGAGCAGAAGCTTTTCAAAGAGAGTTTACTCGATTGGGCAGAAAGAAATATGCCTTTAGACCGGGTAATCAAGATGAATAGAGAAGGTCACCCATATCCAAAAGACCTCACAAAAGGTTTAGGAGATCTTGGAGTCATAATGGGAACCGTTCCCGAGGAACGCGGTGGAATGGGACTGAACTGGAAGGACCAGGCAACGATAGCGGATATCATCGGTTACATCGATCCCAGTATAGCCACTGCGGCAGGATTCATGGCTGTAGAAACCGGATGGGGATTCACCATCGATCGATACGCAAACGAAGAGATACGTAAGAAATACGTACAGCCAGCTATCCGAGGAGATAAGTTCATAGGTATAGCTACCACCGAACCAGGTGGAGGCTCCGATGTTGCTAACTTCAAATGTACTGGAGAAAAAGACGGTGACGAATGGGTGCTCAACGGTGAGAAAACATTCATCAGTGGTGTTGAGGAAGCTAAGGATATAGGTGGCGGTTACTGGGTTAACGTAAGGACCGGTGATAAGGTACCCGGTGCAGCACACAAGAACATGACCGCTTTCTTCGTGCCTATCGATACAGAAGGGGTGACTCCGACGGAGCCATACGACGACGCAGGAAGAAATTCAATATCTACCGGTGGATTCATCATGGAAGATGTGAGGATCCCCGAGGAGTACATGCTGGGAGAAGAAGGAAAAGGATTCTACTATACCATGGAAGGATTCGACAACGCAAGGATACTCATCGGCTCTAGTGCGGTAGGAGTTACCCGTAGACTTCTTGAAGAGGCTGCAGATTACATAAAAGAAAGAAAAACGTTCGGTCGTCCGTTGGCTAAGTACGAGGCTATCCAGTTCGAATTTGTCGAGAGATACACAGAGATGGAAGCCAGCAGACTGATGGTCAACAAGGTCGCCGATATGCAGGACACGAGGTACGACGAAGAAGGTTGGCTGGAGAGAACCGGAAAGCCACAGACCTATAAGCCCACCGAGATAGCAAAGTGGATATCTATGATAAAATACAAGATACCGCATCTTGCAAAGGACACCGCCGACGACGCGATGCACTGGTTAGGTGCAGCGGGATACAGCTCTGAATACATCTTCGAAACCGCATGGCGTGGAGTTATGTCATACTGTGTAGGTGCAGAAGGTGGTGCCAACATACAGAAGATCGTCATCGGTAGAGAAACTCTGGGTAAAGATTACGTACCTTACAAGTAAAATATGAGGTGAGCCAGTGAGGTTCATAGTTTGCGTAAAACAAGTGCCAGATACAACTGAAGTTGAAGTTGACGAGGAAACGGGGACCATAATCAGAGAGGGGGTTCCATCGGTTTTGAATGCCTTCGACGAATTTGCTTTGAACTTGGCTGTCGAGTTAAAAGAAAAAAGTGATGAAAACATAGAGATAGTCGCATTGAGCATGGGACCACCACAGGCAAAAGAAGCTCTAACCAAATGCTTAGCTATAGGTGCGGATAGAGCGATACTCTTAACAGATAGAGTATTCGCCGGTGCTGATACCTGGGCTACCGCGGTCACACTGGGAAGAGCGATCAAAAAGATCGGAGACGCCGATGTTGTTTTCATGGGTCAAGAGGCTTCCGATGGAAACACCGCTCAGGTTGGTCCCGAAGTAGCCGCCCATATGGGGATACCACAGCTCACTTTCGTTACTGAAGTGGATTCCGTGAACAGCGATCACGTAGTTTGCAAAAAAGAAACAGACGAGGGATTCGTCAGTATAAAATGTGAACTCCCGTCGATGATAGCATGCATGCATACCCCTGGATTCGAACCGAGGATACCAAATATACGAGAGATAATGAAGGCTAAGAGAAAGACCTACGAAGAGTGGAACCATGAAGATCTAGGTGGTGAACCGTCTGAATACGGACTCGACGGTTCCGAGAGCGTGGTCATCAGGACATATTCACCACCACCTAAAGGCGAAGGAATAATCGTAGATGATGAACCTGAAACTGCTGTAAACCGATTGATCCAATTCTTTGAAGACGAGGGGATACTATGATAGAGATACACGAGAAAGTCTGTATAGGCTGTGAAAAATGTGTGAAAGTGTGTCCTGTTGACGCTATATTCATGGAAGAAAAGATCGCAAAGCTGGAACAGGAGCTATGTATCTCCTGCGGTGCCTGTGTTACCGCATGTCCAGTAGACGCTATAGAACCCGTACTGAAAGCTTGTAGAGCGAATTCGGCCGAATACAGCGGTGTGTGGGTATTTGCAGAACAGCATGGTAACGTGTGTCGCCCCACCGGACCTGAATTACTCGGTAAAGCTCGTGAACTGGCAGACGAACTTGGTGAAGAGCTTTGTGCCGTGATTCTTGGAGATGATGTGGAAGATCTTTGTGACGAATTGGCAGCCTATGGGGCCGAGAAAGTATATATGGTGCAGGATGAAAAGTTGAGCAACTACAACACTGAAGCATATACAACCGCTCTGATCTCTTTGATATCCAAATACAAACCCAGCGTGTTCATAATGGGTGCTACACATCTTGGAAGAGATCTCGCACCTTCTGTAGCTGGGCATCTAGGACTGGGACTGACAGCGGATTGTACCGGATTATCAATAACTGAGGTGGAAGGTTGTAAAGTACTTCTTCAGACGCGACCTGCCTTCGGCGGAAACGTGATGGCTGACATAATATGTCCAAATACACGGCCGCAGATGGCCACCGTGAGACCCCATGTGATGCAGCCTTTAGAACCAGATCATGATCGAAAGGCTGAAATCATCGAAGAGAAGGTAAAGATAGCTTCAGATTCCATCAAAACCGAGATACTCGAGATCATGGAACCGGAAGAGACCGGTGAGATATCTGTCGAGGAAGCGGACGTTGTGATCACCGGCGGTAGGGGAGTCGGTGGAGACGAAGGATTCGATAGATTGAGAGAACTGGCAAAATTACTAGGTGGTACCGTTGGATGCAGCCGTCCGATCGTGGAGGACGATATAATGCCGAAATCCCACCAAGTTGGACAGAGCGGTAAGACCATATCCCCTGAATTGGATATCGTCTGTGGAGTATCCGGAGCGGTACAGCACCGTGTAGGTATCAGAGGTTCAAAGTACATCATAGCTATAAACAAGGATCCAAAGGCACCTATATTCGAGATGGCGGATTTCGGTATCGTTGGGGATATAAACAAGATAGTTCCGTTACTGATAGAACGTCTTAAAGAAAAGAGCTGTTAGAACATAAACAGCGTTCCGGTTACAAACAACCATAAGAATATTGCGGATACCAACACTATGATCGCCGCCGTGGCTCTACGGTAGAACTTCTTCATATCTGCCTTGAAGTACTCTAACGTGAGCACGATACATAGATGGATAGGAGATACCACGTACCCCAACATGGTAAATAAAAACAGAGTTGCTGCCATCTGAAAGTTGATCGTAGGTAGCAGTGGTATGAGGATTGGGAATCCTACACCTACGGCCGCCGGTAGATGTCCTAAAAGGAATCCGAAGGTAAAGGCCGCTATCAAAACCACCATAACCAATGGTACGTGACCCTGGAGTAAGCTTACCAAAGGTTGAAGTGCGTCGGTTCTTTCAATCACCCCTTTGAACATCATTATGCCGATAGCGGCCATGAGCAGTTTTACTGAAATCCCGTTTTTCAGTAAATTAGGGAGATTGCTCGAATCGTAACGTTCACGATTTTGCATCATCAAGATGATAACCGCTATCAACAAACACAGCGCCATGGGGATACCAAAGACACCGTTGAGGATGAGTGCCATGATGATCGGAAGAAAATCATATATCAATAATAGGAATTTTACAGTTCCATCATCCTTCTGCTGCTCAACTTTTATCTTGCCCAATCCAAAGACTGCACCAGCTATCAGATGAACTGCGAAGATCGGAAGGTTGAACAGAGCTATGTGATAAATATTGACTCCTGCGATAGAGGCTGCAAAGATAAGGCCTACGCTTAAGGGATAGATTGAAAACCAGGCGTGTCTGAACCACCAGTTCAAGAAAGCTTTGTGTACACCGTCCAACCCAAGTTCATCACCCTCCTCATCTATCAATGGTGCGGATACCAAGGCTCCACCGGGCATGGGTAATAGGCCGAATATGGCCGGGATGGAGGCGATGACCATCCTTCTGTCAGGAACTGCTATCCGCAGTTCCTTGATTATTCGACTTACCTGTCCAGAATCCCTATAAACATATCCTATGAAGCCGATCAAAATTATCACTACCGCTAGGTTGATAGTATCGTATTCAAACAATATATCTCTCAACCATAACAGCGAGGTGTAGGAGGGGTCAGAAGCTAGTAACAAAACGCCGGTGGCCGATAGTAGGGCGATCCCAAAATCTATTTTCGATGATATGAGTACTCCAAGGACCAAGAATGCTAGACCGACCCCTATCAATCCGTACATCGGGGTTAATCGAGTGTAAGGCGTATAAAATAATTTCCCATCTATTCGGAACACTATTCAAAAAAATACGATA
>SL_3KL_010_SEDDRAFT_10005930_pt1 | contig 10935 bp, 5 predicted proteins | sample SodLakKL_010_SED_2_FD_10381 | JGI IMG/M metagenome (IMG submission 10381)
CGGCCGTCGTGCCTGTTGGCCTTTCCGCGGTCTCAGGGGCGGCTTCCGCTTCCGGTTGGGCGGCTTCCGCTTCCGGTTGGGCGGCTTCCGTCGCTTCGGGTTCTGGTTGCGCAAACAGATCACCGCCTACTTCTTCCCGTTGGCCCGGAGCCCCTTCGCCAGCTTCTGGCTGAACTCCGCTCGGTACTTCCGGCTCTGGCTGTTGCGCAGATTCTTCGGCGCGGGGACTTCCTTCATCACGCGGTCCAGCTTCTCGGCCACCTTGAATAGTTGACGCAAGTTGCTGGGCTGTTTCGATGAGGTCTCGGGCGGCCTGCTTGGCGCTGGTTCGTCCGGCGGCAAGTTCGTTTGCGGCATGGTTCAGTACCTCGCTCAGTTCCGGGCTGGTGTCCACCAACCGGTTAAGGACTTCAGTTACCGTGCTGGCGTTCTGCGCGATGCGCGCATTGCCTTCCGGGTCCAGCACGTTCTGGGCATCGGAGCCCTCGATCATGGCCTGATTGCTCACCAGGCGGTTGAACATGGCCTTGGTGGTGTTGGCCTGCTTACGGGCTTCGTTCAGGATCTTGGCGCGCTCCTTGATCGGCACCTGGGCAATGGCATCGCCGAAGTCGAAGCCGCCCTGCTCCTGTTCCTGCGCCTGGAGCCGGTTGATGTCCCGGGCAATGATGCGCGCCTCATACTGGGTGCCAGGCGGGTTTTCCTGCATGTACTGGAGCGCGGCGTTCTGCTTGGCATGGTCGGCAATCTCGGAGCCGATGATGCCGGCCCGGTCTACCTGGATCTCGCCATCGATAGCAGCCCGGAACACCACATCGCTCGCCCGAGCCAGCCCCTGGGCGTCACGCCACATGGCCCGCTCGGGGTTGATGGCATCGCCCATGGCCTCAATCACGGCATCTCCGCCCTCGCGCAGCAGCTTGGCCGCGTCAATGGCCGTGCCGGTTTCCTGTCGGATGTTACGCAGGGCGGCGAGCATCCGGACATCCTCGGCGGTCCAGCCGTCCGCTTCGTTGAGGATGATCCCGACCGTGTTCAGGCTGGCCGGGTCGTCGCCGGCCTCTACCCGGGAGCGCGCCAGGCCGGAGCGCTGATGGCCATCGGCCACAAAGTCGCCATCCTCGCGGCGGTGGATGATGACACCGGTGGCATCGCTCGGCACCCACGCCTCGTCACCGGTGAACCGATCTGTGCGGCCCATGGCGTCGTCGGTCTGCTTGTACTGGTAGGTCTCGGCGTCCACCTGGAGGTTGGCCGGCAGAATGATGCCGTAGGAGGCTGCGCGCCCATCAATCGTGGTGCGCATCGTCTCGGCCACGACCGTATCGGTGGTCGGATCGATTCCGCTGTCATGCACAAGCTGCATGTCGTCGGGAGTCGCAACCTCGGCCGGCTCCGGCGGCATCTGCCGGATGTCGTCAATCGGACGGTATGTGGCCGCGGCCAGATCGGGCGTAGCACCCTCCTCCCGATCGGCGGCCATGCGCTGCGCGACCGCTTCATTCACCAAGCGCTCGACCTCGGCCCCGTAGGCTTCGGCGGCCTCTGGTCCGATGTTCTGCTCGATGGCGCGCTGGACATCATCATGCCGGCGATCACCCCCCTTTGAAAACTTCTCGAAGTTCTCGTGCGCCTTGGCGATCACCCGATCATGCCACTCAGGCGCCGGCTGCGCTTCCGGCTCACCCAGCGTGGGCTCCGGATCGACCAAATCCACCGCCTCAAACGTGGCTTCTGCCAAATCAGGAACGGCCTCACCGGGCGCCGCCTCGTCAATGACGCCCTGGCGCCGGCGCACGTCATCCAGCGTCACCTCGCGGTCCTGCGCCTTCAGGTCTACCGTTTCGGTGGCGGCATCAGGCTCCGTGCCGTCACGACCGGGATCGGCCAGGCGATCACCGAACTCATCGCCGGCACGGCGGCGTGTCGCCTCCTCGGCAGCTTTGCGGGCCTGCTGCGCCCGCTTCCAGGCGCCGAACTTCCGGGCCTTGTCCGAAACACCCTCCGCCTTGTTGTACGCCTCGAACGCCTGATCCTCCGCCTTGACCAGCTCCGCCAGGCCCTCATCATCTCGAACAGCCGCGTCCTCATACCCGCGGCGAGCGGCCGTCATCGGCCCACCGCCGCGCATCAGCCCGCGCATGATGATGGTGGCCGTGAAGCCTACGGCGCCACCCATGGTCGCGGCGTGCGCCACGTTGTCCCAGTGGGACCGATCGGGGTCGTACTCGAACTTGCCAGCCGTGTAGTTCTTGGCGAACTCGTAGAAGCCCTCGAGGACGGTTTCCTGAACGCCGATGATGGCCGCTTCGCCCAGCTCTCGGATGAACTTCTTGCGGCCAGTCAACTTCTCCAGTGGCCGTTTCAGGCGGTTGAAGGCTACCGCAATCGGGGCGATCTGTGCCGTACCGGCCGCCACGCCGACCTTCGTTGCCGCCATGACAGTCTCGTTGTCTTCCTCGGTCAGTTCCCGCGGCTGGCCGTCTTCATCTTTCGAAAGCGCGGTAAGGGCATCCTGCTGGAAGTCATAGGCGCCCATACCACCGGCGGTCGTGACGCCGAGCGTTCCACGCCCAGCCGCGTAGGCAGTCAGGAAGGTGCCGAACGAGCCAAGCCCCTGCATGAAATCGCGCTGCACCACGTTGTCACGGTAGGCCCAGTGGTCGTCCGGGATCTGCATCTCCGCCCAATCCCTGAACATTTCCTGCGAGAAGCGCAGCGCTCGGCCACCGATACTCAGGTCGGACGGGTCAGAGTCAGCCCGCTCGGCAATGCGGTCAAAGGCGTAGTCACGAGGGCCGACGCCGGCGGTGGGGTCGTATTCGGGGTCGTTGAAGATCTCGGCATTATTCTCGAGATAGCGATCGACCATCATCTCGCGCTCAGCGCCACGAACCCCCTGCCGGGTCAGTTCGCGGGCATAGGCCTCCGGGCTCTGGATGCCATAGCGCTCCTCATGGGCCTCGCGCACTACGTTGTCGTAGGCGACATCCATGCCGGCCTGCTCGATGCGCTCCAGGACGCCGGCGGCGGACATGCCGGCCACCTGAATACCGCCCACGCCCAGGTTGGTCAGCGATGCGGCGGTTTCCCGTGGAACGCCAATGGCCATATTCTTGGCCACATTGAAGGCCTGGCGGCCCATGCTGGCGTCTTCGTCCTCAACCAGCGCCTGCCCGAACTGGCGGTTTGCCTCATACACCTGGCCGGGGATGCCGCGCATGAAGTCCACTGCCCGCTCGCCCAACCCATGCTCGGGTCGCTCGGCATAGCCGAACTCGTACATGGCTTCGCTGGCCTGGCGGGCGGTTTCGGTGTCGCCTATCGTTCGGGCGTAGCGGGCAATCTGGTCAAGTTCCTCGGCAGACGGCTGCGTGGGCTGCTCGGCCTCCGGCTCGCCCCACTCAACATCGTCCATCCATGCCCGGTCTTTCTCCTGCTTCGCTTCAGGAGACTCCCAGACAACTTCATCCATCCAGTTCGCCATCAGTCCACCGGTATCGCGCGGCCACCCTGCACCCTGTAGACGATGCCACCTCGTTCGACGTAGGTGCCGTCCTTGGGCTTGCCAGCCAGGGCCTCAGCCGGAATCGCGGTCTCTGGGCTCGTGCCCGGCTCGGTCTCGGTCGTGGTCTCGGCCGGCGGCTCATCGCCAGTTGGAATGCCAAGCTGCGGTTGTCCATCACCTGTCAGCCCGGCGGCGGCGGCTCCGGGGCGCTGCCCCACGTCCTGTAGCAGCTCATTCATGCCGCCAAGCTCCTCGATAATCCGTCGCGCCAGGCGAGATTCCTCCATGATGCCGCGGGCACGATCCTCGATCATCTCGTCATACTCGGACTTCCTGGTTCTGTCTGCGAACATACCGGGGCGCTCATCTTCCAGTTCCGCCCGGGCCATGGCCTTGGCATCAGCCTCGGTCAACTCGCCACTGGTGAACTCGTAGCCGATGTGTGCAGCCGTGCCAGCATCGATATTCATGCCCTGCTGCTGGCCGGATCGCATGACGGCCGACGCCGCCGCCATCGCCTTGGAGTAGCGTGCGCCACGCTCCGGGTCGTAGCTGTCTTCCATGCCCAGCGCTCGGGAAAGGAACGTACCGGCCCGACCCAGTTCAACGCCATCGATCTCTGGGTTCGCGCGCGCCACGTCCTGGTCGATCGCTGCCTTGTTCGAGTGAACCATGGTCTCTCGCTGGCCTCGGGCCTGCTCACGCTCACGGATCAGCGCCCGCTCCCGCTCGAACTCTGCCTGCCCCTGCTCGGCGGCAGCACGCTGCGCCAACTGCTGCTCGTGAAGCTGGAAGAACGCATCGGGGCCCCCTTCCTGCAAGCCCTTGGCCAACGCGAATAGCTCAGCCTCCGACATCACCTGAGTCTTGCCGTCTGCCGTAACCACTTGCCACGCTGGCTGGCCATCCTTGCCCTTGATCTGGTTCCACCCATTGATCTGGAAGTCTTCCTCGGATGCCTCGTTGTAGATCGAGAAAAGCGTCGAGGGGTCATGCTCGGTCGCAAGCTGGAACATCGCCGGCATCATTCGCTCCGACAGGTTCTTGGCGTGCTTCTCGGCAAAATACCGCTCGTCCTCTCGATCCCACACAGTCTCGCGACGATCGGCCTCGGCATCGCGGATGCCCAGCATCTGCTCGCCCTGATCCATCCGGAGTTCGTGCGTTTCCTGTGTGCGTTGCTCATGGGCATCCTCACGATCCCGGTGGCGCTTCTGTTCCGGCCCCTTTACGCCGATGCCGTACAGGCCTGATGCAACTGCTAGTGACATGCTGCTCTCCTATGGCCCTTCCGGGTCACGCCACGGCGCGGTGCCGCTTGTGCCTTCCGGAGCCTGAATGCCGAAGAATGATCCGCCGCCAGTGGCTTGCTGCGGTGTGTCGGCCATGGCGCCATCAATGATGTCCGCCCATTGCCCGAATGCTGATGCCCCCGCGCCGGCAGCCATTTGCCCATACTGGCCAGCCTGGTTGCCGTGGAAGCCAGCCTGGTTGCCGTGCATGCCCGCCATCTGCCCGTGAGCGCCGGATACGCCGCCATACGCGCCACCAATCATTCCCATGGCCTGGCTTTGCATGTTCGCTCCGATCCCGTAGACCTGGCCGAGCCTTCTGAATCGCTCGTCCCCGACATTCCGGCGGGCTGTTTCGCGAGCCCCCACTTCGGCAGTCGCTGCGCCAATGGCGTGTCGCCGCTCGCCCGCGCCATACTGGCCATCGCCGGGACGAATCCCATGCCGTTCCTGAGCCCTTTGCTCCTGGCCCCTGGCGCCAGCGAATGCGCTGGTCACGTCTGCGGCAATGGCCGCGTAGTCTGGCGTCCGCCCAGCCATGGCCTCGGCGCGCAGTTCACCAAGTACCGGTGCAAATTCCTGCTGCCACTCGTCATAGGTCTGCTTGGCCCAAGCAAGGCGATCCTCCTCAACATCGAGGGCGCGCTGCTGGGCGGCTGCCTGCTGATCCATTTGCCGGCCCGCTCGCCTTTCGGCCCTGCGCCCCTGGTACATCGAGTACCCGGTCGCCGCCGTGCCGACAACGGCGCTGGTTACTGCTGCCATGTCATAACTCCAATCGGTAATGCACTTCGAGTGGGGCGTATCCCCGACCCTTCAGCAACTCGCCCACCTTTTGCCCCACGCCGTTGGCCAGGTGGACCATCGTCACCCTGTCTGCCTGATGGCCTCGCGCCTCCTGCTCAAACCTGTCAAGCAAATCAAGCCCGACGCCGGCCTTGCGGGCCTCTCGGCCGACAAACCAGAACATCTCGTTAAGCTCCAGATCGCCAGTCATTGGGCTGAAGGAGAACAGGCCGCCGATGGCGCCGACCAGTTGCTCGCCGTGCCACGCGCCAATCACAAGACCCGATCCCTGCGATAGCCACATCTCCCAGATCGAAAGGAAGCGTTGCTCGTCAAGCATTCCTGGGAGATCGCCTTCGGCGTAGAACTCATTGGCCAGCGTAGACATCGCATGCGCCTCATGGGGCATCAGTGGCCTGATCGTCACGTCCATTGCGCGTTCCCTTCGGCGTGATTGTTGCTATTCGACCACATTTTGGGGTTGCTTGCCACCTTACGTCAGCGCCTCTCGTTGAAAAACGCGCACCAGATCAGGCGCCCGTCGTGCTTATCATTGCCGACTGCATCGCGCGGATATCGGCTGTGGAATAGGCTGGTCGGGTAAATCGCGGCCCGGTTCCAGGCCATTTCCGCCACTTCGTCCAGGTGCCAGTAATCCGCATCCTGGCCCTCTCGGTTCAGCCGGTCGGCCATTGCCTGATCGACCCCGCCCGGAGGCAGGCCGATCCAGCCAGTGTCCTTGTGCCGCCAGAACCCGGTTCCGCCCCGGCAGTTCTCCGGCGGGGTCAGATACCAGACGCAAGCGTGGTCCGCGCAGATCGAATCCGCGTGGATCCAGACCGTCAGTTGATCGCCGGTCACGCCGATCCGGAAGAACTGCATGGCGATCTCGACTGGGAAGCCCACGGCCTCGGCCAGTATCCGCTCCATCTCGATCGGCCGAAGCCCAATCCCCTCGTAGGTGTGCCCCTCGTACTCCACGGGACTGAAGTCGGACTCCAGGGCGTATTCCCGAATCAGATCGGGGGTCGGGTGGAGGTTGTCCACGACGATCCCGGGGCGGGTTCTCATGTTTCTGGTGTTCATGGGACCTCATGGCCTGGAGGGACCGGGTCGCCTGGATGGCCGGGATTCGGTGGGGTTCCGCCGCCGCCGCTGCCATCGCTCCACGAGTTCTTCTCCGCGTCGGTCAGTACCCGGCGGGTCGAAATCTGCTGCGCCGTGATGCGCCCGTTGAGCATCATGATCGCCGAACCAGCCTGGCCGCTCGTCGTCAGCGCGCCGCCGAGCCCTGTACCATCGCGCGATGAGATTTCGGTCGCGACCACCACCGCCTTGTACCCGAGACTCTGCGGCACCTCAATGTCGCCCTCGATGCGCTCTGCGCGCGGGCCGGCCGAAGCGGAGTAGAAGCCGCGCACCCAGCGGCTATGAAGCTGGAAAATATTCATGAAGGAATCCCGAGCGTCCCACCCCGGCTGGACTCCGACAGAGCCCGCGCTTGTCGCTCGAATGATAAGAAAGTGCGCGTCCATGAAGTCCGCCGTGCTGCCCAACTGGTAGGGGTGCGTATCGCCGTTTGGGTTCTGAATCTGGGATTCGCGCTGGGTCATCGCGACGGTCATCGGCTCGCCGCCCAGGTCCATGTCCGCGGGAACCAGGAACAAGTCGTACCAGATGCCGATCCGGTCGTCGGGACTGAACCGGTTGGAGCGAACCTCAAAACTTGCCGAGATCTGGACCCGGCCATTGCCGGTCGGGGCGCCATTATCCAGCCGGGTAATGACACCGATGGTCCCGCCGCCGACCGGGGCCTCCATTGGCGTGTCGCCCAGGAAGATCGCGGCCTGCGCATCGCTGCCGCCAGGCCTCGTGTTGAAGCCGGCGGTGCCGTTGCGATGCACCCAGAACAGGGCATGCTCTCGGACATGATTCTGCACCGCGTCGGTGTAGTTCCACGATACCCACCAGTCGGTTTCCATACCGGGCACGCCCACCTGGCTCTGCGGAAAGACCATGAGCGGGAACATGTGATCCATCTGCACGAAGTGGTCGCCGGGCACGCTGCCCTGGTCGTTATAGGTCAGAATCCTCGCGTTGCCACCGACCTGGAAGCTGCCGCGCACGAACGCCCGGCCCTGCGCATCGACAAAGAAGGCCGTATCAGTCGGCTGATCCCCGCGCAACTGCGGGTACATGTCCGGCTGATTCATCAGGTCATCTTCATCGGGGTCCGGCAGGGCATCGTCGATGTTGGACCACCGCGAATACTCCAGAATCCGGTTCTGGTAGCTGGTGTCCGGGCTGGTCATCTTTACCGCCCAGCCGCCGAACCGTGGCGTGGCGATCACCTCGCCGATCAGGCTCGCGGTGTTGATGAGCCCGAAGCTCGTGATGCCGTTCGACCAGATCTCGTTCGCGCGCAGCAATTCCACGACCTCGATCTCGGTCGCGGTGATCATCCCGTCCACGACCAGGCTGCCGCGGATGCCGACCACCGGCGGGTCCACCGTCGTGTTGACGATGAACGGGATCGACTGCTCGGGGAACAGTGCGTGGCCGGCCTCCAGGCTCGTGGAGCCGATGAATGATGGCGCCTCATCCTCCTCGTTGAGCGGAACGTGCTTGACCGTGATCGCAAAGTCGTTGGGCGGCGTGGTCGGCGGCCGGCTGATTACCTCAAAGCGCTTGCCTCGGAACTCGTCGATCGGGGAGCCGAACGGCACGGTGAACGCGACGTGCTTGCCGATCTCAAGGCCGTCATCGACGCCGGATGCAGCCAGGTTGGTGGCCGTCACCGTCCAGTTGCTACCCGACGACTGGATCTGCGTAATCACCCGGCCGTGGCTGGCCGCCGACATGATCGCGAACTGGTCGGCCGCGACCGCGAAGGTACTGACCGGATCTTCGCCGGGTTGCTGCTCCAGACCGACCCCGAATCCGGCAGAGTACAGGACGCCGCCGGAGTTGATCTGCGCCTTGAAGGTGATCGAGTTGTTGATCGCGCCCTCGTTGACCAGAATCTTCTGCGCCGCCTCGTTGGCGACGATGGTTACCGGGTCGCCGTTTTCGTCCTCCAACTCAAGCTGAAGATTGTTCCAGATGGCCACGGCCGCATCCTCAAGACCGAGGTTGACCACCGACTTCTCCTGGATGGTGCCGACGATCTGGTGGATGCCCTCCAAGTCCAGGAGGTCGCCATCGTCACTATAGATCGCCGCCTGCAGTGTTTGTAGAAACTGGATGTACGCGCTGTTATCCTCGACCGCGCCCTCAATCGACTGAACGAGCGTGGCCGCAGCGGCAACACCTTCCCACGGTGAATCTTCAGGGGCGATGTTGCCGAGGAATACCTGCTCCAGAATCTCGTCGTATTCGGTCAGGATCGCATCGCCCTGGGCGAGCACGAAATCACGCACCGTCGGATACAGCCGGTTCCCCTCCTCATCCACCTCCGTAATCGGCCCGCGGATGAAGTTGATCGGGCTCACGATGTCGCTCGCAAGCTGACTGGCCCGGATGCGACCTGTAAGGATGTTCAGCACTTCTTCCGGGTTGACCATCACCGTGCCCTCGGCGCCCTCCTCACCCTGGGTCGGGCCGGACACGTTGGCGGTGCTGACGAAGCGCACCCAGTAGTAGATCGGGCTCGGGTTCAGCGCCTGCTCCAGATCATCCAGGTCGCGCACGACGTTCAGTGACGCGCCGGCCGGCGGCGAGGAAAGTCCCGGCGTGCCCTCGATGATGATCTCCGTCCAGCCCTGTCCCGCGTTGTGCGACACGTTGATGATCTCGCCCTGCACGCCATTGCCCGGCCAGTCCGCGTTGACCGCGAAATACGCCTCGTCGCCACTGCCCATGCTGTCGGTCTGGTTGCCGTCGATGCGCACCCTGAAATCATCGCCCTCGTAGGCGAAGTCGATGATCTCGAACTGCACGACCAGATTGGGCACCGTGGAGCCCAGGTTGCGGTGCAGGAAGGTCGTGCCCGACGACCGGCCCATGAAAAACTGCGTCTGATTGCCGGGGCCGATGGGGCGGTTGGCGTTGAAGGTCTCGGCGATCGCCGCCCACGAGTTGTCGAAGCTGGCGAAAACTTCCGAGTAGGCGTGGTTGTTGTACGGCGGCGGGTTCCAGGTCACGCCGATGGCGTCCAGGTTCATGCCTCGGGCGCGCACACCGGTCGGCGCCGGCGGCCTGGTCGGGTCGTTCTGCCCGAAGTCCGGCGGGCCTTGCGGAATGTCCGTGTCACCACCGGGACCGCCGGGGCCAGGGCCTGGCCGGATGACCGCGCGCCCTCCATCAAACCCGATGATCGCGAACTGGCTGTCGGTCAGGTCGCGGAAGGTGACGAACCCATCCAGCGGATCGCCGCGCCGGCGCAGGCCGATCTCAAGCGATTCCTTGATCTCCTCCTGGGACTCAAGGCTGGGGTGTTGGGTTGGTCGATCGCCCACTACGGCTCCTGCCTCAGCTCATCCATCGACGTGGCGATCACGACCGATTGAACGCGATGTGTGGAAAGGATCTCGATCTCGTACTCGCGGCTCACGAACCCGGCGCCCATTCGGAAGGGCTCGGGGCCGACCACGGTGTATTCATGCTCGTCCAGAACCGACAAGTCGGGCTGGCCGGCAACGGGCTCGGGATATGAGCCAGGGCGGATGGCGCGCACGGTCAAGGTCAGCGGATAGCCGTCTGCGAACACCTGGCCGATGGCCGGGTTGCATGGGCGACGGAAGGTCACGAGACCGCCGCGATGGCGCCCTTCCATCCTTATCGGCCCGTCCACCACGTCCTCGCCCTCATTGAACAGCCAGACAATGCGGTACGGATTGCCCGAAACGCCCTGGCGCTTGACCACGGCCAGCGAGTTGTCCTTGCGGGTCACGGCCGAGAAGTCCATGTCCAGGTACGAGGCTTCAACCTCCTCGCCGACCATCGACAGGATCAGCGGCTGCACGCCCGGCGCGTAGAGCAGGGCATAGCTGTCGAACCAGTCGAGGTGGGTGCGCTGCTCGGCGACCGCCAACCAATCCTCCTTCGTGAACTTCGGGGTCATGACCCGCGTGCCGCCCTGCCCGACCCAGACCAGCCCGTTGTCGGCCGCGTAGATCACGCCCGTGCCGGCATCAGCGATCGCCCTGGGGTTGAGCAACGGCGCGTGGTGCTCCATGCGCTGCGCGCGCATCGAGGCCGGGTCCGCGCCGGTCACGATGTACGGCCGCCCCCGCGTGCCCACGACGAGGATGTCCCGGAACGAGTCGGCGCCCACCACATCATCGGTCAGCGTCACGAAGCTGTCGGGGTTCCAGGCGTGCGGCAGGTACGGCTCCGAGAACCGAATCT
>SL_3KL_010_SEDDRAFT_10005931_pt1 | contig 10934 bp, 7 predicted proteins | sample SodLakKL_010_SED_2_FD_10381 | JGI IMG/M metagenome (IMG submission 10381)
CCCCCGCCATTCCCGAGGCGGAACGGGAGAAGCCCTCCCTGGCGCTCCCGGCCCTCTTCCTGGTGCAGCACGCTCAGGCCCGGCTCTGGATGTCGTGGGGCGTGGAGCCCTCGGCCATGATCGGCCACTCCATGGGCGAGTATACCGCTGCCTGCCTGGCGGGGGTCTTCTCGCTGGAAGAGGCGCTGGAGCTGGTGGTACTTCGCGGCGCCCTCTTCGAGACCGTGTCCGGGGGCGGCATGCTGAGCGTCCCCCTGGCCGAGGCGGATCTCCGCCCGCTCCTGGGAGACGAGCTCTCGGTGGCGGCGGTGAACGGGCCCGAACTCTGCGTGGCGTCGGGGCCCCGGGCGGCCATCGCCGCGCTGGAAGAGGCGCTGGCGGCCCGGGAGATCGAGGCCCGGCGGATCCACATCGACGTGGCCGCCCACTCGTCCATGCTGGAGCCCATCCTGGAGCCCTTCCGGGAGCGATTCCAGCGGGCGCGACTGAGCCCTCCCACCCTCCCCTTCGCCTCGAACCTGACGGGGAGCTGGATCACGGCGGAGGAGGCCACCGACCCGGAGTACTGGGTCCGGCAGCTCCGGCAGACGGTGCGGTTCAGCGACGGGCTGAAGGAGCTCCTTGCCGATCCGGACCGGATCCTCCTGGAGGTGGGCCCCGGGCGGACGCTGGCCACCCTGGCCCGCCTCCACCCGGACCGGGATCCGGCGCAGGAGACGTTCACCTCGCTCCGTCACCCCGACGAGACGGTGAACGACGAGGTCTTCCAGCTCCAGGTGCTGGGCCGGCTCTGGCAGCGGGGGGTGGCGGTGGAGTGGAGCGCGGTGCACGGCGGCGTGCGGCGTCGCCGCGTTCCCCTGCCCACCTATCCCTTCGAATGGGAAGAGCACCTGATCCGCCCCCGCTACCGTCTTGATGCGGCGGCGAACCCGGCGCTGACCCCGGATCTGGGGGGTGGGGCTGCGGCCGGCGGCGAGCAGGCGGTGGAGGGCAACCTTCCGCTGCCTGCAGCAGCCCCGTTGCCGGGAGCGGCTCCCGGAGCGCCCCTGGTGGGGGGGACCGACGTGGCGGCCAGTGCGGGGCAGGGCCCTGACGAGGCCGAAGCGTGGCTCCACCGGGTGGCCTGGCAGGCCCGGGCCTTGTCTGAGGACCTGGCCGCCGAGGCGCTGGAGAATGGCCTCCTTCTGGTGGTAGGACCGGAGACCGACGCCGCTGCCGTGGCGGCCAGGGAGGCCCTTACCCGGCGGCACGGGAGCGTCCGTCAGGTGGCCCCTGACGAGGAGCTGGGGGCCGTCCTGGATGAGGTGGGCATGCCCACGGGGATCCTCTACCTCGGCGCGCTCCCACCGCTGGACCGGGAGGGGGCCTTCTTCCGACTCCTGGCGCTGGGGCAGGAGCTGGCCACCCGGCTGGAGGGCGACGACGAGGTGGATCTGGTGCTCCTGACCCGCGGGGCGCACCGGGTGGGTGGCGAGGTGCCGGGCGATCCGCTGGGCGCGCTGGTGGCGGGTCCGGCCCGGGTCTTCCCCCACGAGCTCCCCGGGGTGGAGGTGCTCTGGGTTGATCTGCCGGCCGAGGGGTCCGAGGGGCCGCTCCTTCAGGCGCTGGGCCGGGAGCTGGCCCGGGATCCGGCGGACGAGGCAGGGGCGTCGGAGGTGGCGCTCAGGAAGGGCGGCGAGCGCTTCGTCCGGGGCTACCGACCGCTAGAGGATGCCGCCGCAGCGACTCTCCCGCAAAGCTCTCCCGAGGCGCTCCCTGCGTCGCCTGTGATCCTTCTCACCGGAGGGTTCGGTGGAGTGGGGCTCGAGCTGGCCCGTCACCTGGCGGCGGGAGGAGGGGCACGACTCGTCCTCCTGGGTCGGACCCCCCTTCCTCCCCGGGGCGACTGGAGTGAGCTGGACGCCCGCGGCGTCGACCCGCGGGTCCGGCGAGCTGTGGCCGTGGTGAAGGAGCTGGAGGCCGCCGGAGCCCAGGTGCTGGCCATGCAGGCCGACGTGACCGACGAGGAGCGGATGCGGGCTGTCCGGGACGAGGTGCGGCGCCACTTCGGCGAGGTGGATGTGGTGCTCCACGCCGCCGGGGTGCTGGACGACGCCCTCATTCCCGTCACCACCCGGGAGGCGGCATCTCGGGTCCTGGCCCCCAAGGTGGATGGGGCGCAGGTCCTGGAGCGGATCTTCCGGGATCCGGCGCCGGCCCGCTTCGTCCTCTTCTCGTCGGTGAGCGCCGAGGCGGGGCTCCCCGGGCAGGTGGACTACGCGGCGGCCAATGCCTTCCTGGATGCCCTTGCGAGGACCCGCGACGGCTCCGAGGCCCAGGGTGCCCGGATCACTTCGGTGGGGTGGAGCGCCTGGGCCGAGACGGGGATGGCCGTGGATCCGGCTCGGGGGATGGAGGCCTGGCCTCCACTGGTGGGTACCCCGTGGCGGGACGCGGCCGACTCGTCCTTCGACGCCGTTGATCCGGAGGGGCGCCGCGCCCGGGTCCGGATGCGCGAGGGTCGCCTCTGGATGCTGGACGAGCACCGGACCCGCGACGGGATGTCGCTGGTTCCCGGAGCCGGGTTCCTGGAGTTGGTGGGCGCCGCGCTGCGGGAGCTCGGACTCCTGGACGGTGACAGGGCGTTGGTGCTGGAGGAGGTATTCTTCCTGGCTCCCTTCGCCGTGCCGTCGGGCGAGACCCGGGAGATGGAGATCCGGGTGCCGGAGGACGGGGAGTTCACCATCGTGGGGCGGGGCCGTCCCGATGAGGAGTGGACCGAGCATGTGCGAGGCCGCTTGGAGGTTCAGCCCCGACCCGAGGCCGTCTCGGTGGCCGGATGGGACGGCCAGGCGCCCGGGCTCGGCGACCTCGAAGGAGCCGGGGGCGCCGGCGGGCACGCCACCCCTCGCCAGGATCTGGCGCTGGGGCCGCGATGGTCCAATGTGGCGCGCATGATGGCGCGCTCCGGCGAAGGGACGTGGGATGCCGGGCTCGGCGCCCCTGCCGCCGCCGGCAGCTCGTCCAGTGGAGTGGGGACCGCGGTGGAGGTGGACGAGGTCCTCCTCACCCTGGAGCTTCCGAAGGCGTTCGCCCGGGATCTTCCCGGTCCCCTCATGCACCCGGCGCTTCTGGACAACGCCACAGCGCTGGCCGGGCCCCTCCTGCCAGGATTCGGGGAAGCGGGCTCGGTGTACGTTCCCGCCTCGTACGGCGCGTTCACCCTGCATCGGCCGCTCCCGGCCCGATTCCACAGCCGGATCCGGCGGGCCGAGGGGGTGGACGAGGCCTCCGATGAGCTCTCCGTGCTGGATGTGACCCTCTTCGATGAGGATGGAGTGGTCCTGGCAGAGGCCCGCCAGTTCGTGCTGGTCCGCCTCGGGGCCCAGGAGATGGCCCAGGAGCAGGAGCGGCGCCGGGAAGAGCGGGACGCCCGTCGGCAGGCGGTGGCGCAGGCGGCGGCCTCGGGGATGCCCACCCGGATCGGGATGGAGATCGTAGAGCTGGTGCTTACGGGTCAGGTGACAGGACCCCACCTCCTGGTGGCGTCGGAGGCCGTGCCCGCCCGGTTGGAGGCCCTCCGGGAGGCGGCTCTGGGCGCCGGGGCCCGGAGACGAGCCGGGGGCGGGGCTCTGGTGGACACCACCCCGGGGGAGGCCGCGCTCCTGGAGATGGAGGCGGTTACGGAAGCCGCCGTCACAGCCCACGAGGACCGGCCCGGCGAGGTGAGGTTGGTGGCCCACGTGGTCATGGACCCCTCCGTCTTCGCCACGGTGAGTGAGCTTCGGCGCGGGCTCCGGACGCGCCTTGATGCCGGGCTGGTCCCCCAGAACTTCGTGCAGCTCGAGGCCCTCCCCCGGAACCGGAAGGGGAAGGTGCTCCGGAGCGAACTGCGGGATCCCTTCGCGCCGGTGGACGACTATGTGGCGCCGGAGACTCCGACCCAGGAGGCCATCGCCAGGATCTGGCGGGACCTGCTGGGCGCCCAGCGCATCGGCCTTCACGACAACTTCCTGGATGTGGGCGGGCACTCGCTCCTGGCCATGCGCGCCATTCTCCGTATGGAGAAGGCCACCGGCGTACGGGTCGGACCCATCCAGATGAACATGTTCACCCTGGAGCAGATCGCCGCGCACATTGAGGACGAAGGAGGGGGCGGGGCGACGGAGCCCGCAGCCGACGGCACCGATGCCCACGAACCCACCCGGGTGCCCCAGGGGGAGATCTGCGTGGGACCGCGTCCGGCCGAGGCCTCGTCATCCGGGGAGGAGGCCGGCGAGGCGCCGGAGGGGAGCGAAGGGCACGACCGTTCGGAGGACGGGGGAGGGAAGAAGGGCTTCCTCTCCAAGGTCCGCCGCATCATCCAGGGGCCCTGAGCCCAGGAGATCCACTGCCATGAATCCGTTCTATTTCGGCTCCCGTGAGCGAGCCCTCTACGGCGTCTACCACCCGCCCCGCATCCAGGGCGGCGGGGGAGGATCCGTGGGCCGGGACGGGGTGGTGCTCTGCTACCCCTTCGGCGTGGAGTACATGCGCGCCCACCGTGCCTTCCGGCAACTCACCACCCTCCTGACCCGGCAGGGCCTCCACGTCCTCCGCTTCGACTACTATGGGACCGGTGACTCCATGGGCGCGGGGACGGAAGCCGAGTTGAACGGGTGGATCGAGGATGTGGAGACGGCCATCCAGGAGCTGAAGGATACGGCGGGACTCCGGTCGGTGGGGCTCATCGGCCTTCGCCTGGGGGCTGCGCTGGCGGCCCGGGCCGCGGTGGGCCGAAGTGACGTGGACCGCCTGGTGCTGTGGGATCCGGTGGTGTCGGGGGCCCACTACCTGGCGTCGCTCCCCGGAGCACCCTTCGCAGGAGGGTTCCCGGCGGGGGAGGAGGCCATGGGGGTGGGCGGCTTCCCAGTGAGCCGGAGCTTCTACCAGCAGCTCCACGGGTTCGAGCTGGACACCTCGGACCTTCCGGCGCGGACGGAAGTGGAGTTGATGGTCTCACGGCACGATCCGGAGTTCGAGCGGCTGCGGGAGCGACTGGCGGTTCGCAACGGGCCCCATCACATGGAGGTGGTTCCCAGCGAGGGGAACTGGGCCGAGGGCGATGCCTTCGGGTCGGCGCTCCTTCCCCAGGGGATCATCCAGGCCATAGTGGACCGAGTGGCAGGAGTGGAGGCATCATGAATGAGCGAGCCGTTCGATTCGGTGAGGGCGGAAATCTGGTGGGGATCGTCACCGAGCCCGAGCCCTCCCTGTTCGATGTGGGGCGACCCGGGGTGGTGTTTCTGAACTCGGGGATCCTACACCGGGTGGGGGCCAGCCGCCTCTATGTTCAGATGGCGCGGCGGATGGCGGCGGCGGGGCTCCCGGCACTCCGGTTCGATCATTCGGGGGTGGGGGACTCGGAGCTCCGCCGCGACGACCGCTCCGTGGTGGAGAGCGCCGTATCGGAGGTGCAGGAGGCCATGGATCTCCTGCACCAGCGCAAGGGAGTGGACCGGTTCATCCTGGTGGGGCTGTGTTCCGGAGCCGACATGGCGTACTGGACGGCGCTGGAAGATGAACGGGTGGCGGGTCTGGTCCAGATCGACCCGTTCCTCTACCGCACCCGGGCGTTCTTCCTCCGCCACTACCTGCCCAGACTCTTCTCGGCCCGTGCCTGGCTGCGGTCCATCCGGGAGGGGCGATTGGGAAGGGTGTTCCGTCGGGGGAGGGACGTGCCACAGGAGGAGACCGACAATGTCTGGGTGTCTCCGGAATACACCCGGGTCTTTCCGGCGCGGGAAGAGGTGGCGCAGGGNTTGGCCCGCCTCCGAGAGCGGGGGGTGGCCTTCTACGTCTACATCACCGGGGACATGCTGGACTACGTGAACTACCCGGAGCAGTACGCCCAGTCGTTCCCCGAGGTGTCGTGGAGCGGTGGCCTACTGGTGGACTGGGTGCCCCAGGCGAACCACACGGTGACGGGCTTGGAGCATCAGGAGCAGGTGTGCGCTCGGGCGGTGGGGTGGGCCCAGGCGAGGTGGGGGAGCGGGGCGGGGAAGGGGGTTGATGCGGATGAGAGTGTGAGGGTGGGGGGATGAGGGACCCTCAAGCGCCGACAGCCGCCCGGGCCCGACGGGCCGGACGGCTTCACCGTTTCATCAACTGCTCCTGTGCGATTTCCCGGAGGTAGCGCCCGTAGTGAGTGCCCCCCAGCCTTGAGGCCAGGTCGGCAAGCTGCGACGCGTCGATGTACCCCATCCGGAAGGCCACCTCCTCGGGTGAGGCCACCTGAAGCCCCTGTCGTTCCTGAATGACCTCCACGAACTGGGCTGCCTGCAGAAGCGACGCCGGTGTTCCTGCGTCCAGCCACGACACGCCTCGCCCCAGCCGTTCGATGCGGAGCTGCCCTCCGTCCAGATAGCTCTGAAGGAGATCCACCATTTCGAGCTCTCCGCGGACGGACGGGACCAGGGCGCGGGCCCGGTCCGGCGCCGTGTGATCCAACGCATAGAGGCCGACCAGGGCCCACGGCGACTGAACTTCCGGCGATTTCGGCTTCTCCGTGAGACGGATCGGCCGTCCGTGGCCATCCAGGGACACCACTCCGAAGCGCTCCGGGTCCCGGACACGATACGCAAAGGCGCAGGCTCCTGCGGAATCGCCGGCAGCGCCACGAATCTGTTCGGGGAGCTGGGCTCCGTAGAGGATGTTGTCACCCAGGATCATGAGGGAGGGGGAATCGCCCAGAAACTCCGCTCCGATGGTGTAGGCCTCGGGGAGACCGCTGGGCTTCGCCTGCTTGGCATAGCGAATCGTGAGCCCCAGATGCTCACCATCGGCCAGGAGGGCCTGGAATGCGGGAAGATGATCGGGACGCGAGATGAGGAGGATGTCCTGGACTCCGGCCAGCATGAGGACGCTGAGGGGGTAGTAGATCATGGGCTTGTCGTAGACCGGGAGGAGCTGCTTGCTGACCGTCAGGGTCGAGGGGTAGAGACGAGAGCCCATTCCTCCGGCCAGGAGGATCCCCTTCCGAGGGGAAGCCACTGGCGTCCTGCTCCCCTCACTCATGGTGCCACACCTCCCGAATGACGCCACAGATTTCACCTACCTGCTCCTCGGTGAGGGAGGAGGAGGATGGGAGGCAGAGTCCCTCTCGGAAGAGTCTTTCCGAGACGTCGCCTCCAACCTGGGGACAGCCCCGGTCCCGGTAGACCGGCTGCATGTGGAGCGGCTTCCACACCGGTCGGCTCTCGATCCCGGCGCCCCAGAGTTCGCTCCGCAGTTGTTCCGGATCGGCCACGGCGTGCTCGGGGTCGAGCCGAATACAGGTGAGCCAGCGGGCATGGAACCCCCACCCCACCTCCGCCTGGAGGGTGACTCCAGGGAGGTCCGCCAAGCCCTCGGCGTAGCCCTGGAAGACCCGACGCCGCGCCTCCACACGGTGGCCAAGCGAACCCAACTGCGCCCTCCCCACGGCGGCGAGAAGGTTGCTCATGCGGTAGTTGTATCCCACGTCCCGGTGCTCGTAGTGGACCACCGGCTCCCGGGCCTGGCGAGCCAGTTTCCGGGCGTGCTGGATGAGCGCCGGGTCATCGGAGACCAGCATGCCTCCCATGGACGTGGTGATCATCTTGCTGGCATCGAAGGAGAAGGCGCCGAGCCTTCCCAGGGTCCCGGCCGGGCGATCTCCGAAGCGTGCCCCCAGCGCTTCGGCAGCATCTTCCACCACCGGGACGCCCCATCGTTCCGATGCCTCCAGGATCGGAGCCATGTTGGCTGTCTGTCCATAGAGATGCGCCACGACCACGGCGGATGGGATCCGTCCGGCGCGTCCCCTTCGGTCGAGTTCGTCGGCCAGGAGGTCAGGGGCCATGTTCCAGGAGGTGTCCTCGGCATCCACAAATACAGGGGTTCCTCCCTGATAGAGGACCGGGTTGGCCGATGCGCAGAAGGTGAAGGAACTCACGAGCACCTCATCCCCCGCTTCAACACCCAATACCCGAAGGGCCAGGTGAATGGCCGCCGTTCCCGAGGCGGTGGCCAGGGCGGCTCTGGCCCCGACCGATTCGGCAAACTCGGTTTCGAACCCATCCACCTCCGGGCCCAACGGCCCGACCCAGTTCGAGGCCAGGGCCCGGGCGATCCCATCCAACTCCCGGCCGTTGAGGTGCGGCACCGAGAGGGGGATCCGGAGGGGAGGATCGGGTCGGATGGGCACGGGCTAGGGGCTCCTCCGCCTTCGGAGCGGATCAGCGGTTCGCTGGGGACCAGGACCCGGCTCGGGCCGCTGGACCGAGAGTCGCCGCAGGTGAGGGGTCATCCGGTCCACGGTGGCTCGCCATGTGAACTGCTCCAGTGCGACCTGACGACCGCTGGCGCCCATGGCGCGGGCCCCCTCCGGCTCGCTGAGGAGCTGCACCAGCGCTTCGGCGAAGGACGCGTCATCTCCCGGTTCGGCGAGAAGGCCGGTTTGATCCGGTTCTATGATCTCCGGGACCGCCCAGGCTCTGGGACCGACGCAGGGGAGCCCGTAGAGCATGGCTTCCACGAAGGCGGTACCGAAGGGCTCATAGCGCGTGGGGAGGCAGAAGATGGCTGCCCTCCGGTAGGCATCATCCATGGCCGATCGGCCATGGGACGTTGCCCGGGACAGGTATCCCGGGAAGGATACTCCCGAGAGCCCCTGGAGGAGGTCGCGGGGAATGCCGGAAGCTGTTGGACCCACCATGGTGAGCCGGGCGCTCGGAACGCTCCCGCGCACCTCCCGGAAGGCTCGGAGGAGGACGTCGCCACCCTTGCGTCGGAAATCTCGCCCGACGAAGAGGATCTCAGGATCGGAGGTCCCGGACTGCCTGACGATGGACCCGGGTTCGTCATTGGCGCCCGTATGGACGGTGGCGAGTCTCTCAGGCGGAATCCCAAAGTCGGTGGTGAAGGAGCGGGCCAGATACCGACTCATGGTGAAGATGACGTCGGCCTGCCGGTAGACAGGGGCCTCCCGAGCCCGGATTTCTTCGATTTCTTCGGCGGTCAACACCGATGCTTCCGAAAGTCCGGTCTGAGCCCCTTCCCTCGCCATCTCGATGTTGGCGTCGCAGTAGAGCGCCAGCGGGAGCGGGGTCCCTTCAGGAACCCGAAATGTGGCTCCGATCTGAAGGATGAGGTCCACGTCAGCGCCATGCCGGCGGACATGTTCCGCCGCCAGGGATGAGCGCGCCTGAAATCCGGCTCGTCCCAGCGTGAACCGGACCCACCAGCGGCGTCGAGAGGGGGAGAACGCACGGGCGGCTACACGCCAACGCTGGAGGTTCCCCGGCTCTACATTTCCCGGAATCACCGTGTACCCATCCCTCCGAAGGGCGTGGAGGAGGCTGTAGGTGGAGCCGGACCACGAATCGAGGGTCTCGGGATCTCCCTGGCAGAGAAGAAGGATCCTCATACCCCTTCGCTCCGGGGTCGCCCCGAGCCCATGGCCATCCGCTGGATCTGCGCTCGGAGAACCCGGAGCACTCCGGGGATCCAGGGGAGTCGGCGGCGAATGCGGGCGAGGCGGACTCCGAGTCCCAACGGATTCCAGGGGCGCCACCCGGCAAAGGCGGTCTCGTCCAGTTCGCGGAAGAAGAGGTCCGCGAACGGACGGTCATAGTCGGCGTGCCAGGGCTTCGGGGCTCCCATGTAATGGAAGTTGATGGGATCGTCGGACGAAAGGCCGGGGAGGATGGTCCACGTGTTCCACGATGGGGGAAGGGACACCCAGTCACCTTCCAGCGCCACGTTCAGGGCATCCTGGTCGTGAAGGATGAGGTGGGGACCGATACGCGAAGCGGCGTCCATGGCTCGGCGTCCTACCTGCCGGTCCCTCCAGAGTCGCATGTCGACGAGGAGAACGCCGGAGTTGAAGTATCGGGCCTCGCTCAGCCCCAACCGAGCCTGATGCTGCTGCAAGACAGCGTGGTGTCCGTCTTCCACAGCCCCCACGGTGGTGCCGGCCAGATCGTGGTCCCACAGTTCTCCCATGTCCCGGGTGGCCACGATGTCACAGTCCATGTAGAGGCACCGTTCAACGCTCTTGGGAAGGAGCTCGTCCAGAAGGCAGGTCGCGTACGCCGTGTGCGTGATAAGGCGGGAGCGGGACAGACGCGCCACATCCGAAGGGCTGAAGGAAACGAAGTCCAGGGAGTGGCCTTGGCCGCACATGGACACAGTCTCCCGGATGGCCTTCCGGTGGGCCGACGGCACTCCGTGAAGAATCACGAATACCTGAGCCCGTAGATCCGGCTGCAGCCTCGAAAGAACCGACCGTAGCGTTACCGCACATCCCACGCTGCACCGGGCGTCTGCGGCGAGGACGAGGATCAGGGGACGGTGCATGCTGCGGAATCCTGACTGATGGCGGTCGGTTGCCCGTAGGCGAGAAGAACCCCACAGTAACTTGGGGACAGCAAGATCCCGACCACCCTTACAGTTTTAATACAAATCCCGCATTTCGTTCCGGTCATGGGCGGACCTGGTACACGCCACCAAAATCCCACCTCTGCACTTCGGTGTATCTGGCTTCGAGCAGGTCCTGCAACTCTGCACTCCATTCGTCGTGAGACCAGACCACGTAGTCGATGTCCTTGTCGCGGACCGCCTGGATGAGATCATTGGGCGTCCCGGCGATGATGTCGTAGGCGTAGGCCCGTCCCGGAAGGTTTGTGGCGAAATGGGTGGCCGCCAGGAAGATGGCGTCCTCCGCAGCGTGACTCCGAGCCCAATGCTCCACCACCTTGGCCCGATTCCCCCAGTTGGCCACCACGTTCATGCCTACGTAGGCCAGGTTGAATCCGAGAACGACGATGAGGGTGGCGCCCAGAATCCGCGTACCCGACCGGGGAGGCGACATCTTGGGGAACTGGGAGACCAGGATGGCGACGAGGATCACCAGGGCGGGAACAGCCGGAAAGAAGTAGCGCAGTGGCTGATAG
>SL_3KL_010_SEDDRAFT_10005932_pt1 | contig 10933 bp, 11 predicted proteins | sample SodLakKL_010_SED_2_FD_10381 | JGI IMG/M metagenome (IMG submission 10381)
GCCGCGGTGCTGATGCAGTCCCTCGCGCTGGCCCAGGCCGGTGACAGTGTACCGGAAGCATTGCTCGGCGGAATGCTGAGCGCCGCGGAGACGTTCATCCAGGCCAGCCTGCCCGATCCGGGAGCGGAGCGCATCGCGGACCCCTGAGCGAGGTGGGCCCCGTGCAGGGCGAAACCGATGGGCAACCACAGATAACCGACATGCGGCACCCATAGCAGGGGCACGCGCAACGTTCCCCAGGGTCTCCATGCCAGCAGGCGCACGACATTGAGCACGGCGGCGGCGAGGAGTAGCAGGGCCAGTATCGGATCCTTCCCCAGCCACAGGAAACCCGGCAGCACCGCCAGGGTGATCGCGAGCGTGGTCCAGTCCAGCCCGGTCCAGTTCTGCATGGCCGTGAGGGCGAAACCGGCGATGACCGCCGCTGCGAAGCCGAACAGCATCTCGTGTCCGTGCCAGACGATCGGGTTCAAGGTCCCGAGCGAGGGAACGCCCTTCATCAGGTAGAACACCCAGATCAGGATTCACGCGGCGGAGAACCAGCCGGCAGCAAGAAAAAAGGGGCGAAAGGCGATGGAAAACAGGCTGCGGAACATGGTGGGCATCCCCTCGGACCCCCAGTAATACGGGGGCTGAAAGACGACAGGCCATCCCCCCGGTGCGGATCGGTCGATCCTTGCGGGGCAGGGTCCGGCACCACCAGCTCTTTGTCATTGACGCAGGGCAAGCGCTTTCCCGTCAGCGCGGTGCGGCATTCCCTGGACGGCAGAAGAATGCCGGGCAGGGTAGGCGACCAGCGTCTCCAGGTCGGGTGCCGGGAAGCTGGCGCGAGCGCCCTCCATCAAGGAGGATGGGCCAGGAGCGATGTCTCTGGGGCTCCTGTCCCTTGAGTACCGCCTGAGAACGACGCACCGACGGAGTTCAATTATCGAGGGCGCCCTGCTCGACCCATTTGCGCAGCAGAGCGATCTCGGAGTCCGGAATTCGGTCACGGCCATGGGGCATCGCGATGGATGGGTGGGCGCGGCCTTCGACCAATTGGTTCAGAATGCTGTTCATGGGTTCGCCGGGCTCGATGATGGGACCGAAGCGGGTGCCCTGCATCAGCGACGCATAGCTGGTCATTTCCAGGCCGCTCTCTTCATATCCGGGTGCTCCCGGCTGGTGACATTCCAAGCAGCGCCGCTCAATGATGGGCTGCACCTGGGCGCTGTAGCTGACGGTCCTCTCTGCGCACCCCACCAGGGTGGCGGTCGCCAGGGTCAGGCCGGCGAGTGCCAGGCCGGCACCGAGCAGACGACCCCTTGATGATCCTTCCTTCTGTTCCATGGCGTTTTCTCCTCTGCGCCGTATGGCGCTTGCAGGCATGGCAGTGGGCCGGCTCAGAAGCAGCGTCCACCAGTATTGGATGGTTCCAATGCATCCTCCTCCCGGTGCATGCCTCACCGGTGTCTAACCGCCCTCGTGGCAGTTGCCGCAGTTGCGCCGCACGCCGAAGGCCCTATCGCCATCATGACAGCCGAAGCAGAACTGATCGCTGCGGTGGTCGCCAAACGAGATCCGTGCCGACCGGCTGACGTCGAACACGCGCATGTGACAGTTGGCACAGCGCATGCCGGCCTCGTAGTGAGACGTGCCGGAGAAGTTGACCACCCCTTCGTCCTCGGGGATGAATTCCAGGCTCAGTCCGGGTGGCACCGCCTGGGACAGGCCGACCGATCCCAGGAAGACGAGCGTCATGAGCAAAAGGGCCGGAATCTTCATCGTCTGTGTCCCTCTCGGCTCAGGCGGGCCGCTGGCCCGCACGGCGGCTGATGCCGGCGAGTACCGGCATCGCCACGATGACCACAGCAAGCAGCGCCAGCACCCAGGTCGGGAAATAGAAGGTCGCGTAGACCTCCCAGCCGACTTGTCGCAGCACGTCGCTGAGGAAGGTAGGGGCGCCGTGGAGATGGCCACCCAGAGTACCGGTGATGGTAAGCAGACCGGTTCCCAGGGCGCCGAGCCCCAGCATGATCAGGCGGTTGACGGCGCCGTCCCAGACCCTCTCCCCGACCCACCAGCGCAGGACCAGAACCGAGGCCCAGTAGAACATGGACCATGTGGCAGCCATCATGTGGTTGCGCCCCAGCGGCGTGGTCTGCAGGGTATCCGGCGGCCAAACCATAAGGCCGAGGACATAGGCGATCAGGCCCGAGACAACGCCCAGCAACAGGAACGGCACCAGCACCCGATCAAACGCGCGGGCCAGCGGCCCGTCGGAGATCGCGCGGACGATCAAGATCACGGACCCGGCGGTCCAGAAGGCCACCGGGAAATGCACCATCAGTGCATGATAGGGTCCCATCGTCTCAGTCCTCCCCTCGGCGGCCAAGAACCAGGCTGATCGACAGGACAAAGCTCATGATCAGCAGGGTGCCGGCAACCAGGCTCAGCCACCACTGCCGGCGGATTTCGCGTTCGAACTCGATCTCCACGCCGTATTGCGCCAGCTGTGCCGGCGTGTGCCGGAACTTCACCGGAACACCCTCGGCAATGTACTTGGCACCGGCGTGGATCTCGCTGGTGAGTCTTGGCCAGTCGACCTGGCCCGGATAGAACAGGGTCACCTCGTGGACGGCGACCCGGTCCCAGTCCGGGGTGTCTCCGGAGAAGCGGGCTGCGACGAGGTCGGCCTCCCTTCCCAACCCCACCTGCAGCGGCATGGAGACGTAATGCCAGCGGCTCGCCTTCGCATCGCGATGCACCGCCAGGGCGATGTCGTAGACCCCCTGGTCGTGAAGAATCTTGTCCTCCAGCGGGAATCCCGTGTCCAGGCTGCGCTCGAGGGTCACGTCCCAGTAGCCGTCGGCCCAGCGACCCTCACCTTGCACGCGGACAGCGGCACGAGCACCGCTCGGTTCCCGCAGGACCTGGGCCGGAAGTACGTCACCCTCCTCCCAATCGTGCCCGGAATCGAACGCAACTGCCGATGGCTCCGCCAGGTAGTAGGGACCATCCATGTCGGTGCGGTCGGTCGAGACCTGCTCCCAGCGCAGTGCCCGTATGCCGGTCGCGTCGGGGTCGAACATGAAACGGGGTTCCCCGGCAGCGCCGTCCCAGTTGCTGGCGAACGGCCCGTCGCCGGCATCATAGAGCCGGTACCAGGCGATGTGCTGATCGTCGGACCAACCGATTGGGTTCGACAGCTGCGCGCGCCAGTGCCAGAGGTCGAGGAAGTAACCCGCTTCCCTCTGCGCGGCGAGGGTCTCCGCGTCGGAGATGGAGTACCAGTCGTCGGGATCCAGTCGGGTGTCCGGCAGATACTTGCGACGGTAGGCGAGATCCTCGCCTTGGCCCGCCTGCCCTTCGCTGTCCGTGAAGTCCCGCATCCCGGTGCCGACGGTGATGTAGCCCCCGTAGCGCTGAAACTCCGGCACACTGCCATCGTCGATCATCATGCTCAGACGGTCCTCGTAGAGACCGTCCGGCTCGGGCCCCACGGGAGCGCGCCGCTCCTGCACCCAACCCCCTTCCGTGTAGCGAAGCACATCATGGTGAAGATGCGGGTGTGCGGCCGGCCAGCGGTAGCGAAACAGGATCCGCTGTCCGTCATGGGCAACCTGCAGCTGCAGGGGCATGGTCAGTTCCTTCGGGATCCAGATATGCCGATCGGGGTCATTGCGAACCACGCCGCTACCATGGGTGATCAGCGCCAGCAGCAAGGCCGCGACGAAAAGCGCGGCGATGATGAGCAGGGCGGATTGACGCTGGAGCATGTGCCTCCTCCTTGGAGCCGTGGGCAACGGCAGCGTCCTTCGCTGCATGCCGGTCGTCCTTCATCGTGGAGCCATGTTCCTGGGAACCATCGAGGCAACGTCCACGAACGACTCGGGGTCGTCCTGCACATGACGGTCGGGCTATCGCCTTATGCGATCACGCCGGACCCTTCGGCCTCCGTTTCAGCGACTCCCGGGTATGTTGCCCACTCATCTCGTGGGACGCGCGGAAGATTCCGCTTTGCAACGACCTTCGATCGCCGCCTGACACGATTCAAAGGTCGTCCGTGATTTGCCGCGAATTCGTGAAGGTCTACTAAAGAGGCTAGCAGATCTTGGCAGTTCCGCCATATCCCTGTGTGTGTAACCCCATGTAGTTAGAGCCTCTGCCTGAGGGCACAACGGGGTCTCGCAAGGCAGAGTGGATAAGCGGATTGTAAGGTCCTTGCGCACAATGTTTGGCCTTGCAGTCCCACACAGGGACGGCGAGTGCGCCCGCTTGACCCCGTTGATGCCGGTTGGCCGCAGTCCGCGTAATCGGCGCACTGCCCTCGCTGGAAGGCGCTTGTCCTGCATCAAGGGCGAGGCTTGCGGAGTGCAGGGCCATGCGCCTTGAGGATCGATCCGCGCTGGGGGCGTTGCAAGCCGCTCGGATCGCCCGCCATCCGAAGGGATCTTCCGCCATGTTCCGAATCCTGTTCTCCATCAGAAATGTTTCAAATAATTTTTTCGAATAGCTCTGTAAATATAGGAGTAGTTCGCTCGCGATACCTGNGGGGTATTCTTGTTACCTAAAAAGAGTTATTAAAAAAAGAGAAGTCGGGGTACTCGCAAATTTTTCACTTGCGGTATCTTAGTTATTGAGTTAGTAGATAGGGCCCGAAGAGTCATGATGTTTTATCAGGAATGCATCATGCGGCAATCCATGATCCGGCGATGTGCCGGGGCGACTCCCACGCGAATNTCGCGTCATTGCGGCAGGGAACGAGGACAGAGCACCCATGAGCTCAGCGGTGACCCGTATGCAGTTTCTTCGCGGCGCTTTCTCCGGCGGTAAGGCGCCTGCACGTCCCCCCTGGGCTGTGGACGAAGCGGACTTTCTGGCTTCCTGTACCCGCTGCAACAAATGTGTGGACCGGTGCCCGACCGGGATCATCGTGGCGGGTTCCGGGGGCTTTCCGGTGGTCGATTTTTCGCGCGGCCAATGCAGTTTCTGCGAGACCTGCACCTCCTGCTGCGCACCGGGTGTCCTGTCCCGGGCGGCAAGGACGAATGGGGAGCAGCCGTGGAGCCAGCGGGCGCGCTTCGCCAAGGGCTGCCTGAGCCGTTCCGGCGTGGTCTGCCGCAGCTGCGCGGACCGCTGCGCTACCGGGGCAATCCGCTTTCGCCCCCAGTTGGGCGGGGCATTCCTGCCGCAGTTGGAGGCGGCGCTTTGCAACGGATGCGGAGCCTGCGTGGCCCCTTGTCCCGCCGGCGCGGTCGATGTCCGCTAGCGGCCCAAGTCCGACGGGCAACCGGAGGGCGGCAAAACCCGGGGCCGATGACACATGTTCAACAGTCGATAGAGAGGAACCGGCAATGAATCTTTCCGGAATCGTGGTGCTCTGCAAGCCCCTGAACCTGCCGGCGGTATCGACCGCGCTGGCGGAACTGCCGGGGGTGGAGGTCCATTTCGAGGACCCGGACCAGGGCAAGATCGTCGTCGTCCAGGAGGCCCTTTCCATCGCCGCAGAAATGAACGGGCTGCTGCGGATCAAGGCCGTCCCGGGCGTCATCCTGGCCGACATGCTCTACCACTATTTCGAGGAGGATCAGGAGATCCTGGACGGGCTCAAGAACCGTCAGGGGCGCGCCACGGGTGAGCTGGACCTGATCCCGCCCTCACTCGTCAGCTGACCGACCTCCCAGATAACGACAACGAAAACCCCAAGGAGAACACCAACCATGACCGTCTCCAGAAGAAACTTCCTGAAGGCCGGCATCGCCGCCAGTACCGCTTCCATGGCCGGGCTCTCCCTGGGTCCCGCAGCCCTCGCCGCAGCGCGGGAAACGGAACAGGATTGGCGGTGGGACAAGGGCGTCTGCCGCTTCTGCGGTACCGGGTGCGGCCTGATGCTCGCGACCAAGAACGGACGCGTGGTGGCCCAGAAGGGCGATACCGAGAACCCGGTGAACCGTGGCTGGCAGTGTGTCAAGGGCTATTTCAACGCCAAGATCATGTACGGCCAGGATCGCCTAACCCAGCCGCTGATGCGGATGAGGGACGGCCAGTTCCACAAGCAGGGCAACTTCGTCCCGGTATCGTGGGAACAGGCCTTCGACGAGATGGAGCGCCAGTTCCGCAGGGCCTATGCGGAGAAGGGTCCCGAGGGGGTCGCCTGTTTCGGATCCGGGCAATGGACGGTCCAGGAAGGCTATGCGATGAACAAGCTGTTCAAGGCAGGCTTCCGGGCCAATATGGTGGATCCGAATGCCCGCAACTGCATGGCCAGCGCGGTGGCCGCCTTCTACAGCACCTTCGGCACCGACGAGCCTGCGGGTAACTACGACGACATCGAGCACACGGAGACGATGGTCCTGTGGGGCGCGAACATGGCCGAGATGCATACGGTGCTGTGGTCGCGGATCATGAACCGGCGCATGGGCAATCCCGACGTACGCGTGGTCAACCTGTCGACCTTTCGCAACATGAGCTCCGACGGCGCGGATCTGGAAATCATCTTCAAACCCAACAGCGATCTGGCGATCCTCAATTACATCGCGCGCGAGATCATCGCCCGGGACGCGGTCAACTGGGATTTCGTGAACAAGCATTGCATCTTCACCACCGGCCGTACGACATCGGCTACGGCCTGCGCGCAGACCCCGAGGGCAAGTACACCTTCCCGGCCGAGGCCGACATCGTCGCCAAGGAACTCAAGGTCACGCTGGATCGAAACGAGGCAATCGCACAGCGGCGCCAGGAAGGCGAGGCGGTGGAGCAGAACAGCCGGGGGAACGCCGGGGCCCACTGGAGCATCAGCTTCGAGGACTACAAGAAGGCCGTCGAGCCGTACACGCTGGACTTCGTCGCCGAACTCGCGAAGGGCGATGACGCGGAGTCGCTGGAGGACTTCAAGAAGAAGCTTCAGGAACTTGCGGACCTGTATGTCGACGCCCAGCGCAAGGTCGTCTCCTTCTGGACGATGGGGATCAACCAGCATACGCGCGGCACCTGGGCGAACGAACTGATCTATGCCAACCACCTGCTGCTCGGAAAGCAGTCCCAGCCGGGCAACGGCGCGTTCTCGCTCACCGGGCAGCCCAGTGCCTGCGGCACGGCCCGTGAGGTCGGAACCTTCGCGCACCGGTTGCCCGCGGACCGGCTGGTCTTTGTTCCCGCACACCGCAAGTTCACCGAAGAGCACTGGAAGCTCCCGGACAGGACGATCAGCCCGAAGGTCGGTTCCTTCTATGGCAAGATCATGCGCGACCTGCAGGACGGCAGCGTCAAATGGGCCTGGGTGCAGGTGAACAACCCCTGGCACACCCATCCCAATGCCAATCACTGGATCAAGGCCGCACGCGAGCAGGACAACTTCATCGTGGTCTCCGAGGCCTATCCCGGGATCTCGGCCAAGGTGGCCGACCTGATCCTGCCGGTCGCGATGATCTTCGAGAAATGGGGCGCCTACGGCAACGCCGAGCGGCGCACGCAGCATTGGCGCGAGCAGGTGCCGCCCCCCGGGATGGCCCGTGGCGATCTGTGGCAGACCCTGGAGTTCTCCAAGCGTTTCACCGTCGGCGATTTCTGGGGCGAACAGACGGTGCCCGGGCTGAAGGCGGAAGGTTACGAGGACGGCAAACTCCCGAGCGTGCTTGCGGAGGCGGAGGCCATGGGCTATGCGCCGGACACCAGCCTGTACGAGGTGCTGTTCGCCACGCCGGACAACAGGAAGCACGTCTGGCCCGATCCGGTCGCGAAGGACCACGAAAACCACACGACCAAGGCGCTGGGCGATGGCTGGTTCGTCGAGAAGGCGCTGTGGCAGGAGTATGTGCACTTCGGCCGCGGCATCGGCAAGGACCTGGCCGACTTCGACGTCTACCATCGCGACGAGGTACGCGGCATGCGCTGGCCCGTGGTCGATGGCAAGGAAGGCAGCTGGCGGTTCAACGAGGAGTACGACCCCTATGTCACCAAGGGTGCCGGCTTCGAGTTCTACGGAAAACTGCAGAAGTCCATCCCCAGTGGTGACCTCGATCAGGTCACGGACGCGACGGCGGTCGGACTGCCGGGCAAGGCCAAGATCTTCTTCCGGCCCTATTCCGCTCCGGTCGAGCAGCCCGATGCGAACTACGACCTCTGGTTCTGCACCGGGCGTGTGCTCGAGCATTGGCATTCCGGCACGATGACCCGAAGGGTTCCGGAGTTGCACCGCGCGGTTCCCGCGGCAGTCCTGTGGATGCANCCCGAGGACGCGGCCGAACGCGATCTGCAGCGCAATGANCTGGCCTGGATCGAGTCCCGGCGTGGCAGGGTGCAGATCCGGATCGAGACCGGCGGACGCAACACCATGCCCAAGGGTACGGTCTATGCACCGTTTTTCGACGAGGGTGTCTTCATCAACAAGGTCGCCATCGACGCCGCCTGTCCGATCTCCAAGGAGCCGGACTTCAAGAAATGTGCGGTCAAGGTCGTCAAGGCCTGAGGGCTGAGGACCGCCGGGGCGAGTCATGGCGACAGGAGCAGGCAAGGGGCGGCGGGCGTTCCTGATCCGGCTGGCTCAGGGCGCGAGTCTCGCGGCCGCGGCCGGCCTGGTCTGGACCTACGTGCTGCGCAACCAGGCCCGGGCGACCCCGTTCGCCCTGCGGCCTCCGGGTGCCCGCGACGAGGACGAATTCAACGCGCTGTGCATCAAGTGCGGCCAGTGCGTGAATGCCTGTCCCTACGACACCCTGCGTCTGGCCACGGCCTGGGAGCCCCGCCCCATCGGTTCGCCGTATTTTCTGCCGCGGGAAAACCCCTGCCTGATGTGCCCGNACATTCCTTGTCGGGAGGCCTGCCCCACCGGGGCCCTGGGCCGGGAGATGGAGCGCATCGAGGATGCCCGCATGGGGCTGGCGGTGATCGATACCGAGAACTGCCTGTCCTGGCAGGGATTGCGCTGCGAGGTCTGCTACCTGGCCTGCCCGGTCAGGGGCAAGGCCATCTCCACCGAGCGGAGGCTCGCGCCGGATGGCGGTTACGTCCAGATGGTGCCATGGGTGCACTCGGAGCACTGCACCGGCTGCGGTGTCTGCGAGAACCGCTGCCCCACCGAGGAGGCGTCGATCCGCGTGGTTGAAGCGCGTCTGGTGCAGGGCAGGATGGGTGCTCATTACCGGCTCCGTGGCGCGGAGCCCGGGGGGGTGATGGTCTTCGATCCGCCGGCGTCACCGGACGCGGGTCGCCCGTCGACCGAGCCGACGGTCCCCGGACTGGATGCCCTGAACCTCGGTGATCTGCCGTGAATCACGGCCAGGAAGCGCAGCGCACCTGGAACGGGCGGCCGGTCCGCCTGTACCATCTGCCCAACACCCTGTCGGGGAAGCTTTGGGCCTGGCGCTACCTGATCCTGCGCCGGGTGACGCAGTTTTCGGTGCTGCTGCTGTTCTTTGCCACCGCGCACTGGGCCTGGGTCGTGGCGGGCCAGCCGCTGATTTCCGGCAATCTGAGCGCATCCAGTCTTCTGGGTGTGATCCCTCTGGCTGATCCCTTTGCAGTGCTGCAGATCCTGTTCAGCCGCCACCTGCTCGCAACCGAAGTGCTCATTGGTGCCGCGATCGTGCTGGTCTCCTACGCCCTGGTCGGTGGTCGCGTCTTCTGTTCCTGGGTCTGCCCGGTCAACCCGGTGACCGATCTGGCTGGATGGCTGCGCAACCGCTTCGACCTCGCCAATGCCCTGCACCTGAATCGGAACCTCCGCTATTACATGGTGGCCCTCGTGCTCGTGCTGTCCCTGGTCGCCGGACTCGCAGCGTTCGAGTGGGTGAGCCCGATCGCGATGTTGCATCGCGAGATCATCTTCGGGATCGGTATGGGGCTGATCGGGGTCGCAGGCATCTTCCTGTTCGACCTGATGGTGGTGCGCCACGGCTGGTGCGGCCACCTCTGCCCGCTCGGGGCGTTCTATGCCCTGGTGGGAAAGGCTGCCCAGGTCCGCATCCGCTTCGATGAGACGACCTGCACCCGCTGCGGCGAGTGCATCCGGGGCTGCCCCGAACCGCAGGTATTGAACCTGAATCAGGCGGCACGGCTGGGCAGGGTGGCGTCGGGCGAATGCACCAACTGCGGACGCTGCGTGCCCATCTGCCCGGAAGACAGTCTCAGTTTCGACCTGCGGCCCCTGATCAACCGGCACAACCAACGTTCTGCTGAAACCTCGGCAAGGAGGATATGATGAAATCGCGCACCCTTATGGGAATTGCATTCGTAGGCCTGATCGGCTTCGGCCCAATTCAGGCGGGCGACGAGGGCCTCGATCCGGACCAATGGGGGTTGAGTCCCACCAGTGTCTTCGATGTTCCGACGCCCGAGGCCTTCGGCTATCCCGACACCCGCCCGGGATCGTCCGAGCCCCTGCCGCGTGGCTTCCCCGGGGCCCCGCCGATGGTGCCGCACGATGTCGACCGCTACCTGCCCATCACCATGGACAGGAATCGGTGTCTGACCTGTCACGACGATTTCGAGCTGATTGGCAAGGCCGAGGCGGAGGATCCGACGCCGATGCCGAAGTCGCACTATGCCGAGACCAACGGCCGGTTCACGCCCAGCGGGCACAATCACGTCTGTACCCATTGTCACGTCCCGCAGGCGGACGTGCCGCCGCTGATGGGGTCTACCTTTTGATCGGTGAGGCTCGCACCTGTGGTGCGGGCCTCACGTCTGCAACGCTTGCGCGCAATTCGTGAGGCATGGCGGGTTTCGGGAAGATGTGTTCGATCGCGCCAAGGGGAACTGCTACCGCTGCGCGCAGCTCTCGACGAAGCGAAGTAGGAGTTGCATGCCGTAGGGCCAGGGTCCGGTCATCATCAGCAGGACGAAGCCATTGACCAGAAGTGCCGGGATGATCAGCCGTTTGCGCTGCCCGAGGCGGTCGAAAAGGGCCCCGCCACCGCTTCCTTGCGGGTGACGGAGCAGGGGGGGCATGTGC
>SL_3KL_010_SEDDRAFT_10005933_pt1 | contig 10931 bp, 8 predicted proteins | sample SodLakKL_010_SED_2_FD_10381 | JGI IMG/M metagenome (IMG submission 10381)
GTAACCCTGGGTGACCTTTCTGCACCCGGCCCGCTGCTGACCCTGATCGGTCTTTTATTTATATCAATCCTGATGGCCCGCAAAGTCAGGGGCGCGATCCTGATCGGGATCCTGCTGACGACGGTAGTAAGTTTTATTATGGGTATTCAACCCTTTCCCACCGGTTTCGGGGATATATTCGGGCCGCCGGCTTCCCTGTCGCCGATTTTGTTCCAGCTTGATTTCCGGGCAACTTTTGCTATTCCGATTTTTGTAATCTTTTCATTTGTTTTCGTAGATGTTTTTGATACCATGGGCACCCTGCTCGGCACCGGTGCCCGGGCCGGATTTCTTGACGAAAAGGGTCGCCTGCCGAAAGTTAACAAGGCGATGCTGGCTGATGCCATCGGCACCATGGGCGGTTCCCTGATGGGTACCAGCACAGTTACCACCTATATTGAATCTACGGCCGGTATTTCTGAAGGCGGGCGAACAGGATTTACTTCTGTCGTGGTCGGGATACTGTTCCTGCTGACCCTCTTCCTTGCACCCCTGGCCGGGCTGGTTCCGTCAGAGGCTACCGCACCAGCCCTGGTTATCGTCGGTGTAATGATGATGGCTTCGGTTATGAAGATAGATTTTAATGATTTTACCGAAGCTCTACCCGCTTTTCTGACCATTATTTTCATGCCGCTGGCTTACAGTATTGCCGACGGTATTGCTTTTGGTTTTATTGCTTTTCCGCTGGTNAAGGTATTTGCCGGCAAAGCAAAAGAAGTGCACTGGATTTTATACCTGCTGGCCCTGGTTTCCCTCATTCACTTTTTCTGGTAAGAACTATAGAGGGATAAGTGGTCAGTCAGAAATATTAAAAGGTTGGAGTTAATACAGGTCTCNANAGAAACAGTTTGCGTCAGTGCAAAGAAGATGAAGCGGTTGGAAGCGGTGGCCGGGTCATTTAATGGCCGGAAGGCGTCTGTTTCCGACTGCTGTCATCCAATCCAGACCGGGAGATGATATCATGCCTGATGTTAAAGTTGGCATCGTAATGGGCAGTGATTCGGACCTGCCAATTGTCCGTAAATGTACCGAAGCTTTAGACATGTTTGGTGTCGGCTGGGAAATGGTTATTTCAAGCGCGCACCGTCACCCTGAAAAAACGGCCCGCTATGCCCGGGGCGCGGAAGATGCCGGCTTGAAAGTGATTATCGCCGCTGCCGGCGGAGCTGCCCATCTGCCCGGGGTTATCGCCTCTATGACTTTGCTGCCGGTTATAGGACTGCCCGTTGCCATTGAACCGCTGCACGGGGTCGATTCACTTTACTCGATCGTGCAGATGCCGCAGGGTATACCTGTTGCCACGGTTGCGGTCAACGGTGCTTATAATGCCGGATTGCTGGCTGTTCAGATGCTGGCCATTGAAGATAACAACCTGCGCCAACAGTTGAATAACTACCGTCAAAACCTGGCCAAAAAAGTCGAAGAAAAAGATACTGCGCTGCGGGAGAAAATAACGCAGGACAAATAACCTGATGCAGGTGATATAAGTTGATCGAGCGTTATACCAGCCCTGAAATGGGGAAAATATGGAGCCTTGAGAATCGCTACCGGAAGTTTTTAGAGGTGGAGATCCTGGCGGCCGAAGCCTGGGCGGAAATGGGTGTTATACCCGGCGATGCCGCCCGTCTGATTGCTGAAAATGCCTCCTTTAGTGTGCAGAGGATAGAGGAATTGGAGCTGGAAACCAGGCATGATGTGGTTGCCTTTACCCGTGCCGTGGCCGAATCGCTTGGTGAAGAAAGCCGCTATTTTCATTACGGGCTTACTTCTTACGATATTGTTGACACCGCTCTTTCAGTGATACTCGGAGAGGCGGCAGACCTGATCGAAGGAAATCTGGCCGAACTGGAAGAGGCGCTAAAGGAACAAGCGCTCCGGCACAAAAAAACCCCGACAGTGGGCAGAACTCACGGTGTTCATGCCGAAGCGACCAGCCTGGGCTTAAAATTTGCCCTCTGGTATGCCGAAGTACAGCGTGATCGTGAAAGGTTGGCGAGGGCAGCCAAAGTGGTAAGGGTCGGAAAACTTTCCGGTGCGGTCGGAAATTTCGCCCATATCGATCCCTTTGTTGAAGAGTATGTGTGTAAAAAACTTGGCCTGGAGCCCGCACCGATATCAACCCAGGTATTACAGCGCGATCGTCATGCCGAGTTTGTAGGAGTTCTCGCTTTAACAGGCGCTACTTTAGAGAAAATAGCTTTAGAAATCCGCAGCCTGCAGCGCACTGAAATTATGGAAATGGAGGAACCATTTTACGAGGGCCAGAAAGGTTCTTCAGCCATGCCGCACAAACGCAATCCTGTCACGTGCGAGAAAATATGCGGCCTGGCCCGGTTACTGCGGGGTTATTCCGGTACAGCTTTAGAAAATGTTGCGCTCTGGCATGAGCGTGATATTTCTCATTCTTCTGTTGAAAGGGTAATCCTGCCCGACAGTACAATTGTCTGTGACCATATCTTGCAGCAGATGATCAGGGTAATCAGGGAGCTTAATATTAATCCTCAACAGCATCTGCGCAATCTTGAGATAACAGGAGGGTTAATTTACTCCCAGCGTGTGCTACTGGAGTTGGTCGAAAGCGGGATGTCCAGGGAGAATGCGTATGACCTGGTTCAGCGCTGTGCCATGAAATCATGGGAGAGCGGCCGCGCTTTTAAAACGCTGCTGGCGGAGGAAACAGAAGTTGCCGAGCGCCTGGGCGAAGAGAAACTTGATGATTGTTTCAACCCCGCCTATTACCTGCAGCGGGTTGATTATATTTACAGCAGGCTGGGACTTTAAAGACCCGTTATTAAAGACAGAGGTTTTATTTATGTTCGGGTTACAGCCGGCAGCACTTCTTTAAGGGTTTAATGGTAAAAATCAACAGTGGTCTAAAAATTTAATAACAGTAAGCGGTAAAGGGGAGAGGACACTTGAAAAAAGGTGAGTTTATGTATGAGGGAAAGGCAAAAAAGATATTTCACACCGACGATCCTTCACTGGTCCTGGTGGAATTTAAAGATGATGCCACGGCTTTCGACGGAGTTAAAAAAGACCGGCTAGAAGATAAAGGAGTTCTGAATAATCGTATTTCAGAAATCTTTTTCAGTCTTTTAGAAGAAAACGGGATTGAAACCCATTTTGAAAAGAAACTCAGCGAACGCGAAATGCTGGTAAAAGCGCTGACAATTATCCCTGTTGAAGTGATCGTTCGTAATATTGCGGCCGGAAGTTTATCCAAGCGTCTTGGCATTCCCGAAGGGACAGTAATGAAAAAAACCGTGCTTGAATTTTCTCTGAAAGATGACGAACTGCACGATCCGATGATCAATCATTACCACATTTATGCCATGGAACTGGCTGCCCCGGAAGAAATGGCCGAAATTGAGAAGGCGGCCCTCAGGGTAAACGAGATTATGGTTCCCTATTTGCGGGATAAAGGGATTACCCTGGTCGATTTTAAACTGGAATTTGGGCGTCACCAGGGCAGAATAGTTTTGGGAGATGAAATATCCCCGGATACATGCCGTTTCTGGGACAGCAGCAGCAATGAAAAACTGGATAAAGATCGCTTTCGCCGTGATATGGGCGGAGTTGTTGAAGCTTATCGCGAAGTGTTACGCCGATTGGAGGGAGGCGAAGGATCTGCAGTGGAAAGCTAAAGTGGAAATAACCTTGAAAAAAGCGGTGCTCGATCCCCAGGGGGTTGCAGTAGAAAACTCCTTAAAAGCGCTCGGTTTTGANCGAGTCAGGCAGGTGCGGGTAGGCAAGTATATAGAATTAAGCCTGGAAGCGCCTGATCGTGATGAGGCCGCTTTACAGGTGGAGGAAATGTCCAGGCGCCTGCTCAGCAACCCGGTAATAGAAGACTACAGTTACACTTTACAGGAGGCCGGTGTATGAAATTCGGGGTTATTGTTTTTCCCGGGTCAAACTGCGACCTGGATGCCTATCACCTGGCCCGTGATGTTCTCAGCCAGCCGGTAGAATACATTCATTATAATGAAACAAGTATCGGGCAGTGTGATGTAATTATTTTGCCCGGTGGTTTCACCTACGGCGATTACCTCCGTTCGGGAGCCATTGCCAGATTCAGCCCGGTGATGTCGGCCGTGGCTGATTTTGCTTATCAGGGTGGGACGGTACTGGGTATTTGCAACGGCTTCCAGGTTTTGACGGAAGCCGGGCTGCTGCCCGGGGCCCTTTATCGCAATAATCACCTGCAGTTTCGATGCGAGCAGGTATATGTGCGGGTTGAAAATAACAGTCTCCCGTTTACCCGCTCTGCATCACTGGGGAAAGTTTTAGAAATGCCGGTGGCGCATGGTGACGGAAACTATTACGCTCCACCCGAAATTCTGCAGGAGATGAAGGCAAACAACCAGGTTGTTTTTCGCTATACAGATCGGAATGGCAATGTCACACCTTCTGCGAATCCAAACGGTTCGTTAGAAAACATTGCCGGGGTCTGCAACAGGGCCGGTAACGTTGTGGGTATGATGCCTCATCCGGAAAGAGCGGGGGAAAAACTGCTTGGTTCCCGCCACGGTTTAATCATCTTTAAATCAATAATCAGTTATTTTCAAAACCGGGAGGTGGTATAAATGGCCGAGCAGAAGTTATGGAGAAAACTTGGCCTGACCGACCGGGAATTTGAGATGATCGTTGAACAGATCGGTCGAGAACCGAACGAGACAGAACTAAACATGTACAGCGTGATGTGGTCCGAGCACTGCTGCTACAAGCATTCTCTTTCTTTGCTGAAGCTGTTTCCGACTACAGGCGAGCGTGTCATCCAGGGCCCGGGTGAAAACGCAGGGGTGGTTGATATCGGTGACGGCTGGGCCGCAGTATTTAAGATCGAGAGTCACAACCATCCCTCGGCTGTCGAACCATACCAGGGCGCTGCAACCGGTGTGGGTGGAATTCTTCGCGATATATATACCATGGGAGCCCAGCCAGTTGCCTTTCTGAATTCCCTGCGTTTCGGCAATTTGGACAGCAGCCGGGGGCGCTATCTTTTTGAAGGTGTTGTAGCCGGTATCGGCGGTTATGGCAATTGTGTCGGTATTCCGACCGCAGGGGGAGAAATCTATTTTGAGCCATGTTACGAAGGCAACCCGCTGGTCAACGCTATGTGCCTGGGAGTTATGCCCAAAGAACGCCTGGTTCTTGGCAAAGCAAGCGGTGCAGGCAATCTAGTAGTGATGGTGGGAGCCCGCACGGGACGCGACGGTATTCACGGGGTTACCTTTGCCTCGGAAGAGCTTTCGGATCAGTCCGAAGAGAAACGTCCCGCGGTGCAGGTTGGTGATCCGTTCCTCGGCAAGCTGTTAATGGATGCCACCCTGGAGGTTATTGCAAAGAAGCTGGTATCAGGAGTCCAGGATTTTGGCGGGGCCGGCTTGACCTGTGCCCTGACTGAAACCGCTTCTCGTGCCGGAACGGGGATTGAAGTTGAACTGGATAACGTTCCCCTGCGAGAAGAAGGGATGGAACCTTTTGAGATATTAACTTCCGAGTCCCAGGAACGAATGCTGCTCATTATTGAGCCGGATAAACTAAATGCAGTGCAGGAAATATTCCAAAAATGGGAACTGCAGCTGGCGGTGATCGGTAAGGTAACTGAAAATGGCAGGGTTACTGCACGCTATAACGGTGAGGTGGTAGTTGATCTGCCGGCTGACAGTGTTTCCGGGGGAGCTCCTGTCTATAATCCCGAAAGCAGGGAACCCGAGTATTACAGGCGCCTGGCGGATTTCGATTTGCAGAACCTGGCGCCGCCGGAAGACTATAAGGAAGTCCTGTTAAAATTGCTGTCCGCGCCTGATGTTGCTTCAAAAGAATGGGTCTGGCGACAGTATGATTACATGGTCAGAACCTGTACGGTCCAGGGTCCCGGTGGCGAGGCTGCTATAATCAGGCTGCGGGAAACGGGTAAAGCGCTGGCTTTGGCTGTCGACGGTAACGGACGGCATACCTATCTTGACCCTTACCGGGGAGGAATGATGGCAGTGGCCGAAGCAACAAGAAATTTAAGCTGCACGGGAGCTGAACCGCTGGGCATTACCGACTGTCTGAATTTCGGCAATCCGGAAAAGCCTGAAATATACTGGCAGTTCAGGCAGGCAGTTGAAGGGATGGCTGCCGCCTGCCGGGCTCTTGATATTCCCGTGGTCGGGGGCAACGTGAGCTTTTACAACGAGGTTAACGGTGAAGCTATTTATCCTACTCCTGTAGTCGGGGCAGTTGGTATCCTGGATGATCCTCACAAACACTGCAGTATCGGTTTTAGCAGGGAAAGCGACTTAATAGTTCTGCTCGGTCCGGGAGATATTTCATTGGGAGGCAGCCAGTATTTAAAGACATGCTGCGGCAAAGTGGCCGGCAGGCTGGCAAACCTTGACCTGGATACAGAAAGAAACATTCAGAAAATGCTGCGCTGCCTGGTTGTTGAAGGAAAGCTTTCGTCGGCGCATGATCTCTCCGACGGAGGTCTGGCCGTGGCTCTTGCCGAAAGCTGTTTAAGCAACAGGTTCGGAGCGGTGGTTGACCTGCCACAGAACGGAAGTCCTGTCCTGGAACTGTTTGGTGAAGGTCCATCGCGGGTATTGATATCACTTGCTCCAAAAAACCTGGGACGGGTTAAGGAACTGGCAGCGGAACATAATATTTCATTTTGTGAAATCGGCGCTGTTTCCGGTGATGCTTTGATCATCAGCTGCGGCGGTGATATAATACTAAAGTTGAAGTTATCGGTCATTAAAAAGGCCTACGAGGAGGCTTTACCATGCATAATGGATTAACTCCCGAAGGGAAGCTGCGTGAAGCCTGCGGGGTTTGCGGCGGATTTGCCGAAGATCAACCCCTGGCATTTCTGGCCTGTTTTGCTCTCTATGCCCTCCAGCATCGCGGGCAGGAAAGTGCCGGTATAACCGCCGGGCCGGGCGAAGGTCGCAAACTATGGATTAAAAGAGGATTGGGCCTGGTTTCGGAAGTGTTTCCGGACAGCGCTGACCTGAAAGGGATTGTCTGCAAGCTGGCAGTCGGCCATGTTCGCTACTCTTACGGTCTTGACGGGCGGCTGCCGGAAAATACCCAGCCCCTGAAATTACGCTACCGTCATGGCGAACTGGCTATTGCACACAACGGTCACCTCTTGAATTCTCTGGAATTGCGGGAAGAATTGGAACGTCAGGGAGCAATATTTCAAACCGACACAGACAGTGAACTGCTGGCCCACATGATCGCGAGGCAGGGCAGTGAAAACATTGAAGACGCCCTGGCTGAAGTTGTACCGCGGCTCAGGGGAGCCTTTGCATTTGTTCTTACCGACGGGCGCAAGGTAGTCGGATTGCGTGACGGAAACGGTTTCAGACCGCTCTCGCTTGCTTCCCTGGAAGGGGGAGGTTACTTTTTGGCTTCGGAAACCTGTGCTTTTGACACGATCGGCGCCACCTTTATCAGGGATCTGGAACCTGGTGAGATGGTCGTGTTGGATGAAACCGGGGCGCACAGCCGACAGCTTATCGACAGTCCCAGCGCAAATTTGTGTGTTTTCGAATATATTTATTTTGCCCGCCCGGACAGTAATCTGCAGGGCAGAAATGTTCACCTGGTGCGCAGGGAATTGGGCAGAAGGCTGGCCCGCGAGTATCCGGTCAAAGCCGATATTGTCTCAGGCGTTCCGGATTCAAGTATCGCTGCCGCCTCTGGCTTTGCAGAGGAGGCGGGCCTGCCATATGAAATGGCCCTGGTGAAAAACCGCTATATCGGGCGCACTTTTATAAAACCGACGCAGAAGATGCGCGAGGAAGGGGTCGATATTAAACTTAACGCTGTCCAAAAAATTGTCGAGGGTAAGCGNGTAGTTCTGGTAGATGATTCAATAGTGCGGGGGACCACCAGTTTGAAGCTGATCAGGATTATGAAACGGGCCGGGGCGACTGAAGTGCACCTGCGTATTAGTTCGCCTCCCGTAATCGGTTCCTGCTATTACGGAATAGATACCCCCGATAAGCATGACCTGATAGCTTACAATAATGATCCTGAGCAGATTGCAAAAATGACCGGGGCCGATTCAATCGGATTTTTAAGCATGGATCAGGTTGTAGCTTCACTTGATCTGCCGCAGGATGTGCTCTGCCAGGCCTGTTTCAGCGGCGATTACCCGGTATTACCGTAAGCAGGATTAACTACTTGAAGCAAGTATTGTATTATATACGTGATATATAAAGAAAGAGTGACAAAAAAGATACAGGAGGAAGATAAACAATGAATTTGTTGATTTATGTTGCACCGGCCTGCGCTCTTATTGCCCTGGTTTTTGCCCTGATATTATGGTTTAAGTTGAGTAAGGCTGAAGCAGGCAATGAATTGATGAGGGAGATAGCCAGTGCCATTCACGAGGGCGCTATGACCTTTATGAAGCGTGAGTATACCTACCTGGCGCTCTTTGTCGTGGTCCTGACTGTTATCCTGGCCCTGGCTATTAACCCGCTTACCGCGGTTAGCTTTGTTGTCGGGGCTGTTCTTTCTGGAACGGCCGGTTATATTGGGATGTCGGTGGCCACTATTGCTAACGTGCGCACGGCCCACGCCGCCCGCTCGGGAATTAACCCGGCGCTAACCACCGCTTTTTCAAGCGGTACCGTAATGGGCATGATGGTTGCAGGTCTCGGCCTTCTGGGCCTCGGCCTCCTTTACCTGTTTATTGGCGATCCATCTGTTATTAACGGGTATGCTTTAGGAGCAAGCTCGATTGCCCTTTTTGCCCGTGTTGGCGGAGGAATATACACCAAGGCAGCCGATGTAGGTGCTGACCTGGTCGGTAAAGTCGAAGCGGGCATTCCGGAAGATGATCCCCGTAACGCCGGGGTTATTGCCGATAACGTCGGCGATAATGTCGGAGATGTAGCGGGTATGGGAGCCGACCTCTTTGAATCTTATGTCGGTTCAATGATTGCCGCTATGACACTGGGTGTTGTTTTATACGGTATCGGTGGAACACTGCTGCCCTTGCTGGTAGCCTCGATCGGTATCCTTGCTTCCGTTTTTGCCTTTTTCTTTGTAAAGGCAAAAGACGGTGTTCGCCTCGGCGCAGTTTTAGAGCGGGGGATATGGATCAGCGCTGTAGTGGTCCTGGTCGGCTCGTTTTTACTGGTCCGATCTTTTATAGCGCAGGGAGTTTTCGATAATTACGGTCCCTTTTTTGCCGTTATAGCCGGACTGCTGGCCGGGGTTATTATCGGACGGGTCACCGAATATTACACATCCGATCATTTTAAACCTGTGCAGGATATTGCCAGGGCTTCGCTGACCGGCCCGGCAACCAATATTATCAGTGGTCTGGCGGTGGGAATGAAAAGCACCGTATTTCCTATTATTGCAATCATCGCTGCAATCCTGGTTTCTTATTATGTAGCAGGTATTTACGGTATTGCCATTTCAGCCGTCGGTATGCTTTCAACAGTTGGAATGACTGTGGCCGTTGATGCTTACGGCCCGGTTGCCGACAATGCCGGCGGAATTGCCGAAATGGCTGAACTCGAACCGGAAGTGCGCGAGATTACCGACCAGCTCGACTCCCTGGGCAACACGACTGCGGCAATCGGCAAAGGATTTGCCATCGGTTCTGCAGCACTGACTGCCCTGGCTCTCTTCACTGCTTATGCCCAGGTGGCTGGTCTCAGCGTAATTGATATAACAAGCCCGCAGGTTATCGCCGGACTCTTGATTGGCGGAATGCTTACATACTTCTTCACCTCACGGACGATGGAGGCTGTCGGAAATGCTGCTTTCTCACTAATCGAGGAGATTCGCCGCCAGTTCAAAGAGATTCCCGGGTTAATGGAAGGAAAAGCTAAACCCGAGTATGCGCGTTGTGTAGATATCAGCACCAAGGCTGCCCTGAAGGAGATGGTTATTCCGGGTCTCATGGCAGTCGTCGTGCCCCTGGCTGTGGGCTTAATCCCGTTCCTTGGCAAGGAAGCCCTGGGCGGATTATTAGCCGGCGCGCTTGTAACAGGCGTGCTCCAGGCGATTAATATGGCCAACGCCGGTGGGGCCTGGGACAATGCCAAGAAATACATCGAAGCTGGTCATCACGGTGGTAAAGGTAGTGATCCCCATAAAGCGGCAGTTGTGGGCGATACGGTTGGCGACCCCTTTAAAGATACAGCCGGGCCTTCGCTGAATATCCTCATTAAGCTAATGAGTATAGTGGCCCTGGTCTTTGCGCCGCTTTTCTTCTAAAGATAAAAGCCCGGCCTGATGCCGGGCTTTTTTTAAAGGAGTAAAAGACTTTTAATTAGCCGCCTGATTGCAAACCGGTAATAAAGTTTATATAAAAAGGGGCTGAAATCAATGGATGATCAAATGGACTACCGTAAAGCGGGCGTTGATATCGAGGCCGGCGAGGCTGCGGTGGAACGCATCAAGGGTTTGGCCAAATCGACTTTCAGNCCCGGGGTCCTGCACGGCCTGGGCGGTTTCGGCGGATTATTTGCCCCCGATTTAAAGGGTTTTAGTGAACCGGTTCTTGTGTCGGGCTGCGACGGGGTCGGAACCAAATTGAAGGTGGCTTTTGCTGCTCAGAGGCATGATACGGTCGGTATTGACTGTGTGGCGATGTGCGTAAACGATATCCTTGTCCAGGGAGCGGAACCGCTCTTTTTTTTAGATTACCTTGCCGTGGGCAAGCTTCAACCGGAACAGGTTGAAGAAATTGTGACTGGCGTTGCCGAAGGCTGTCGAGAGGCCGGCTGCGCTCTTTTGGGTGGTGAAACGGCAGAGATGCCCGGTTTTTACGCGGCGGGTGAATACGACCTGGCCGGTTTTGCCGTTGGTTTGGTCAACCGTCCCGACATAATTAACGGAGCGTCAATCAGGGCGGGCGATATTGTTATCGG
>SL_3KL_010_SEDDRAFT_10005934_pt1 | contig 10931 bp, 7 predicted proteins | sample SodLakKL_010_SED_2_FD_10381 | JGI IMG/M metagenome (IMG submission 10381)
AACGAACGCAGAAACCCGCCGTTATTGGAAAAAACCTGAATACGGTTTCCAAACACTTTCTGATCCGTGATGAAGAGTTCATTATCCGGGCTGTTCAATATCACACGGGGCCTGTACGTCTCGCCATCCTCCTGGCCAGGTCCATCCCCTATATAACCAAGAAACTCCCCTTTGGAAGAAAAACGTACAGCATAGTGTGTTACTTCATCGATAATGGCAATATTTCCATCGGCATCGAGGGTTATTCCATGGGGGTTGAAAAAGTACTCCGACTCATCTCTTGGTTCCGAATATGAAAAAACGCTTTCAAAGCATGCCCTGTTTGCACCCATTTTCACCGTGGCTACCTGTGTACTGTTTTGTACTTCATCCGTATGGCCGACAATATGGATGATGTGGGGTTCGGGAATTTCCTCCGGGGCGGTAAAAAGACCATCACTGCTGATGGTGCCGATCTGACTATTGCCGCCGGGAATGCCATTAACGGACCATGTTACATTTTCAGCAAGCCTGGCAGGTTGCAAGTATGTGGCCATTTGAATAATCTTGAACTGTGCCGTTTCTTCCGGATCAAGCGTTACTATGGAAGGATGAATGGATGCCCTGCCCTCCTGCTGTTGTGTCTTTTGTTCCAGGGCCAGATCTGCGGATATTTTTTTATTACATGAGGCTGCAAAGACAAAAGCCGCAATCAAAAGGATGAAGGGTACAGTTGGGATGTTTTTTTTCATTTTGGTGATTTTATTCAGCTCTTAAAGACTTTGAATGGATGTGATTTTTTCCCGACTCGTGCACCTAATGTAATCGTTTACTTTAAATAAGGCAAAAAAAGAGTGAACAAAATTCGCGCTATATCCAAACCGGGGGTTCGAATCACCATAAACGCCGACAAAAATAAAAAAAGCGTTTCAGGATCAGGATGATCGCAGAGCAACGACCTTGTCAGGAATCGCATCCACCTTGATCCAAACAAGTCCGGTGAGTTTTTCCACTTCTCCTAACGGCTGACGTGCTGCATAAACTCACTGCCGGAAGGTATTTGGAAGCATTTTTTCATTTTACTTTTTTTAGTCAGCTATTCTGTCAGGATATTTTCTCAAATACAGGAAGAAAGTGCGGATTGGAGTATGGTAACAGGGTTATATTCAATGATCATCTTTTATCAGAGCTTATCCGGATCCACAATAGTCGCGGCAATATATCTGTAGGGTGTGGCACTTTCCTGAAGGGAATGATTCCAATAGTAAACAATCACCAGCTTGCCATCGGGACGTTGCACCATGCGAGGATAACCGACATCCCTGCCTGCTCCATCACCTCCGCGCAGTTCAATCGCATCACCCCAGGTACGGCCGGAATCTGAGCTGAATGTGATATAAAGGCTGGAGCCATGATCTCTGCGATGTCCATAAACCAAACCAATTCGTCCATCTTTCAGCAGTAACATGGCCGGTGGATTACCAATTCCAGCATCTTCTACCGGATCATTGACATGGGACCATGTCGAGCCATTGTCCGTTGACAGATAAGCACTGATATATCGTTTGAAGCCCTCTCGTCTGCGCACTGTGACCAGCAGTTCGTTTTCAGACAACCGTACCGATGCCGGCATGATTGAAAATCCATCCGGCTCAGGACCTATCCAGGATCGGAAAACCCATTCTCTGCCTCCGTCCATTGTCTGAATCATCATGGGCCTTCCCTCTCTGCCATTTGACTTGGCAGCCGTTACAAAGAGCATGGCATTTTGATTGTCATTTATGATATAGTCCGTTCTGGCTGCTGTACCGGGAGTGCCAAAGTTTGGAATCTTGCATGGCCCGATCCAATGATGTCCGCGGTCATATGAATACCAGAACCTTGACAAGCCCGCGTGTATATCACTCATTCGGGCTGTCAGCGCAAAATTTGGATGCGCAAAATGAATTCCTTCATCGCAGATTCTTAGTGACCGGGGTGCAACATCGGATCTGATTTGGCCATGATATCCACCGTGGTCAGGAACAACCAAAGCTCCCGTCATTTTTCCAGGATCTTCAATGCTCCATGTTTTTCCACCATCCAAACTTCTCGCCAGAAGATGAAGTTCGGTAGTATCCCGGTCGATACTGTGCCTTTCCGGTCCCAAATCCTTATGGTACCCTTTTGCAAAACCTGTCAGGATTTCATTATCCCAAATCCATATTCCATGATTGGCCGGCCACCCTCCAAGCATTCCCTCCTCATAAAAAACCTTGTAATGTGATATGCCATTATCAGATTCTGCATGCACATTCATAAAAATGAGCATGTTTAATTTCAATAATAATGGAAAAAAAAGGGAAAATACTTTGTATAAGTTATTTTTTCTCACAGGCCTGCTCCTATTACATAACAAGATTATTTTTTAAAAAAAGGTTATTGATGAACCTGATGATTACCTGATCATAATAAGTAATCGTTTACTTTTATAAGGGGAAAACCGCATTCTTTCTACTGTATAAATCAGGTTGGGGAAACACAGCCCTTTTTCAAAATCACATTTGCATAGAGGGCCGATTCGCTGGTAGCGATTATTGCGTAGGCTTTTTTTGCACGTTCATAAAAATCGAACCGTTCCATGAATTCAAACTGCTCATATGATTCCCCGCTGGACCTGACTATGGTATGGTACTCCTCCCATATCGGTGTTTTTACAGGGTCACCGGGAACAACCGCCATAAGGGAAACAGGCCGTTCAACATAGGAATCCAGTGGAAAGACTTTCAGGATCGCTTCCAGTAATGCCGGAACGCCATGTCCGTCGGCACGTACCATTCTTTGAGCCAGGGAAGCCGACGGAAAATTGCCGTCAGCAATGACGATTTCATCTCCATGACCCATTTCCATCAAATATTTCAAAAGATCCGGACTCAGAATATCGGGAATGTTTTTTAGCATGGGTACTTCCTCAGTTACGAAGGGTCAAGGTGATGCGTTTTCTTACTTTTCTTTTTTTCAGGTTTGTGACAGTTCATTGTCATATCGGCGGCATATTATCCGGTAATGGACTTTATTCGGTCTCAACTACGGTTTTTATCGATTTGTCTGGCAGCTTGAATTTTCCGGCGAATACGGCATAGGCTGCAATAACCACAAAGCAAACCAATGGAACAATATAGGATATGCTGACATTGAATACGTCAACAAGGTACCCTTGCAATGGGGTGAGAAGGGCTCCACCGAGGATGGCCATGATCAAGCCCGATCCTCCGATTTTGGTGTCTTCACCGAGACTCCGGCTTCCAAGCCCAAATATGGTCGGAAACATCAGGGACATGCATGCCGATATTCCTACCAGGGCAATGGATCCGGCCAGTCCGCCTACAATAATCACGGCAAGGGTAAAGGTCGCTCCGGCGATCGCCATAAATGCAAGCAGGACTTCTGGCGCGATGCGTGACATTACCGCAGTGGAGATAAACCGGAACAATCCGAATAAAATGAGTGCCGGTAAATGGAAATACCTTAACGTTTCACTGCCGGTAAGACCCAGTTGATCCGGAACATAAAAAACAGTAAATGTCCACACCGAAATTTGGGCACCCACATAAAAAAACTGAGCGACAACGGCAAACACATAGTTCGGATTGCGGACAAGCCGTTTGAATGTCGCGGAAAAGTGGACATTCCTGTCTGTTTCTTTGACATACGGCATTTTGGTCAAGGCAATCAAAATCCATACCACAACCAGAACAGCGCCAATAATCAGATAGGGAGTAATGACAATACCAAGCTGCTGACTCATCAGAAGCCCTGATTGCTGTTCTGTCAAATCCGGGGTTGCTGTTTCCAGGTTTTCCAGTTTTGCAAGGATGAGTATCTGAGCCAGCAACGTACCGATAACCGAACCGACGGGATTGAACGACTGGGCAAGGTTAAGGCGCTGAGTTGCCGTGTCCTGAGGGCCGATTGAGAGTACATAGGGGTTTGCGTTTGTTTCAAGAATGGACAGGCCGGCGGCCAGGACATAAAAAGCAATCAGAAAAGGGATGAATTGCTGCATCATGGCGGCAGGAAAAAACAGGAAACAGCCAAGGGTATATATACCCAGCCCGGTGAGGACACCTGCTTTGTAGCCGTATTTGCGGGCAATGATCGAACCGGGTATGGCAAGGGCAAAATATGCGCCATAAAAAGCAAACTGTATCAGCGAAGATTGAAAAGTGGTCAGTCCTTCAAATATCCCGGTAAAGGCTTGAACCAGGGGGTCTGTCATGTTGTTGGCAATTCCCCACCACGCAAAGCAACTTGCCAAAAGTATAAAAGGGAAAATCGCGCCCGATGGCAACAGTTTGCCTTTTTGTGTTTTATTGGAAATCACTGATTCTGCATCATTCATCTTGCAATCTATTTTTATGCCCGATAGTATTTGGTGGGATCTGATAAATCTATTTTTGATTTTATTAGCTTTTATTCTAAGAGTGCCTAATTTTGAAAATCTACTTAAAAAATTTTTTATGTCCGTTACATTCAACCGGTAAACGCCCCGCATCCATGCAAACCCAACTGGAAATACTGAGACAGCTTTCAAAGCGCTACGGAACCGACAAAGACTATATTATTGCCAGTGGCGGCAATTCATCATATAAAACGGCCGACTACCTCTGGATAACAGCCAGCGGCTCCTTTTTGGGTAAGCTTCAAGACACCGACCTACTCAAACTGTCCAGGAAAAAGCTGGCGAAACTGCGGTCAAAAAACTATGGATCCGATGCACGGAAACGAGAAGAGGATGTCAAAAACGATCTGGTTTCAAGCATGACAGATACCGGTACCAATAAAAGGCCATCCGTTGAAACAAGCATACATGACCTCATCGAATATGCCTATGTCATCCATACCCATCCAACACGGGTCAATGGCCTTCTTTGCAGCAACCAGGCCGAATCAATGACAAAAAAACTGTTTGGAGAGATGGCTTTGTATGTGGCTTATCAGGATCCCGGCTATACCCTTTTCAAGAAAGTGGAACAAGGTGTTCTTGCTTTTCGCCGGGAGCGAAAGAGGGATCCAAAACTGATCTTTATCCAGAATCATGGAATATTTGTGGGATCCGATTCGCCGGAGGAGATCATCCGTTTGTATGCCATGGTGGATGAAACCATAAGTAAAGAGATAACTATCTACCCGGATGTTTCGCAACGCTCCATCGACAAACAAATCCTTGCGATAATGCCCGAAGTGCGAAACATGGTATCCAAAGAACGTTTGATGTTCATGAAGGTGCGAAACCATGCCCTCATTGAGTCTTACCTTGAGAATGAATCCTTATTTGAAAAAATCTCCAGACCTTTTACTCCCGATATTATTGTATTCTGCAAATCCCGTTACCTGTATGTCAATGTTGAAAAAAACTCTGAAAAAATCCTTAATGCTTTAGAAAAAGGATTGAAAAAATTTCAATCCGACTATGGGTATCTTCCAAAAATTCTGCTTGTTAAACATTTGGGTATGATCTCTGTTTCCGACAATGAAAAATACTCCGAGATCATACTCGATATCTTTGAGGACCTGATAAAAATAAGCTGTTATTCCGAAAATTTTGGTGGTCCACATTTCATGAATGACCGTGAGGTTACTTTTATTGAAGAATGGGAAGCGGAAAAGTACCGTTACGAAATGGCACGCAAAACCTGATGAACTGAATTCCGCTGGAAACCTGCTTCTGTCTTAATTTTTTATCTTATTCTTTAATCTTCTTTTCTGGAACCCACGCTAACCCCATCACATATGAAAAAACCTGCTCAATACCTGGCTTTTGATTTGGGTGCATCCCAGGCCAGGTCCATACTTGGTACCCTGCACAACGATCTGTTTGTGATGGAAGTGGTGCATCGATTTTCCACCCCACTCATTGAGGCTAACGGACATTTGTATTGGGACCTTGATGCCATATGGAATGAATTGCAGAGTGGATTGAAATCGGCTTTAAAACGATCGGAAAACCTTTGCAGCCTTTCCGTAAGCTCATGGGGGGTGGATTATGTACCCCTGGATGCCGGTGGAAATGCCTTGCGAAACCCGTACAGCTACCGGGATGGCAGAACACAGGACATTGTGGACGAAGTGCATTCAAAAATTCCGGAATCCGTTTTTTTCAAGCAAACGGGTATCAACAGTATGCCCATAAATACGCTTTATCAGGTCTATTGGGAGTCCAGAAATGATCCGGATCTGTTCAGGAAAACAGCTTGCAGGCTCACTATGGCGGATTATTTCAACTATCTCTTCAGCGGGAAAATGGTCACGGAAAAATCACTTGCCAGCACAACCCAGATGCTTGAAACAGGTACGGGAAACTGGATAACAAAACTTCTTGGGCAGCTTGGCTTGTCCGATGACGCCTGTCCCGAACTGGTTCCTTCATCAACAGTACTTGGAAAAGTAAAGGACCATCCCTTCATACATGCGGTTGCCAGCTGCTCCCATGATACAGCATGTGCCGTTGCAACGGTTTCCTCCATAAGCGGTGGTGAAAAGAGAGCGTTTTTAAGTTCCGGAACCTGGTCACTGCTTGGTGTGCAGCGACGGGATGCGATCCTGACAGACGAAGCCTTCAAAGCCGGGTTTACAAATGAATCCGGTCCGGGTGACTCCATTCGGTTTCTGAAAAATATGACCGGACTCTGGGTCCTGCAGGAGTGCGAAAAAGAGTGGAAAAAGGCGGGAGAACGTTATACCTACGATGATCTTTTGAATGAAGCCCGGTCATTTGCCGCATCCGGGCACGTACCGTCTGTTGATCTGAGTGCCCCACAGTTCAGTGAACCGGGCGATATGATACAGAAACTCTTCCGTTCATGTTCAAACAAAACGGATCCCATCCCTCAGACTCGTGGCGCGCTGGTGGCGGTTATTTTAAAAAGCCTGGCAAACAGCTATGCGGATACGGTGAAGCAAATCCATCATATCACTCAGGAAGGCATAGATCTGATCCATATTGTTGGTGGTGGATCAAAAAACCGGCTGCTTTCCCAGTGGACAGCCGACCTGTCCGGGTGCAACGTTCTGACGGGACCGGTGGAAGCAACGGCAATCGGCAATATCCTTTTGCAGGCACGGGCTTTGGGAAATATGCCATCCGCGGATAACCTGAAATCCGCTTTGGATACCTTTGAAAAGGCAACCTTCTATTCGCCTTCGCCTGAATCAAGATAAGGATGATACCAAATACCTTTGCGGCATGCATTGGCGGCACGGCATGACCGTCCGGCACGACTGCCGGCCGGTGCGGTTGCCTTCAGCTATTTAAGGAGGCAAAAAAGCCTTGCAGATCTGTCAATTGATCCGCCAGGAAATGCATTCGATGCCAGGGTACAGAATTGGTGAACAGACCGTTTACCGGTTTGCAATTGGATCGGAAATTCTCACAAGATCCGTTTCCATATCATTATTCCGCATGAAACTGGCCAATGTATAAACAGAACTGTCATTGGGAGAGATGGCGATAGCCTGCGCATCGGTAATAACACTGCCGTTTTCATGATAGACCGGCCCATGATCGATGTACCGGCCCGTAGGGATGTGATAGGTTACAAGATGCAGGTTTTCCGTAACCTTGCGATGATAACCCAGTTCCGTATTATTATCCCGTGTGAGGCGTACTCCATCAACATAAATCGGGCCTCCTGTCAGGTAATAAATGGTTTCATTATCGGGGCCAAGATCAAATCCCAGATATCCGTAATAATGGGCATCAAACATACCGCTTCTTTTTGAAGGTTCGGAAGTGATGCGTTCTACTATTTCCAGGCTTGGTTTTCGCGGGTCAAAACGGAACAGGTAGCCTGATTTTCCGTGGACTCCATATGCGGCCTCCTCAAAAGGATTCCAGACGATTTGCCGCCAACCATAAGCCATGGAGCCCGGGCGGTCGACAACATGTGTCCCGAAATAATCCAGTCTCAGGTTTACTCCATCCATCCTGTCAATGGATCCTCTATTGGGATTGTAAAAGTAGATGTCTCCATCAGCCGTTGAAAAGTAAACGGAAGCATCATCAGGATCGACGAACATGGATCGGCCGAGTACCCGAAAATCATCCCCGGGTCTTCCGGCCTCGCCCCTGCCTGAAATCAGCCCGAGGTCATTCAGCTTCCCCGCATGAACATCATAGTGGATAAAATGCCCGAAAGGCCATGTTATACCATAAATGTGCCCGCGGTCGGTATCCATGGTCATGGTGAGTATGCCCTCGTTTGCAGGAGCAGTCCCCAGATGTTCAAACTCCCCGCTGGACAGGTCATAGGAGAGGAAATGTCCACCGGGATAGGGCAGGTAACCCTTTTTGGTGATGGCCAGTTCACCATCTTCTACGGAGCCATGTACCCCCACATGGGTTGAAATGTATAGTTTCCCTTCATATTCGTAAAAATTCCCATGGCTTTTCCCCTGGGGTATGGATGGCGGATCATCCCCATCAGTGAGTTCTGTGAAATCACCCAGAAAACGTATTTGCTCCGTAACCGGATCAAATACATAAAATTGTGCCCCCTGGTCAACCTCTACGGTGGAAAATGAATAATAAATCTTTCCGTCAGAAGCGATGGACAGTGAATTCCATGTATCATCAGCCTGTTCGAACCCGGTATCAAACGATACAGCTACAAGTTCTGTTGTTGGGCTATAATCCCGGTTCGGTTGTCCGTCGCAAGAGACAAGCAGCAGAGAGAAAGCAATTGCGAGTACCTGCAGGAGTTTCCATTCTGAAAGTGACTTTTTCATAGTATTGTTGTGTGGTACGAAAAGGTATGGGTTTGTTTAGAGTATTTGCCGATATGCAAAAAAACCGAGGTAGTCCAGTCAACTATAGAAAAAGCATCGATCCTTGAGTTTTACCTGCCTGCTCATAGGGAATTTTTTCATCGTGTTGAGGTGCGGGTATTATCTGTTGTTTATAGTCGTTTGCAATAATTCCAGTTGTTCGGGTGTAAATGGGCATGCGCTGCTCAAGGGACTAACAACGTGGTTACTTTGCAGGATACCAAAATGGGCAAGTGCACTTTTTATGCCGTTTATTACCCCACCGGACCCATAGTCACCACCGCTGTAGAGGATATTGCTTACCATAAACACGATTTCATTCAATTTCATGGCCTTTTCAAAATTTCCGGCTGCCATTGCATCAAAAATATCCACATAGAGTGCTGGAAACACATTTGCTCCACCCGATACGCCACCATCTCCCCCTGCAAAGAGGGACTCAGCAAGCAACTCCTCCGGTCCGCATAAAAGGGGTATGTCGTGCTCCCTGACAAGTGATTTGATTTTCTGAAAATAGGTCATGTCCCCCGAGCTGTCTTTAAAGCCGATCACATTTGGCTTTTTCAACAGATCGCGAACCAGGGGTACATCAAGAGTCAGCTTTGTAAGAGTCGGCTGGTTGTACAAGTAGACCGGGAGCGTAACCTCCGACAAAAGCTGATTAAAATAACCCGACAGTTCCACCTTGCTGACGGGGAAAAAGTATGGTGGTGCGGCCACTACGGCCTGTACCCCTGCTTCTTTTGCAATATTTGCAATATATACAGATTCCTTTAGTGATGAATCCATGATGCCTGCCAGGATGGGAACCCTTCCATCGACCTGGTTGCAGACCCGTTTGATCAGCTCAACCCTCAGGGAATATTTCAGTGAGGGCCCTTCACCTGTTGTTCCCAGAATAAAAAGACCGTGAACCCCGCCCGACAAAATATGTTCGATCAGGTTTTCCAAGCCTTTTTGGTCCAGTTGATTGTCATCCAACAGAGGTGTTACCATAGGTGGAACTATTCCTTTTATGCCTTTCATAATGCTATTGTTATAAGTGTTGGTTTATCTATAAGAATTTGCCTGAGCATTTACTGCTTCAGGAAACAGTCTGTCCGTTTCCCTGCTGTCATTCTTCCGTCACATAATCCATGATCCGTTCATCCATATTCCAGCGAGGCCGCTCCCAAAAATTGGTAACACGCCATAAATCGGAGAAAAATGAGCCCTGATGTTCCTTACGAAAGCGCACCAGCTTGTCAAGGGCCAAACCCGCTTCTTCCAACCGATCTTCCGGCACATCGAAATTTCCATCGAAGATAGCAGCAAGTTCCACCGTTAACCGGGCATGCTCGAGACCCGTCTGCAGGAATCTGACCCGTTCGGCGTATTCCGGCGGACTGTTGCGTGTTTTTAACAACGCTTGCTCCAGAATTTCCGATCCGGCACCGAGCATTTCCGGCGGGAAGGCTTTATGCGCAAAGCGAGGCCAGTGCAGATAGCGCAGAGGTGAGTCGAACAAGTCCAGAAAGGGAAGAATGTTATCAAAGGCATACTGCTCCCAAAAATCAAAATAGCGCCTGACATCATCAGCGGCAGGGCCAAAAGCAGAAAAATACTCGTTACGGATATCTTCGAGATTTAGGTCCGGTTTGTTTACAAGGCGCATGTGCATATAGAGACGGGGGCCCTGAACTGCCCATTGACCGGTATTGCTGTCAAAATCCGCGCTCATCATACCGTGTTTATGTGCGAATTTGAAAAATTCACCGGACTGTCTGGTTTCGAAATGGGGAAGCACATACCCGTCATGGAGATAATTTGGGCGATAACCCATTCGAATACCGGTATTTCGCCATCCCAGCCATTGCTCCCTTACCCACTCATAAGCCTCCTCATGCATGGGGAACCATCGGAGGTGGGGATCCTGCCACTGAACAAACTGGCCATAGATGTTTTTATTCAACTGTATACCGGTGACCGGTGCCGGGAATTCATTATGATAAAGAAAAACCCCGATTTTGGCATGGGGATTTATTACGCGGGCTTTTTCAAGCATCGTTCTCCAGAAACGAGCATATCTGTCGCTTGTGGCTCCCGGGAAGAAATTCCTGGCATTCCAATCCGTTTTGTAAACATATTTCGCAAACCAGGGTATGGGG